>Ga0193742_1000221_pt1 | contig 41858 bp, 26 predicted proteins | sample L2c1metaG_FD_165511 | JGI IMG/M metagenome (GOLD analysis project Ga0193742, IMG submission 165511) | Soil microbial communities from a riparian zone of the East river system, Colorado, United States - L2c1 | ecosystem: Environmental > Terrestrial > Soil > Riparian zone | place: USA: East River... | reverse complement strand
CCCTCCGCTCCCGCGTCGCCCGGGCCCTGCGCTCCGAGCTGTCCCCCCGCCACGTCCCCGACGAGATCCACGCCGTCCCCGGCATCCCCCGCACCCTCTCCGGCAAGAAGCTCGAGATCCCGGTCAAACGCATCCTCACCGGCACCCCACCCGACGCCGCCGCCAGCCGCGGCAGCCTCACCAACCCCGAGACCCTCGACGCCTTCACCCCCTTCGCGATCGATCCCTAGGCCCGCCGCCCCAGCACCCCCGCCGTCCGCGTCACCTCCACCATCCAGGCGTGGCTGTCGGAGCAGATCCAACCGGTCAGCTCCAGGAGCTGCTCGTGATCCCGTCGCAGGTCGCGCTGATGGATCGGCTCGTGGTGGGCGATGCGGTTCCGGAGGTAGTGCAGCCGCTGGATGCGGTCGTCGACGTCGTGTCGCACGGAGCGGGCGTCGTTGCTCGTGGGGTGAAGGGGGAAGGCTGCCGCCAGGGCCGGGACCCACAGGGAGGTCAGGTAGGCGCCCTTGCAGAGGTACCGCCAGAAGCCGAACGGCAGCTCGGCGATGACCTTGCCGTGCAACTCGGGGAGGCCGCCGCGGGTGGCTCGCTGTCGGGCTTCGGCGACGACGGCAAGAGGACGGCGGCCGGGCTTGCCGGGGAAGAGCTGGCTGCGCCGGTACCAGGTCGTCGGCCAGTTGCGGGCCGTTGCGTGGCGGACGAGGGCGGTGTCCAGGGCGTTGCGGAACACGACCTCCAGGCGGCCGAGGTCCTCGTGGAAGGCGCCGCTGATCGCCGTGTTCCAGTCGTAGAGCCGGATCGCGCCTGGAAGGTCGTGGGCCGATGCGGTGTAGGAGCGAAGTCGTTCGGCCGTGAGACGCGAGGCGATGACTGCGTGATTGATCGTTGACATCCGCCGTCTCCCGGCTAACCTTGTGTCTCGAAAGCCCCGGAACCGTCCCTGCTTCGGCAAACGGCCGGGGTTACGCCGTTTTGCCCGGGTTACGGCTCCCGCTGCCGCCAGACGATGGCCAGAGTAGTGGCCGTGCCGGGCGGGCTCAGACAGCTGTGCGGAGGGCCAGAGCGGCGCGGCGGAGGCCGGCGATCACCAGGGACATCGAGCGTTCCGGGGGGTCGGCGGGGCCGAGCTCCAGGAGTCTGGGGGCCAGGGTTTCGAGCATCACGCGGAGCTCGACGCGGGCGAGGGCGGCGCCGAGGCAGAAGTGGGGGCCGGAGCCGAAGGCGAGGTGGTGGTTCGGGGTGCGGGCGACGTCGAAGGTCGCCGCCGTCGGGCCGAACTCCTGCTCGCAGCGGTTGGCGGACAGGTAGAGCAGCATCGTCGGGGCGCCGGCGGGGAGCGTCTGGCCGGCCAGCTCCACCGGGCGGGTGGTGGTGCGCAGGAAGTAGGCGACGGGGCTGGTCCAGCGCAGGATCTCCTCGACGGCCGAGTCGAGCAGCGCCCGGTCGCCCGCGGCGACGGCCTCCCGCACCCGCGCCCACTGCTCCGGGTGCTCCGAGAAGGCCACCAGGGCGCCCGACAGCGAGTTGCGGGTGGTCTCGTTGCCCGCCACCAGCAGCTGCACCAGGAACATCGCCAGCTCGGCATCGTCGAGCACGTCGCCGTCCGGCGCCGCGGTGGCCAGCCGCGACACCACGTCGTCCCGGGGCGTCGCCCGCCGGTCGGCCGCGACCGCCAGCAGGTAGGTGACCATCTCGCCCATCAGCTCGACGATGCGGTCGGCCGGCAGGTCGGTGGCGCCCGGGATGGCGGCCTCCGACCACTCGTAGAACCGGGGCCAGTCGTCGTCCGGGATGCCCAGCAGGTCGGCGATCACCTGCAGCGGGAACGGCACGGCCAGCTCGGCGACCACGTCGACGACCGCACCGTCGCCGTCGCCGTCGAGCGACGCCAGGAGGTGATCCACCCCCGCCTCGGCCCGACGCCGGATCGCCGGCTCCCACGCCCGGATGGCGGCGGGGGAGAAGGCCGGCTGCACCAGCTTGCGGTAGCGGGTGTGGTCGGGCGGGTCGGTGTGCATGATCGTCGGCGGCGTGTCGTAGTTGACGCCGATCTCCGACAGCAGGATCCCCTTCCCGGAGCAGAACGTCGCCGGGTCGCGGGCGGCCGTCGTCACCTCGGCGTGGCGCGACAGCACCCACACCCCGTGCGCCTCGTCGTAGGCGACGGGCGCCTCCGCGCGCAGCCGCGCGAGGTGCGGATGGGGCTCGCCGGCGAGGAACCCGTCCTCGAACAGCGGTGCCGTGAGCTGCGAGACCTCCATCGATCCCCCCGATCCCCTGGAGTGCATGACGGCGATGACTGCGTGGCAAACTACCTGACGCACTGTCAGGTCCCGTCGTACTCAGGGGAAGCGGGGAACCATGGTCGAGTCGAAGAACCAGCTCTACATCGGTGGCGAATGGGTGACGCCCTCGACGACCAACACGATCGAGGTCATCAGCCCCTTCACCGAAGAGGTGATCGCCACGGTGCCCGAAGCCGCCGAGGGCGACGTCGACCGGGCCGTGGAGGCCGCGCAGGCCGCCCTCGCCGGGCCCTACCCGCAGCTCAGCGCCGAGGAGCGGGCCGACTACCTCACCAAGCTCAGCCAGGCCATCGGCGCCCGGGCCATGGAGCTCGCCGAGACCATCACCGCCGAGATGGGCTCGCCGGCCAGCTTCTCGCTGATGGGCCAGGTCTTCTCGGCCACGATGATCCTCGACGGCTTCGCCAACGTCACCCGCACCTTCCCCTTCGAGGAGCACCGTGCCGGTGCGCTCGGGCCGGTGCTGGTGCGCAAGGAGTCGGTGGGCGTGTCGGCCGGCATCGTGCCGTGGAACGTGCCGCTGTTCGAGATCGCCTGCAAGCTCGGCCCCGCCCTCGCCGCCGGCTCGCCGATCATCCTGAAGCCGTCGCCCGAGACCCCGCTCGACGGCTACATCCTCGCCGAGATCCTCGACGAGATCGGCCTCCCCAAGGGGATGGTGTCGCTGCTGCCCGCCGGCCGCGAGGTGGGCGAGTACCTGGTCCGCCACCCCGGCATCGACAAGGTGACCTTCACCGGCAGCACCGCCGCCGGACGCAAGGTCGGCGCCATCTGCGGCGAGCAGCTCAAGCGGGTCACCCTGGAGCTGGGCGGCAAGTCGGCGGCCATCATCCTCGACGACGCCGACCTCGCCACCCACCTGCCCACCCTCATGCCCTCCGCGCTGATGAACAACGGCCAGGCGTGCGTGGCGCAGACCCGCATCCTCGCCCCGCAGGGCCGCTACGCCGAGGTGGTCGACGCCATCGCCGAGGCCGTGAAGGCCACCAGCGTGGGCGACCCGACCGACCCGTCGGTGCTGGTCGGCCCGCTGGTCGCCGAGCGGCAGCGGGACCGGGTGCTCAGCTACATCGACAAGGGCACGTCGGAGGGCGCCAAGCTCGCCGTCGGCGGCGGCCGCCCGGCCGGCCTCGACAAGGGCTGGTTCGTGGAGCCGACGCTGTTCGTCGACGTCGACAACGCCATGACCATCGCCCAGGAGGAGATCTTCGGCCCGGTCCTGGCCGTCATCCCCTACAGCGACGAGGCCGAGGCCGTGAAGATCGCCAACGACAGCGACTTTGGCCTGTCGGGCTCGGTGTGGACCACCGACGTGGAGCGGGGCATCGACGTGGCCCGCCAGGTGCGGACCGGTACCTACGGCGTCAACTCCATGGCTACGATCGACATCCATCAGCCCTTCGGCGGTTTCAAGGCATCGGGCATCGGACGTGAGTTCGGCGCCGAAGGACTGGCAGCGTTCCTGGAGACCAAGACCATCGTTCTTCCTGGTGACTACCAACCACCGAGCTGACCACCATCGCTCACACCGGTTTGCCCGACTCCTCGTCGGGCTCCTGATCGTCGCTGCGGCCGGGTACACCGCCTCGTTCCCGGTCGCAGCGGCGTCATCCGCGCAGCCGGAGCCGCCGCCGAGCACCATCGCTCCGGACGAGGAGCAGGGCATCATCCCCGAGCCGAACTCGGGCCACGAGCCCCGTGAGGCCGGCGACCGCGGCGGTTCCCTCCAGCTCGCGGTCCTGGCGGTGATCGTCACCGGCGTCGGGGTGATCGCGGGTTTCGTCGTCCGCGAGTCCCGCCGCAACCTCGCCGCCCGCGGCTCCTAGCGCACGCCCGACCGGGTGCGGGTGCGGGCCTCGGGGCCCGGCTGGGGGCGGGAGCGGCGGAGGTACCAGACGATCAGGGCTCCGCTCATGACGATCGACGTGGTGGCGACCTCGACCGTGTCGAGGCCGCCCACCGCACCGAGGCAGACGATGGTCACGACGACGCTGACCAGCATCAACGCGAACTGGGGAAGCCGCATGCGGCGCGCGCGTTACCCCCGGGTCAGGCGCCTGAACCGTGGGCGTGGTCGCACAGGCGCTCCTCGCCCTCCTGGACCTGCCCGGCGCCGGTGCCCTCGAGGGCGGCGAACGGGCCACACGGGTGCGACGTGATCCACACGTGGATCATCGGCACGGGCGTGAGCTTCTGCAGCGGCGCTTCACAGGTACCGCCGACCTCGGTGACGCCGGCCACCCGCGGGCCCTCGGGGCCGGGAGGGTCGGGGGAGAAGCAGAGGTCGTCGTGGATGTGCCACTGCGTCAGCGCACCGCCGAGGTCGGGCACGGTCTCGAGCGTCGATCCCGTCTCCAGCATGAACATCGCCGACACCAGCTTGCGGGTGCCGGCCGGCGGCGGGGCCTCGATGCCCGTGAACGTCCGGTTCTCCTCGGCCACCTCGTAGACGAGCGCCTCGGGGTAGTCCGGGTCGAGCACCTTGTCGTCGTTGATCAGGTCCCACTTGATGAAGTGCTCGTGCCCGGTGATGGAGTCGCCGATGCTGCGGTAGCCCAGCTCGAACGCATGGGCGGTGTCGGCGAACTGCGGCAGCCGGGACAGCGTGACGGCGATCATGTTCTCGGCCCGCGCCTGCTGCTCGGGGGAGACACCCTCGACGCCGCTCAGGTCGATCGGCAGGCTGGGGTCGTAGGCCTTCGCCGCCATGGTGCTGTGGTCGTCGTGCGCCCCTGCGGTTGCCGCCTCAGCGTCACCGTGGGCGTGGGCCGAGGCGTCGTCGTGACCGCCGCCGCCGGCGTGGCTGTGGCTGCCGGTCGCCACCATGCCCGGCAGCGTGATGGCGATGGTGGCGAGGGCGGCCGTGCCCAGCAGCGGGAGCCGCGGCTGGCGTGCCACCAGGGGTGTGCCGACCAGCGGCAGCAGGGCGATCAGCACGGCGGCCGCGGCCAACCCGGCGGCGAGGCCGTCGGCGAACTGGACGCCCTCGGCTTCCTCGAGGCCGTTGATGAAGCTGATGCCCTCGGTCTTGGCCAGCACCCAGCCGCCGAGCGCGGCGGCGTTGCCGACCACGCCGAGCAGCGCCAGCAGCCGGCCCGACCGCAGCAGGGCCAGGGCACCCCAGCCGATCTGGAACACGGCGCAGGCGGCGAAGGCCCACACGGTCTGCTTGTGCTCGCTGTGGGCTCCGGCCGCCGTGGCGTGGATGATCCCGGCGGCGATCGAGACCACTCCCGCCAGCGACAGGAGGTCGGGCTTCATCGACGCCCGCGTCGGGCTCGACTCCGGCGGTTCGCCGGCTGTGCTCACGGTCGTGTCGACCATTGAATCCCCCCAAGGGTGCTGCCTCGTCCTCGCCGCTGCACGCGGTAGGCAAATACTAAAGTTACGCGCAGTCCTACCGTGAGCACGAAAGCTGTGACGGTTGACACAGGAGGGCTGGGGGTTCCCGCCGAGGTTGCAACAGGGGGACACATGACGACGGTCAGCGTCGAACCATCCACCCACGACGACCGTCCGGACGACCACCGAGACGACCGCCCGAACCGTTGGATCCTGGCGTCGTTCTCCGCGGCGGCCGGGATCGTCCACGTGGTGATGGCCCCCTCTCACTTCGGGGCGTCGACCCTGGAGGGCGGGGGCTTCCTCGTCGCCGCCTGGCTGCAGCTGGCCCTGGCGGTGGCGCTCGTGGCCCGGCCGAGCCGCCGGGTGCTGCAGGCCGTGGTGGTGCTCAACGCGCTGCTGGTGCTGGTGTGGGCGGTCAGCCGCACGGCCGGGCTGCCGTTCGGCGGGCACGCCGACCACCCGGAGACGGTCTCGTTCGTCGACGGGAGCTGCGTGGCGTTCGAGCTGCTGCTGGTGGCTCTGGCCGGCGTGTGGCTGTGGCGGCCCGAGCAGCTGCGGTTCAAAGGCGGCGCGTTCGCCGTCGGCGTGCCGCTGGCGGTGTTCGCCGTCGCCTCGGCGGCGATCGCCCAGCCGGAAGCCCGCGACCACTCTGCCCATTCCCACGGCGGGCACACGGAAACTGCTGGCGGCAGCGTCGACGGGCAGGGTGGCCACGTCCACGGTGCCGAGGGCGAGAGTGCCGCGGCCGACGACAAGGGCCTGTCACTGCTGACCGACGGCCACCAGCACTCGCCCGGCGCCGTCGAGCTCGACGACGCCACCCAGGCCGAGCTGACCGCCCAGCTGGTGGAGACCGCCGAGCTGGTGCGGCGCTACCCGACGGTGGCCGCCGCCGAGGCCCAGGGCCTGCGCCGGCAGGGCCCCTTCACTCCGGGCCAGGGCACGTACTTCACGATGCAGGACGACCAGGCCGACGCCGACGGCGTGCTCGACGAGGCCGACCTGCTGACGCCGATCGTGATCTTCGACGGCAGCGAGCCCGACTCCCCGATCGCCGGGTTCATGTACCGCATGCTGGGCGACGAGGAGCCGGAGGGGTTCGCCGGCCCCAACGACCACTGGCACCGCCACACCGAGGTCTGCATGGTGACCTACGCCGACGGCCCGGCCGACGTGCCGTTCGGCGCCGACGACTCGTCGACCGCGCCGGAGCTGTGCGCCGAGGTCGGCGGCGAGATGCTGGAGCTCACCGGCTGGATGGTCCACGTGTGGACGGTGCCGGGCTACGAGTCGGACCGCGGGGTGTTCAGCGAGATCAACTCCAAGCTGACGTGCCCGGACGGCACCTACTACCAGATCCCCTGGTCGGAGGTCGGGACGCAGGACTCGTTCTGCAAGAACCCCTGAGCCCGAGGGGCTACGGCCCTAGTTGCCGAGGTCGCAGGAGCCGACGCCGTCGAGGAAGCCGGCCCGCAGCGCCTGCACCCGCTCGAACACGGTGCCTGTCTCGTCGGTGCGGTCGCCGCCGTAGGTGATGAAGCCCTGGATGCCCTCGTCGAGGTCGCCGGCCGACAGCGTCAGGCCGCCGGCCTCGCCGAGCTGGGTGTCGCCGTTCTCGTCGGGGAAGCTGGCGGACGCCCACACGCCGGTGAGGCAGTCGGCCTGGAGGCTCGACGTCTTGTTGCGGTCCTCGATGCCCAGCTGCAGCTGCGCGTCGACGGCGTAGAGGCGGGCGACCTCGGCCGCCACGGCGAAGTCGCCGATCTCCTCCAGCAGCGGCACGAGGTTGGTGCCGTCGATCACCACGATGTTCTCGTCGGCGCAGAAGTAGCTGGCGTACTCCAGGTCGCTGCCGCTGAGGGTCTGGCCGCCGCACTCGATGTCGTCGCTGTCGGGGTCGACCACGGCGACGCGCTCGATCGACTCCCAGTCGCCGTCGAGCTTCTCCGAGAACAGGGTCTCGTAGAAGAGGTCGAGGTTGTCCTCGAGGAGCGGCACCAGCTCGGACGACGGGAGGTTGCCGCCGGTCTGGGCATCGTCGACGGTGAACTCGATCTCGACGACGGGGAGGTTGGGGTCGGTGTCGTACTCGGCGCAGCGTTCGGCGCCCTTGTCGAACCCGTCCTGGAACGAGCCGATGCGGTCGAAGCCGCTGCCGTGGGCGGCGAAGTCGTCGGGCGAGGTGCCAGGCACGTCGCTGATGCTGATCATGCCGGCCACGCTGAAGTCGAGCTGGTCCTCTTGGACGCCGAAGTTGCTGCTGTTGCCGTCGGCGACCCACGCGGTCCAGGCGCCGGCGAAGCAGTCGGCCTGCATCTCGGTGACCACCGAGCGGTCGGAGAAGGCGCCGGCCCGGGCCTGGATGGCGTGGCCGTACTCGTGGGCGAACACGATGCCGACCGTGAAGGGGTGGAAGTTCTCGGCCAGGAAGGGGATCAGCCGCACCTCGTCCGCGGCGATGATGTCGGACTCGGGGCAGTAGAAGGCGTTGTCGGCGATCTCCTCGTAGGAGGGCCGGGGGTTGCCACAGGGCGGCGTCTCGGTGTCGGGCCCGTAGCCGAAGTAGCCCTCCACCGGTTCGAACTCGCTGCCGTAGACCTGCGGGTAGGCCTCGGTCCAGAAGCTCTCGACGTCGTCGATGGAACCGTCGACCAGGTCGCGGAGGTTGTCCGGGGTTTCCGGCTGGTTCTCGGCGTCGTCGGTGTCGAGCGGGCCCTCCGGCCCTGAGCCACCGACCACGAGCGGGCTGTCGTCCGACTCCTGGGCGCACGCGCCGAACAGCAGGAGCACGACCGCCAGCGCAACCTTGGACACTGCAGACCTGGACATCGACCTCGGAACCTCGCCCCTTCTCCTGTCGCGCCCGCCTCCGCCGACGGGCACCGAGCGAGGCTCAAGCTAGTGGACTACGACGTGACAACCGACCCGCCGCCGTCGGGCCGCGACGCCGTTAAGTTCATGGACGTGGCTGACGTGGCTGACGACGAGGTCACCGAGCTGCCGGAGGGCTACCCCGTCCGCTGGGACGCCGACGTGGTGCTGGCCGACGGCGGCACCGTGCACCTGCGGCCGATCCTCCCCGCCGACGCCCCGCTGATCCACGACTTCCACTCCCGGCAGTCGCCGGAGAGCATCTACTTCCGCTACTTCACCGCCCACCCGACGCTGTCGGAGCGCGAGGTCGAGCAGCTCACCCACGTCGACTACGAGGACCGCATGGCGTTCGTCGCCCTGCGCGGCGACGTGATGGTGGGGGTGGCCCGCTACGACCGCTGGCCCGGCCGGTCCGACGCCGAGGTGGCGTTCTTCGTCGACGAGGCCTACCGCGGCCGGGGCATGGCCACGCTGCTGCTGGAGTACCTCGCCGCCGCGGCCCGCGACGTGGGCATCAGCGGCTTCACCGCCACCGTGCTCCCGTCGAACCGCCGGATGGTGGCGGTGTTCCAGCAGGCCGGGTTCGTGGCGACCAGCAGCTTCGAGGAGGGCGTCATCGAGGTGCGCCTCGACCTGCAGCCGACGCCCGAGGCCGCGGCCGCGATCGAGGCCCGCGCCAACCGGGCCGAGGCCCGTTCGGTACGGCTGCTGCTCGAGCCCCGCTCGGTGGCCGTCGTCGGCGCCAGCCGGGAGCGGGGCAGCGTCGGCCACGACGTGTTGCGCAACCTGCTCCACCACGAGCTCGTCGGGCCGATCTACCCGGTCAACCGGGCCGCCGAGCACGTCGCCGGGGTGCGGGCGGTGCCATCGCTGGCCGACATCGACGGGCCGGTCGACCTGGCGGTGATCTGCGTGCCCGCCGCCGAGGTGCCGCAGGTCATGGAGGACTGCGGGCGCCACCAGGTCCCTGCAGCCGTGGTGCTCTCCGCGGGCTTCGCCGAGTCGGGCCCGGACGGCGAGCTGCTGACGCTGGCCACGATGCAGGCGGCGCGGCGCTTCGGCATCCGGCTGCTCGGCCCCAACTGCCTGGGGGTGATCAACACCGACCCGGAGGTGCGGCTGCACGCCACGTTCGCCACGCCCCAGCCCCGACCCGGCCCGGTGGCCCTGCTGTCGGAGTCGGGGACGATCGGCGGCGTGGTGCTCGACCACATGGCCTCGGTCGGCCTGGGCATCTCGTCGTTCGCGGCGATCGGCAACCGGGCCGACGTGTCCGCCAACGACCTGCTCCAGTACTGGGCCGAGGACCCGCGCACGGAGATCGTGCTGCTGAACCTGGAGTCGTTCGGCAACCCCCGCAAGTTCAGCCGGATCGCCCGGTCGCTGTCGCGCACCAAGCCGGTGGTGGCGGTGAAGAGCGGGCGCTCGGCCCGGGCCTACCCGGACGACAGCGGCGGCGTCGACATCCCGGCGGCCACCGTCGGCGCGCTGCTGCGCCAGACCGGCGTCGTCCACGTCGACACGCTCAGCCAGCTCATCGACGTGGCCCGGGTGCTGGCGGCGGCACCGACGCTCCCGGCCGGGCCGCGGGTGGCGGTGGTGGGCAACACCGGCGGGTCGCTGGTCACCGCCGCCGACGCCTGCGTCGCCGCGGGGATGACGCTGGCCGACCCCGACCCGGCGGTCCACGAGAACCTCGGCGTCGGACCGACGAAGCTCCGCCACAACCCCCTCGACCTGGGCTTCCAGGCCTCGGCCGACGACCTGGAGGTGGTGCTGCGGGCGCTGCTGCGCGACCCGGGCGTCGACAGCGTGCTCGTGGTGTGCACGCCGTCGCCGGGCAACCAGACCGCCGACTTCGAACGCGTCATCCGCTCGGCCCGGGGGGCGGCGCCGCGGACGCCGGTGGTGGCGTCGATCTTCGGGCCCCACCCGGCGGTGATCCGAGGCGCGGGCGACGGTGTGGTCACGCCCGTGTTCGACTTCCCGGACGCCGCGGCCTACGCCCTGGGGCAGGTCACCCGGTACGCGGCCTGGCGGGCCGAGCCCGAGGGCGAGTTCGTGCTGCCCGAGGGCGCCCGGCCGGCGGACGCCTGGGCCGCGGCCGCCGAGGCGGTGGCGGCCCGCGGCGCCGACTGGCTGCCGCCCGACGAGACCGCCGCGCTGCTGGCCACCGTGGGCGTGCCGACGGTGCCGTCGCGCCTGGTCGACGACGCCGAGAGCGCGGTCGCCGCCGCCCAGGAGCTCGGCTACCCGGTGGCGGTGAAGGCGGTGACCCGGGACCACATGGCCAAGAGCGAGGCGGCCGGGCTGGCGCTCGACATCTGGGGCGACGACCACCTGCGGGCCACGTGCGACCGGTGGGCGGCTGCCCGCGGCGACGCGGCGTTCCCGGCCGTGGTGCAGGCGATGGTGGCGCCGGGCGTCGACGTGGCGGTCGTCGTGGCCGACCACCCCCTGGTGGGGCCGGTGCTGAGCCTGGGGCCCGGGGGCGTGGCCACGAGGGTGTCGGCGTCGCAGGTGCAGGTGCTGCCGCTGACCGACCGCGACGCCCGGCGGGGTGTCGCCGCCTCGGCCGTCGCCCCGCTGCTCGACGACCGGGCGCGGGGCCTGCTGGAAGACCTGCTGCTGCGGGTCGGCGCCCTGGTGGAGGCGGCGCCCGAGGTGGAGGCGCTGGAGCTGAACCCGGTGATCCTGTCGGCGAGCGGCGCCGCGGTCACCGACGCCCGCATCCGGGTCGCCCCGGCCGACCGCGAGCGCCGGCCCCCGGTCCGCCGCCTCTGAGGAGCCGAGCGGACAGGGCGCAAGGTTCAGCCCACCCGGCCGTTAGCGGCTATTCGCCCTGGTCGCGGCCCTTGTGGCGTTGGGCGTCCTTGGCGATGCGACCGACGTGGCGGCCGTAGGCCCGGTTCGCCCGGGGGTCGGAGCGGCGATCGAGGGCTTCGGCCTCGCGGCGTAGGGCCAGCCAGGCCTCCACGCGGTCGGGCGAGATCTCGCCGGCCGCCACCGCCGCGGCGATGGCGCAGCCGGGCTCACCGCCGTGGCGGCAGTCGTTGAAGCGGCAGGTGGTGGCGAGCTCCTCGAGGTCGTCGAAGGTGGCGGCGACGGCCTCGGGGTCGGCCCACAGCCCCAACGCCCGCACGCCTGGCGTGTCGACCAGCACCCCGCCCGTGGGCAGCAGGTGGATCTGCCGAGTGGTGGTGGTGTGGCGGCCCTTGGTGTCGCTCTCCCGCACGTCGCCGACCGTTGCCACGTCGAGGCCGACCAGGGCATTGGTGAGGCGCGACTTGCCCGCCCCCGACTCGCCCAGCAGCACGATCGTCTTGCCGACCGCGAGCTCCCGCAGCTCGTCGATGCCTCGCCCGGACACAGCCGACGTGACCACCACGTCGATCCCCGCCGCGGCCTCGTCGGCGGTTGCCCGGGCGGCGTCGAGGTCGGCGTCGGAGAAGCGGTCGGCCTTCGTGAGGACCACCACCGGCACCGCCCCCGCATCCCAGGCGGTGGCGATCGCCCGGCGGATGCGGCCGGCCCGCACGGGGCGGTCGAGCCCGTTCACGACCAGGACCACGTCGACGTTGGCGACCAGCGGCTGCTCCACCGGTCGGCCGGGGTCGCGCCGGCGCAGCAGCGAGGTGCGGTCGAGCGTGGCGACCACGGCTTCATGGGTGCAGACCACCCAGTCGCCCACCACCGGCTGCGGCTCGATGCTCGCGAACACCGGCAGCTGCCGCACCCCGTCGGGCTCGGCCACCATGACCGCGACGCCGTCATGACGCACCACCCGTGCCGGGACGACGTCGTCGTCGCGGCGGTCGGCCGCGTCGGCGAACAGCGCCTCCCAACGGGGGTTCCACCCGTAGGGCGCGAGCGACGGGAAGTCGGTCGTCATGGTCGCCTACCCGTTCCCGCCGGGCCGTGCCCCGAGTCATATGTGGTCGCCCGACACAGCTTGAGTCGTTTGTGATCGAAGACCGACCACAGGAGACTCGACCTCGGAGCGGCGACCACAGATGACTCGACCTACCGCGGAAGGCCGAGGGTGCGCTCGCCCAGGATGTTGCGCAGGATCTGCGTGGTGCCGCCCATGATCGTGTAGGCGGGGGCGTAGCAGATGTTGCGGCTCACCCGTCGGGCCAGGTCGTCGAGGTAGCCGGGCTCGGCCAGCATGGCCGCAGCCCCCAGCACCGAGCCGCAGAAGTTGGCCACCCGCTGCTCCAGTTCGGTGCAGAACGTCTTCGTCGCCGCCGAGAACTGCTTCGGGCCCTGGCCCAGCGTCTCCCGCAGCACCAGCAGCCGCCCGATCCGGTACCCGGTCTCGAGGGCGGCGATCTCCTGGCGCACCAGGGCGTCGCTCGTGTCGGCCAGCGGGCGCACGTCGTCGTAGAGGCGGCGGTTCGACACCAGCCGGTCGATGCCGCCGCGCTCGTGCTCCATCTGGCGCATGATCTGGCGGAACGACCCGTTCAGCTCGCCCACCAGGTTGTCGCCCGGCACCCGGACCTCCTCGAAGAACACCTCGCAGAAGTGGCGGTTGCCGGTGACGTCGACGATCGGCTGCACGGTGATTCCCGGCGAGCGCATGTCGACCACCAGGTCGGACAGGCCCTCGTGCGGTCGGGCATCGGGATCCGTGCGGCACACGGCGTAGCACCAGTCGGCGTCGGCGGCGCCGGAGGTCCAGATCTTCTGGCCGGTGACCAGCCAGTCGTCGCCGTCGCGGACGGCCCGGGTGCGGACGCCGGCCACGTTCGACCCGGCGTCGGGCTCGCTCATGCCGATGCACCACATCGACGTGCCGGCGACGATCCCGGGCAGCCACCGGGCCCGCTGCTCGTCGGTGCCGAACTGCAGCATCGACGGGCCCATCTGGCGGTCGGCGAACCACGCCGCGGCCACCGGGGCGCCGGCGGTGATCAGGGCCTCGAACACCACGAAGCGCTCCAGCGTCGTGCGCCCCCCGCCGCCGTGCTCGACCGGCCAGGTCATGCCCAGCCAGCCCCGCTGCGCCAGCTCCTCGGCGAACTGCCGGTCGTGGCCGACGATCCAGCTGTCCTCGGGGACGTCCGCCCGCTTGGCCGCGGCGATGCCGACGTCCCGGGCCTCGGCCCGTAGCCCCTCCAGCTCACTCGGCAAGGCGAAGTCCATGGCCGGCGACGGTAACCCCCTCTGTATCGTCGGGCGAATGGAGATCAGGGACGTGCGACCCGACGAGTACGACGCCCTCGGCGCTCTCACGGTGGCGGCGTACACGGCGGTCGACCGCCGCACGGTCGAGACCGAGGGCAACTACGCCGGCGAGCTGGCCGATGTCGCCAAGCGGGCCGCCGACGCCGACGTGCTGGTGGCGATCGACGGCGACGGCACCGTGCTCGGCGGTGTCACCTACGTGCCGGGCCCCAAGTCGTCCTCGGCGGAGTTCGACGACCCCGACACCGCCGGCATCCGCATGCTCGCCGTCGGCGCCGCCGCCGAGGGTCGGGGAGTGGGCGAGGGCCTGGTGCGGGCCTGCCTCGCCCGGGCCGTCGCCGCCGGCAAGCGCCACATCGCCCTCCACTCCACCGACCGGATGACCACCGCCCACCGCCTCTACCTGCGCCTCGGCTTCGTCCGCGACGTACCCAACGACTGGGAGATCTTCCCCGACTTCACCCTCCTCGCCTTCCGCCTCGACTTCCCTGCCGACGACGCGGTCTGACGACATGGACGACGAGACGATGGTGCCTTTGCCGGAGCGGGGGCGGGTCTACCGGGCGAGGCGGCGGGTGCGGTTGGGGGACGCGGCGCCGTCGCAGCGGCTGCGGCTCGACGCGTGTGCGCGATACGTGCAGGACATCGGCAACGACGACACCGAGGAGAGCGGGCTCGACGCCCAGGCCGGCCACGGCGGTGGGGTGTGGGTGGTGCGGAGGTCCGTCGTCGACGTGGTGAGCCCGCCCCGCTGGGGCGAGTGGCTCGACCTGGCCACCTGGTGCAGCGGCATCGGCGGCCGCTGGGCGGGGCGGCGCCTGTCGATGGTGGGGGAGCAGGGCGGCCGCGTCGAGATCGACACCCTGTGGGTGCACCTGCGGCCCGAGACCTTCGTGCCGGCCCGCCTGCCCCCGGCGTTCCTCGACATCTACGGCGACGCCGCCGGCGGTCGCAAGGTCTCCGCCAAGCACGTCCTCGACCCTCCGCCGGCCGAGGTCGGGCCGGAGCTGGAGTGGATGCGCTGGCCACTTCGGGCGGTCGACTATGACGTGATGAACCACGTCAACAACGCCGCCTACTGGTCGGCGATCGAGGAGGTCCTGGCCCGCTCACCCGGCCGCGACCCGCACCCCCGGGCCGGTCAGCCGGTGCGGGCGGTCCTGGAGTACGGCTCCGGCATCGAGGCCGGCGCCCCCGTGGAGCTGCTGGTCCGCCGCGACAACGACAAGCAGCTCGACGTCTGGTTCACGATCGACAGCGCCGTCCACGCCACCGCCCGCCTGACCACGCTCTGACAGCCCGAAATTGCGTGGCCGGTGGCCGCTCCAGGGCCGCCACACACGCAATTTCGGGTCGGTCAGCCCTCGTTGACGAGGACGATCTTGCCGAACTTGCCGCCCTGCTCGAAGCGGGCGTAGGCGTCGGCCACCTCCGCGAAGGGGTAGGTCGCCGCGATCGGCACCGTCAGATCACCCCACGACAGCAGCGGCAGGGCGTGGCGCTCCACGGCCCGGGCCGCCAGTGCCTTCTCCTCCAGCGGCCGGGCCCGCAGCGTCGACCCGTGGATGCGGGCCCGTGCGCCCATCAGGGCCAGCAGGTTCACCTCGGCCTTCGCCCCGGCGCCCACCCCGATCACGGCGATGCGGCCGCCGGTCGCCAGCGCCGCCAGGTTCGCCGGCATGTTGGGCGCCCCCACCAGCTCGAGGATCACGTCGAACGGGCCGGCATCGCCGAAGTCGTCGGGCGGCACCACCGTCGCCCCCAGCGCCTCGACGTTGGCCCGCAGGCTCTCGTTGCGCACCGACGCCACCGCCTCGCAGCCGGCGGCCGCCGCCAGCTCGACCGCCGCGGTGCCCACCCCGCCGGCGCCGCCGTGGACGCACACCCGCTCGCCCAGGCTCAGCCCGCACTGGGTGAACAGGGCGTCGTGGGCGGTGGTGTAGTTCTCGGGGAACCCGCCGGCCTGCTCCCACGTCACGGTCGACGGCACCGGGATGGCGACCAGCTCGGGCACCACGGCCAGCGACGCCTGCCCGGCGCCCGGCACCACCGCCATCACCCGGTCGCCGACCGAGAAGCGCCGACACTGGTCGCCCGCCGCCACGACCTCGCCGGCCAGCTCCATCCCCGGCAGGTCGGGTGGCGCCGTGCCCGGGGGCGGGGCGTAGAACCCCGCCACCTGCATCAGGTCGCCCCTGCAGAGGCCCGCGGCCCGCACCCGCACGAGCAGGTCACCCGGCCCCGGCGTCGGGTCGGGCTGCTCCCGCCACGCCACCTTGCCGTCCGCGATCGTCGCCGCGAACACGTCGTTGCCCGCCCGCCCTAGCCGCGGGCTTCGATCGGGACGTAGTCGCGCTTGTCGTGACCGACGTAGAGCTGGCGGGGCCGGACGATCTTCTGGTCCTGCTCCAGCAGCTCCACCCAGTGCGCCAGCCACCCGGCGGTGCGGGGGATGGCGAACAGCACGGTGAACATCTCGATCGGGAAGCCCATCGCCTGGTAGATGAGGCCCGAGTAGAAGTCGACGTTCGGGTACAGCTTGCGGTCGATGAAGTAGGAGTCGGCCAGGGCGACCTCCTCCAGCTTCAGGGCGATGTCGAGCAGCGGGTTGCGGCCCGTGACCTCGAAGACGTCCTCGGCGGCCTTCTTCACGAGCTTCGCCCGGGGGTCGTAGTTCTTGTAGACCCGGTGCCCGAAGCCCTGCAGCACCCGCTCGCCCCGCCGCACCGACTCGACGTAGTCGTCGACCCGGTCGAGCGAGCCGATGTCGTGGAGCATGTGGATGACGGCCTCGTTGGCGCCGCCGTGGCGCGGTCCGTAGAGCGCCGCCGTGGCCGCGGCCACGCTCACGTAGGGGTCGGCGTGGGCCGAGCCGACCGTGCGCATGGCCGTGGTGCCGCAGTTCTGCTCGTGGTCGGCGTGGAGGATGAACAGCACGTCGAGCGCCCGGGCCAGCTTCGGGTTGGCGTCGTAGCGGGGCTCGGCCACCTTCCACAGCATCGACAGGAAGTTGGCGGTGAACGTGAGCGAGTTGTCCGGGTAGACGAACGGCTGCCCGACGCTGAAGCGGTGGCAGGCCGCGGCCAGCGTCGGCATCTTGGCGATCAGCCGGACGATCTGCTTGTAGCGGATGTCGGGGTCGTGGATCTGCTTGGCGTCGAGGTAGAAGGTCGACAGCGCCGCCACCGCGGAGACCAGCATCCCCATCGGGTGGGCGTCGTAGTGGAAGCCCTCCAGGAAGCGTTTGCGCACGTTCTCGTGGATGAACGTGTGGTACGTGATGTCGTGCGCCCAGCTGTCGTACTGGGGCGCCGTCGGGAGCTCGCCGTGGAGCAGCAGGTAGGCGACCTCCAGGTAGGTCGACTGCTCGGCCAGCTGCTCGATCGGGTAGCCCCGGTAGCGCAGGATCCCCGCGTCGCCGTCGATCTCGGTGACGCTCGACTCGGTCAGTGCCGTGGTCGTGAACGCCGGGTCGTAGAACCAGATGTTCGGGAGCAGCTTGCGCCATTCGGTGGCGCTCACGCCCCCGTTCGCGATGGGGATCTCGATGCTCGAGCCGCTGCGGTTGTCGGTGATCGTGATGCTCTCGGCCACGCGGGCGAGGCTACTGCTCAGCCCCGGTTCTCATGCACCTTCGGCGAAAGCCCTACGTATGCCTGACTGGTCGGCGTCTCGCACGATGTCCCGGATCACGTCCTGTACCGCCCGGGCGGGTGCCGACAGCCGGCCGCGCTGGTTCCGGGCCAGGCCTACGGAGCGTGGCAGCAGCCCGTCGACGCCGACGCGCCGGCAGGTCGCGTCGATCCACGGCGGCGCCGCGGTGGCCGGCAGCACGGCGGGGCCGAAGCCCTCGAACGCCAGCGTGCTGAGCAGGCGGATGCCGTCGACCTCGGCCTGGGCCTGCAGGGTGACGCCCACCGCGGCGGCCGCCCGGTCGAGCTCGTCGCGGAACGGCGTGCCCTGGGGTTCGAGCAGCAGCTCGTGCTGGGCCAGCTCGGCGAAGTCGATCCGCTGGCGCTCGGCCAGGGGGTGGTCGCCGGGGACGACCAGCACGCGCTCCTCGTCGAACAGCTGCTCGGTGAGCAGCTCGGGCTCGGCGAGGGGCAGGTTGAGCACGGCCAGGTCGAGCGTCTCGGACAGCAGCTGGGGGACCAACGACGTGGTGGTGGCGTCGACGATGACGGCGTCGACGTCGGGGTGGCGCTCCTTCACGAGCACGAGCAGCCGGGGGACCAGCCAGCGGCTGACGGTGCCGATGCAGCCCAGGCGCACCTGGCCCGACACCTGGTGGAGCAGCGAGGCGACGTCGGTGCGCAGCGACTCGAGTTCGCGCTGGATGCGCCGGGCCCGCTCCACGACGACCTCGCCCTCCTCGGTGAGCATCCCGCCGGCCCGGTCGACCAGCACGGCCCCCAGCTCCCGTTCGAGGCGGGCGATGTGGGTCGAGACGTTGGACTGGACGGTGTTGAGGGATCGGGCCGCGGCGGAGAAGGATCCTTCGTCGGCCACGGCGACCAGAGCGGCAAGTTGTCGGAGGTCCATCGCTGCGGGCGATATTACCCATCAGAAACATTCATTTGACGAATCGCGGCCGGTACGTCACTATGATCAACACATAGAGCGGTGGACGAATCCCCCCTCCGAAGCCGCTCAGAACAGACGTGAGAATGCCGGATCCCCCCTCTGAGCGTTCCAGTCTGTAGGAGCCGACCGATCCACCCGACGGTCGGCTCCGCTCGTTTTGCGGTGACGCGGGCGGGCGCCCCCCGGGTCGGGCAGGCTGTTCCCATGCGTGCTGCTGCGTTCGTCGACCTCGACCGGACCCTCCTGCGGGGAGCGAGCGGTCCGGCGATCAGTCGGGCGCTGCGGGAGGCGGGCATCGTCGACGGCCGCGTCCTCCCGGGCGAGGGCGTCCTCTACAAGCTGTTCGACCTGGTGGGGGAGACCCGGCCGTCGATCGAGCTGGCCCGCCAGGCCGCTCGCTTCGCCAAGGGCTGGCCCCAGGACGCGGTGCGGAAGGCGGCCGAGTCGGCGGCCGACGCGCTCATCGTCGCCGTGCAGCCGTTCGCCCATCCCATGATCGAGGAGCACCGGGCCGCCGGGCGGCCGGTCGTCCTCGCCACCACCACGCCGTACGACCTGGTGGCCCCGCTGGCCGAGCGGCTCGGCTTCGACGACGTGGTCGCGACCCGCTACGGCGTCGACGCCGACGGCCGCTACGACGGCACCGTCCGTGGCGAGTTCGTGTGGGGCCGGGGCAAGCTGCGGGCCGTCGAGGCGTGGGCGCTGGACCACGGCGTGGCGGTCGCCGACAGCTGGGCCTACAGCGACAGCTTCTACGACACGCCGTTGCTGCGGGCCGCCGGCCACCCCGTCGCCGTGAACCCCGACCCCCGGATGCTGGCGATGGCGCTGTTCCGGCGCTGGCCGATCGTCTGGCTCGACGTGCCCGAGGGCGTCCCGAAGCTGCCGCTGCTCGACGTCGAGCCCCAGCGGCTGCTGCTCACGATCGCCCGACCCGAGCTGTTCCCGTGGGTGAAGCTGGACATCGCCGGGATCGAGCACATCCCCGAGAGCGGGCCGGCGATCCTGGTGGCCAACCACCGCAGCTACTTCGACCCGCTGGCGTTGGGCCTGGCCTTCGGGAAGCGGGGCCGGCCGGTGCGCTTCCTCGGCAAGAAGGAGGTGTTCGACGCTCCGGTCGTCGGGCACGTGGTGCGGGCGATGGGCGGCATCCGGGTCGACCGGGGGAGCGGCTCGGAGGAGCCCTTCGCCGAGGCCGCGGCGGCGCTGGCGGCGGGTGAGCTGGTCGCCGTGCTGCCCCAGGGCACGATCCCCCGGGGGCCGGAGTTCTTCGACCCGGAGCTGAAGGGCCGCTGGGGCGCGGCCCGGCTGGCGGCGCTGACGAAGGCGCCGGTGGTGCCGTTCGGGCTGTGGGGCACGGAGAAGGTGTGGCCCCGGTCGGAGCGGGTGCCGCGGGTGTGGAACGTGCTGGCGGCACCGAAGGTGGTCGTCCGGGCCGGACCGCAGGTGGCGCTGAAGCACCGGTCGCCCGAGGCCGACACCCGCCGCATCATGGCGGCGATCGCCGACCTGCTGCCGCCCGAGGCCCGGGAGCCCCACGAGCCGACCGCGGAGGAGCTGCGCCTCAGCTACCCGCCCGGCAAGGCCCCGAAGGCCAACCCCGACGAAACTTCGACACAGACGGCGCCATAGCGACCGTTCCTGTCGAGATTTCGGGTCTGGGTCTGGGTCTAGGCGCCGGGGTCCAGCGACTCGGGGTCGGTGGTGGGGCCGCGGAGGGGTTCGAGGGTGCAGGCCCAGGCGGCCTTCTCGTAGCGGGCGGGGGTCTCGTCCATGAAGTCGAGTCGGCAGCGGACGTCGTTGAGCAGCAGGCCCCACCCGACCGCCGGCGACCACGACCCCGACGTGGCCTCGTCGCTCGCGTCGGGCGCCAGCAGCCGTAGCGACACGACGCCGTTGACCGCCACCGCGGCGATCAGCACCCACAGGTAGACCCGGGTGTTGCGGGCACTGGCGCCGATCCACAGGAACAGGCAGATCAGCGCGGGGAGCAGGTGGGCCAGCTTCCACGGCATCACGAAGTAGAGCGCCTCGCTGCCCGCGAAGCCGAGCACGGCGAAGCGCAGCATCGGGTCGGTGCGCCACCGGGGCAGCGACGCCCACAACGCCGGCAGGGCCAGCAGCAGCGTGGCGATCAGCACCAGCCCGCTGCCGGCGTAGTTCTTGTAGAGGAAGCGGCCCAGGTTGTTGGTGAACGACCGGTAGCCCTCCTGGTTCTCCAGGAACGCGAAGGTGCGGTCGTAGGCCAGCCACGAGGGCACGAAGAGCAGGGCCCCCAGCGGCGCCGCCAGCAGCCCGGTCCGGATCGAGCGGCGCCGGTGGGCGGGGTCCCACCCGTCGGCCACCAGGAACGCCACCAGCAGGAAGCCCGACGACAGCCGGCAGCCGATCGACAGGGCGAACAGGACGCCTGCCTGGGGACTGCGGCCCTCCAGGTGGGCGATCGCGCCCCACACGAAGAACACCAGCGCCCACACGAAGTCGGCCAGCGAGGTGGCGGCGATGATCGTCATCGGCGAGGCGAACACGGCCAGGGCGACGAGGTCGCCGTTGTCGTGGTGCCACATGCGCACCAGGCGGGCGATGCCGACCACGGCGGCTCCCGCCGCTCCCGCCGTCAGCAGGTTCAACAGGAAGTGCCCGCCGACCGGGTCGAACAGGGCGGCGAGCCCCTCGAACACCGGGACCCCGGGGGTGCGCGACGGGAAGTAGTCGCCCTCCCGGATGCCCGCCGCCGACCGCAGCACGTTGACCACGTCGATGTCGGTGCCGTAGCCCATCCACACCAGCGGCATCGCCACCAGGGCGACGATCACCGCCAGGTGCCGGTCCCGCAGGCGCCGGTCCCACCATGGAGACGCGCTCTTCGTGCCCGTCGCCCTCACCGCTTCGACCGTCGCCATGAGGGTCAGAGGTTATGACGAACCCAGCGGCCGCGCCCGTGGTGCTTGGCGGCGCGCATGGCTTCGTCGGCACGGGCGAGGATCGAGTCGACCATGTCGCCGGGGTGGACGTCGGCCACGCCGATGCTCACGTCGAGCAGGATGTCCTCCCGGGCCGCCTGGTCGATCGGCTGGCGGATCACGTCGAGCAGCCGGTCCGCCACCCGCTCGACGTCGTCGGGCGACGTGAGCCGCTCGCACAGCACGGCGAACTCGTCGCCGCCCATGCGGGCCACCAGGTCGCCGGGCCGCAACGCCGCGACCAGGCGCTCGGCCACGATCGCCAGCGCCTTGTCGCCGGTCTGGTGGCCCAGGTGGTCGTTGACCGGCTTGAACCGGTCGAGGTCGAGGTAGAGCACCGCGGCCTGGCCCTCGCCGCTCTTGGCGACGGCGCTGAGCCGGTCGCGCAGCGCCTGGCGGTTGGCGAGGCCGGTCAGCGGGTCGTGGGTGGCGGCGAACTCGAGCATGCGGTGGCTGCGGTCCCACTGCAGGGTGAGGCGCAGCAGCTGGCCGGCTTTGCGCAGGGTGTTCGAGTTGAAGCGGGTGGGGGCGCCGGGGTGGCGGCGCCACACGACGATCGCCGCCACCGGACGGTCGCCGTCGACCAGCGACACGGGGTGGACCCAGCAGGCCTCGTAGCCCTCGGCCCGGGCCAGTGCGGCAAGGGGGCCGGGCAGGTCGTCGAGGGTGTCGACCGACACGTCCTGGCCCGACGCCAGCGCCCGGGCCCACGGCGAGCCCGGCTGCGTCACCAGCAGGTTGATGGCCGTTCCGGCGGCGACCTCGAAGCGGTCGCCGTTCCAGCGGTCGCACACCGCGATGCCGGTGCGGGGGACCATGTTCTGCACCGCCGCCACGATCAGCGACAGCACGTGGCCCAGCGAGCCGCCCGCCGCCATGGCCTCGACGGCCTGGTCGAGCGCCCGCTCGTAGCCCGCCTGGCGGATCACCACCACGTACCAGGGCAGGCCCGTGCGCCGGGTGGTCAGCGCCGCCAGCTCGCAGCTCACCTCGTGGCCCTCGGCGTGGAGGATGCCCACCTGCACGCCCACCCCGCCCCACGGGTCGATCTCGAAGGCGTCGTGGACGCTGGCGAACGCCTCGTAGGCGGCCGGCAGCGAGGCCGGCGAGATCATGACCGCGAAGTGCTGGCCGACGATCTCCTCGGGGCCGTAGCCGAAGAAGCGCTCGATGGAGGCGCCCACCCAGCGGACCACGCCGTCGTAGTCGAGCATCACGATCGGGTAGATCGAGTGCTCGGCGACCACCTCGAACATCGCCGGGGTGGGCCGCTCGCGGATCTGGACGATCTCCAGGCGGTTGCCGAAGGGGTCGTCGGTGTGGAAGCGGCGCACGTCGGGGACCTGCTCGCTCCAGCGGACCTCGCCGCCGGCACCCTCGACGCGGCCGGCCACGACGTCGACCTCGTCGACCAGCAGGGCCGGGTGGGCCTTGCGGGCCGGCGCGAACGGCTCCTCGACACCCAGGTGCACCGCCACGCACGGCCCCTCGAACCAGCAGCCGCTCGGGTCGGCCCGCGGCGGCTTCGGCACCCGCCGCATGCCGAGCACCCCCTGGTAGAAGCGCTCGGCGGCGCGCACCGCCTCCTCGCCGGCCGGCATGGCCAGCTGGACGTGGTCGAAGCCGAGGAGCTGGCCTCGAGGCGCGGGCGCGGGGCGATCGTCTGTCAGCTGGTGTGCTTCCTACGGATGATGTTCAGGGCGCTGCCCGCCCGGAACCACTCGATCTGCTCGTCGTTCATGGTGTGGGTGGCCGCGAGCTCGACGGTCCCCCCGTCCGACCCATGGATGACGCACCGTACCGGCCGGTCGGGGGCTAGTTCGTGCAGGTCGACGACGCTGATGCGGGAGTCCTCGCCGATCAGGTCGTACGACGCCGGATCGGCGAAGGTGAGCGCCAGCACGCCCTGCTTCTTCAGGTTGGTCTCGTGGATGCGGGCGAAGCTGCGGGCGAAGATCACCTTGGCACCGCGGTAGCGGGGTTCCATGGCGGCGTGCTCGCGGGAGCTGCCCTCGCCGTAGTTCTCGTCGCCGACCGCGCACCAGGCGACGCCCTCGGCGTGCAGGTGCTTGGCGATCTCGGGGAACGTCTTCACCTGGCCGTCGAGCGGGTCCTTGCCGTGGCCGGCCTCGTAGGCCGTGTCGTCGGGACCGGTGAAGGCGTTGATCACGCCGAGGAACAGGTTGCCGGAGATGTTCTCCAGGTGGCCGCGGTACTTGAGCCAGGGGCCGGCGGCCGAGATGTGGTCGGTCGTGCACTTCCCGGCGGCCTTCATCAGCACCGGCAGCTCCGTGAGGTCCTTGCCGTCCCAGGGGTCGAAGGGCTCGAGGAGCTGCAGTCGGTCGCTGGTCGGTGCCACGGTCACGGCGATGCCGGCGCTGTCGGCCGGCGGGGCCAGGAAGCCGGACTCTCCCGGGTCGAAGCCCTCGTGGGGCAGCTTCTCGCCGCGGGGCGCGTCGAGCTTGACGGTGTTGCCGGCGTCGTTGGTGAGGGTGTCGGTGCGGGGGTCGAAGTCGAGCGTTCCGGCCAGCGCCAGGGCGACCACCAGGTCGGGCGAGGTGACGAACGCCAGCGTGTTGGCGCTCCCGTCGTTCCGCTTGGGGAAGTTGCGGTTGTAGGAGTTGACGATGGTGTTCGGCTTGGAGAGGTCGAGGTCCTTGCGGTCCCACTGGCCGATGCACGGGCCGCAGGCGTTGGCGAGCACGGTGGCGCCGATGGCCTCGAGGTCGCCCAGCAGGCCGTCGCGCTCGATGGTGGCCCGCACCTGCTCGGAGCCGGGGGTGACCAGCAGCTGGGTCTTGGCCTTGAGGCCGTTGGCGGCGGCCTGGCGGGCGATCGACGCGGCCCGGGTGATGTCCTCGTACGACGAGTTGGTGCACGAGCCGACCAGGGCCGACGACACCTCCAGCGGCCAGCCCTCCTGGCGGGCGTGGTCGCCGAGCTCGCCGATGCGGTGGCCGCGATCGGGGGAGTGGGGACCGTTCACCATGGGCTCGAGGATGGACAGGTCGATCTCGACCACCTCGTCGAAGAACCGGCTGGGGTCGTCGTGGACCTCGGGATCGGGCTGCAGGTCGTCGAGCACGGCCCGGGCGGCCTCGGCGATGTCGGCCCGGCCGGTGGCCTCCAGGTAGGCGAGGCCCGCCTGGTCGAAGCCGAACAGCGACGTGGTGGCGCCGATCTCCGCGCCCATGTTGCAGATGGTGGCCTTGCCGGTGGTCGAGATGGTGTCGGCGCCGGGGCCGAAGTACTCGACGATCGCGCCGGTGCCGCCCTTCACGGTGAGCAGCTCGGCCACCCGCAGGATCACGTCCTTCGGCGACGTCCAGCCGGACAGCGCGCCGGTGAGGTGGATGCCGATGAGCTTGGGGTAGCGGACGTTGAACGGGAAGCCGGTCATCACGTCGACCGCGTCGGCGCCGCCCACGCCGATGGCGATCGTGCCGAGGCCGCCGGCGTTGGGGGTGTGGCTGTCGGTGCCGATGATCATCCCGCCGGGGAACGCGTACTGCTCCAGCACCACCTGGTGGATGATGCCCGAGCCCGGCTTCCAGAACCCGATGCCGTAGCGGGCGGAGACCGTGCGCAGGAAGTCGTACACCTCGGAGTTGACGTCGAGGGCGAAGGCGAGGTCCTGCTGGGCGCCGACCCGGGCCTGGACGAGGTGGTCGCAGTGCACGGTGGAGGGCACGGCGACCTGGGGGAGCCCCGCGGTCATGAACTGGAGCAGGGCCATCTGGGCGGTGGCGTCCTGCATGGCGACGCGGTCGGGGTCGAGGTCGGCGTAGCTTCGGCCGCGCTCGAGCTCCTGGTCGTGCGGGCTGCGCAGGTGGTTGACGAGGATCTTCTCGGCGAAGGTCAGCGGGCGGCCGAGGCGCTCACGACCGAGGGCGGCCCGCTGAGGCAGACGGGCGTAGACCTGCTCGGCCAGCGCGACGGGAGTGGAGGCGGTGACGACCATCGGGGTCCCTTGCGTTCGACGACTGATGTAGACAAGTCTATGACAAGTGCGAGAGCTGCGCTATCGGACCATCGCCGACGAGTTGCGCCGTCAGGTGGAGAGCGGTGAGCTCGCCGCGGGCGGTCTACTGCCCAGCGAGAGCGAGCTGTCGGGAGGCTACGGCGTCAGCCGGGTGACGGTCCGCAAGGCGCTGGAGCTGCTGCGCGACGAGGGCCTGATCGACTCGCGGCAGGGGTTCGGGTGGTTCGTCGCCGCCGACCCCGTGCGCCAGGCGCTGGGCTGGCTGGGCACCATCGAGGACCAGCTGGAGTCGCTGGGCGTCGCCTCGGAGCGCCGGGTGGTCGACTTCGGGTTCGTGAAGGCGCCGCCCCGGGCCCGGCAGGTGCTGCACTCGCCGACGGTCCTGCAGGTGCGGCGGGTCAACCTGGCCGACGGGCAGCCCTTCGCCCGGGTCACCGTGTGGTGCCCGGAGGACCTGGGGTCGACGCTGTCACGGGCCGACGTGGAGCGGGAGCCGTTCTACGAGCTGCTCGACGTGCAGATCGGGCGGGCCACCCAGACCATCGGGGCGTCGGCCGCGGATGCCGCCGATGCCGAGCTGCTGGCGGTGCCCGTGGGGTCGCCGGTGCTGCGCTGCGAGCGGGTGACCTGGGACACCGAGGAGCGGGCGGTGCTGCTGTCGGAGCACGTGTTCCCGGGCCACCGCACCGAGCTGGTGGTGGAGCTGCCCCGCTTCGACCCCTCGATGGGCCCGTCGGGCCTGCGCCTCGTGGAGAACTGACCGGGACGCCGCGCCCAGCCGTGAGAGGCTGATCGCGCAACGGTGAGGCGCGTCGGACATCAAGGGGTTGGATGGACCTGTTGCTGGAGCTGAGGTGCTGGCACGGCGGCGCGGTGACCTCGACCGACGTCGTCGTCGACATCGACCCCGACGACACCGTCGAGGCGCTCACCCACGCTCTGGCCTCGTACGCCAACCGGCACAGCCCTGCGCCGCTGCCCGAGGACCGGGTGGTGGTCGTCCGGGGCTCCGCCAGCTCGCCGGCCCGTCCTGGCGACCGGCCGCTCGACCCCGCGGCCCGCATCGTGGACTCCGGCCTGGTCAGCGGCGACACCGTGCTCCTCACCACGCCCCGGCCGCTCGAGCCGCCGCCCCCCGACCTGGCCCTGGCCCTCGACCTGGTCGCCGGCCCCCAGGCCGGGAGGTCCGTACGCCTGGCGCCCGGGCGCCTCACCGTCGGCGGCGGGGTGGGCTGCAACATCGTGATCGCCGATCCCACGCTGGCCCGGTTCCAGTTCACGCTGGAGGTCACGGCCCAGGGCGAGCTGCGGGTGGCGCCCACCCCCGAGGCGATCACCGGCACCCGGGTGGGCGGCGCCACGCTCGACGAGCCCACGTTCGTCATGCCCGGCGAGGAGATCCAGGCCGGGGCCACCATGCTCATCCCCCGGCGGCTCTCGCCCGACGAGACCCGCCGGCGCGACCGTCTGGGCCAGGTGCCGTTCAACCGGGTGCCGTACCGGCGGGCGATGATCCCCGCCCGCGAGTTCGACGAGCTGCCCCCGCCGCCCACCACGCCCGACCGCAAGGGCCTGTCGATCATGCAGGCTCTGCTGCCCGCCATGAGCGGCCTCGGCTTCGCGTTCATGATGAACAACCCGTGGTTCCTGGCCCTCATGCTGGCCACACCGCTGCTGCTCGTCGTGAAGCACTTCACCGACAAGCGCGGCGGCAAGAAGAAGTTCCTGCGCGACCGGGCCGCGTACTTCGACAAGGTCGAGTCCCGCTCGGCCGAGATCGACCGGGCGCTCGACCACGAGCGCCGCATCCGGCTGCTCGCCGCCCCCGACCTCGCCGACCTCGGCCACCAGGCCGCCTTCCACATGCCGCGCCTGTGGGAGCGCGACCGCATCGCCGGCGACCTCCTCGACGTGCGCCTCGGCCTGGGTGACCGGCCCTCGCACATCTCCCAGCGCATCCGGCCCCAGGGCGACGAGGAGCTGCAGGCCGCCGGCCACGCCATGCTCGCCCACCACGGCGCCGTGCTCGACGTGCCGGTCACCGTCAACGTCGTCGAGGTCGGCACCGTCGGCCTGAGCGGCGACCCGGCGCAGGTGGCCGCCACCGGGCGGGCGCTCGTGGCGCAGGCCTCCTGCCTGCACAGCCCCGAGGACCTGGTGGTCGCGGCCGCCATCGGCGCCGGCAGCACCAGCGGCTTCGACTGGGTCAAGTGGCTGCCCCACGTGCGGTCGGCCACGTCGCCGCTCGACGGCGCCCACGTGGTGGTCGGCCCGGCCGAGACCCGGCGGCTCCTGGTCAACCTGTTGGCCGTGGCCGGCCTGCGCGGCGAGCGCATGAAGGGCTTCTCCAACGCCGACACCGCCCTGGTCTGGCCCCGGCTGCTGGTGGTGATGGACGAGGCCGCCGAGCCCGACCGGTCGCTCCTGTCCCAGCTGCTCGACGTCGCCCCCGGCCTCGGGATCCACATGCTGTGGCTCGGCCGCAGCGAGCTGCAGGTGCCCCGCCAGTGCCGGGCGGTGCTGCACTGCGCCGGCGTCGGCCTGACCGGCGTGCTGCGCTCCACCGACCCGACGGTCGCCGAGCAGCCCGTCGAGCTCGACGGCGCCGGCCCGGCCGTGGCCCGTACCGTCGCCCGCTCCCTGGCCCCGCTGCGCGACGCCAGCGCCGGCAGCGCCACCACCGCCATCCCCCGGATGGTGCCGCTGCTCGACGTGCTGGGCCTCGACCACCCCGACGGCGACCAGATCGCCGCCCGCTGGAACGTCGCCCGGCCCTACGGACTGGAGTTCGCCATCGGCCAGTCGGTGGAGGGCCCGTTCACCCTCGACCTGGTGGAGCAGGGCCCTCACAGCCTGATCGGCGGCACGTCCGGCGCCGGCAAGAGCGAGCTGCTGCAGACCCTGGTGCTGGCGCTGGCCGCCAACTACTCGCCGCAGAAGCTCAACTTCCTGTTCGTCGACTACAAGGGCGGCGCCAGCAGCGCCGAGTTCCGCGACCTGCCCCACACGGTCGGCTACGTCACCAACCTGTCCGGGCGGCTGGCGCTGCGGGCGCTCACGTCGCTGCGGGCCGAGCTGAAGCGCCGCATGCTGCTCATGGAGGGCCGGGCCAAGGACCTCACCGAGATGCTGGAGGTGGCCCCCGAGGACGCCCCGCCCAGCCTGGTGATCGTCGTCGACGAGTTCGCGGCGCTGGTCAAGGAGATCCCGGACTTCGTGGCCAGCATCGTCGACATCGCCCAGCGGGGTCGCAGCCTCGGCATCCACCTGGTGCTGGCCACCCAGCGGCCGACCGGCGTCGTCAACGACAACATCCTGGCCAACACCAACCTGCGCATCGCGCTGCGCATGCTCGACCCCACCGACTCCGACAACATCATCAACTCCCGCGAGGCGGCCGACATCCCGGTGCCGCTGCGGGGCCGGGCGTTCGCCCGCACCGGGCCCCAGACGCTGGTGCCGTTCCAGACCGCCTGGTCGGGGGCGCCGTTCGTGGCGTCCCGCGGCGAGGAGATGCAGGCCGTCAACGTCCACCCGTTCGTGCTGCACCCCGACATGGCGCCCGAGGTGTCGGTGGCGGGCGAGGCCGCACCCGGGGCGTTCGACCCCGACGGGGTCGCGGCCGTGGAGGTCGCCCCCCTGTCGCTGGTGGTCGCCGAGCCCGAGAGCCACCTCGACGTGCTGGTGGGTGCCAGCGCCGACGCCGCCCGGCAGCTGGGCCTGCCGCCGGTGCGCCGGCCCTGGGTCGAGCCGCTGCCGGAGGTCATCCCGGTCGACGACGTGCTCGCCGAGATCCCGCCGCTCGACGTCATCCGCGACCCCGGCCGCTACGCCGTCCTCGGCCGCTACGACGACCCGGAGAACCAGGCCCAACGGCCCGCCATCGTCGACCTCGAGGCGTCCGGCGGACTGCTGGTCTACGGCACGGGCGGCAGCGGCAAGACCACCCTGCTCCGGACCGTGGCCCTCGGCATGACCGCCCAAGGTGACGCCGACGACGTCGTGGTCTACGCCCTCGACTACGCCAGCCGGTCGCTCGACCCGCTCAGCGAGCTACCCCAGTGCGCCGCCGTGCTGCAGGGCGACGACGAGGAGGGCGTCACCCGGCTCCTCACGCTGCTGGAGCAGGAGATCGACATCCGCCGCCGGCTGCTCGCCCAGCATCGCTCGGAGAGCCTCGGCGCTCTCCGGCAGCGCTCCGGCGAGATCCACGTGCCGCGGATCGTGGTGCTGCTCGACAGCTACGGCAACTTCCACGAGACCTTCGACAAGTCCGACCGCTACCAGTGGCAGACGATCTTCCAGCAGATCGTCACCGCCGGCCGGCAGGTCGGCATCCACTGCGTCATCACCCACGACCGGCGCATGGGCATCGGTCCGGCGCTGCAGTCGGCCATCGCCGCCCGGCTGGTGCTGCGCATGTCGTCGGTCGACGAGATGACGTCGCTCAACGTGCCCACCACCGTGGCGAAGGACGCCGACCTCCCCCTCGGCCGCGGGTTCGCCTCGTGGCTGGGCGGCGGCGCCACCGAGGTGCAGGTGGCGTGCCCGGGCGACGACCCGGCCGGCGCCGCCCAGGTCGACGCCCTCCTGAAGCAGGCCGAGAAGCTGGCGGCCGCGAGCGCCGCCCGGGCCCCGGCGTTGCCCAAGCTGCCCGAGCGCCTGATGCTCGACGATGCCCCCGTGGGCGCCGAGCTCACGGCCCCGCTGGGCGCGGTCGACCTCACGCTCGCCACCCTCCAGATCGACCTGCGGCGCCAGAACTTCGTGGTGCTCGGGCCGCCCATGTCGGGCCGGTCGTCGACGCTGGCCACGGCAGCGGCCGGGTTGCGGGCGTCGTCTGGCGAGGCCCTGCGGCTGGTGGCCATCGGTTCCGCCTCGAGCCCGCTGCAGTCGCTCGACCTGTGGGACGATGCCGCCTTCTCCCGGGCCGCCCACGCCCGGGTGGCCGAGGCGCTGTGGGAGGCCGTCGCCGACGACGAGGGCGTCGACGCCCGGGCCGTCCTGTTCATCGACGGGGCCGAGGAGATCGACGACTTCGACGTCGAGCGCCCGCTCGAGCAGCTGGCCAAGCGCGAGTGCGTGCGGCTGATCGTGGCGTGCGAGCCGTCGACCATGTCCAAGGCCTACAGCGGCTGGCTGTCCACCCTGCGGCGCAACCGCAGCGCCGTGTTCCTGCAGCCCGACACCCGCGCCGACGTCGAGACCGTGCTCGACGTGCGCCCGGCCCTCCGGCCCGGCCAGGACTTCCCTCCGGGGCGGGGCATCTTCGTGGCCAACCGGAGCTGGTCGCTGGTGCAGGTGGGCCTCACCTGAGGGGGCCGCCCTCGCGCTCCGGGGGCTCGTGATGTACATCTCCTCGTGTAGGACGAGGAACGACTGACGGAGGAAAGACTCGTGAGCGACCTGCTGAAGCTGACTCCCACCGAGCTGCAGACCCGTGCCAACAACATCAACTCGATGGTGGACGAGATGGCCAGCTACTTCGACCGGGAGCTGACCGCCCTGCAGGGCACCGACTGGCAGGGCGCGGCCGGCGACGCCTACAAGGACATGTTCGGGAACGCCCGGCGCTCGTTCAAGGGCGTGGAGGACAACCTCCGGGGCTGCTCGAACCTGCTGGTGAGCATGAAGGACGGCTTCCAGGAGATGGACGCCACCATGGCCCGCCGCGTCGCCTCCGGCGGCGCCTGAAGCCACTCTCGACGTCCACGAAGGCCGGGAGCGCAGCACGCGCCCCGGCCTTCTGTCGCGCCCGGGCCTGGTGGGGCCGGGACGCCGGGCCTGCGCCTACTGGATGCCCAGCTCGCGGAGGGCTTCGGGCACCGACTCGTACGCCGGCCGGATCGCCCGGATGGCGGTGGGGGTGACCACGAAGATCACACCACCGGTGCCCGGCGGGGTGACCACCCACCGGCCGTCGCCGGCGTCGGCCCATTCCCAGTTCTGGAGGTCGGCGGGCCGGATCATGCCCTGGCCCTCGATCCAGCCGGCCAGCTGGTCGGCCACGTCGTCGGACGGCTCGGCCGGGTCCGGTTCCGCGGCCAGCCGCTCCAGCGACGGCTGCAGCTCGTCGGCCACCCACTGCAACGTGGCGCGGCCCGTGCCGAGGTACCTCGACGAGTGGGCCATGGCGAAGGCGTCGAGGTCGGCGTCGGCGACCGTGGGGTCGGCCAGGAGCGCCTGCAGCTCTCCGAGGGCGTCGGCACCCCGCTCGAGGCCCTCGACCTTGGTGTAGTCGTCGAGCTCGGCGGCGAGCGTCGTGTCGCCCAGGACGTAGGCGCTCAGCAGGTACACGACCTCGGGGCAGCGGGCGGTGAGCGTGTCGGTCATCGGTCGGTCCACCCTACGAGACGCCGGCCGGGCCGGCGACGGTGGGCGGGAACGTGGGCGGCGGCGGGGGTGCCACGAGGCTCGGCTGCGCCTTCACGATGAGGTAGGCGGGCCACGAGCCCGGCGGACGCCGCTCGAGCACCACCTTCACGCCGGTGGCCGGCACGCTGGTGCTCTGGCCCTGCACCATGGCTCGGCCGGTGACGGACGAGAAGGGCTGGTCGATCGTGAGGCGGGCGTCCGTCGAGCCCTGGAGCCACTGGTCGACCCGGGCCTGGTTGGAGCCGATCGCCTGGTCGACCCAGAAGTCGGCGGTGTGGCCGTTGTCGAAGGTCGAGTGGTAGGGCAGGTCGGGGTTCTGCCACAGCCGGTGCTCCATGAACGAGTCGGCGGCGCCCATGTGCTCGGTCAGGGCGGGGCCGGGTTGGCCCCCCGTCAGTGAGGGGAGCCCATCGTGCATGGCCAGCGTCCCGCCCTCGAACCGGTACGGGGTGATGTTCGACTGGAAGGGCCCGTCGATCGGGGCGCTCGGCACGGCCCGGTACTGGTCCAGCGGGCTGTCGGTGCGCCACACCATCTCGTCGGGGCGGCGGAACATCGACTGCACGAACCTGACCCGGTTCGGGTACTGCGGCGGCCACGGCCGGTACACCGGGGGTTTCGGCTGCGGATCGACCCACCGCAGCGTGCCGTCCGGGGCGACCTCGGCGCCGAACACGTGGGCGGCACCGCGCTGAGCGACGCCGTTCACCATGTACGGCTCCCAGCCGACGCCGACGATGGCGACCGTGCCCGGCGGATGCCCTCGCAACTGGAGGGCGACGTGGCTCCACGCCCGCTGCTGGAAGAGGCCGAGGTCACCGAGGTTCTGGGCGTAGATGGTGTTGTTGGGCACCGCTCCGGCCCACCACGCGGTGAGGTCGGCCTCGAAGAACGCCCGGTCGCCCGAGGCCGCGTAGGGCTGGGCGCCCTGGCGGGCGTCGGCGTAGGCCCGCATGTTGTCGGTGCAGTTGGTCCCGTAGGCGTTCATCCCCCCGTTGCCGGCATTGAAGTGGGGGTTGACGAAGTCGAGCCACTGCTCCGGGTTCTCGCGTCCGAACTGCTCGATCGCGTCGGCGAGCCGTTGGTCGGCGCCGGGGGTCGGAGCGAACCGGTGGGGGTAGAGGCCGCTGACCCGCTGGCCCACGTCGACGGGGGAGGGGTGGAACACCTGCCGCACGTACTGCTGCTGGATCAGCAGATCGATCTGGTGCGTGGGGTGGAGGTGCGCCGGTGCCTGCCCGGGCGGCGGGGGCGTCTCCATCCTCACGCTCTTGGGGAAGAGCGACTCCTTCAGGCCCTTGAGCTTGCGGTTGATCTGCCACCACTTGGCGGGGGTCTCCGGCTTGATGACCGGCCGGAACCCGGGGTTGAGGCGCGGCGGAGGGACGGGCTGGAGCGGCGCCGGCGTGCTGTCCGGACGCGGCGGCACCTGGGCCGTGCCGTCGACGGCCGTGCCATCGACGGGCTCCGGGGAGCTCGACGGCTGACCGTCCGGTGCCGGGTGTCCGTCCGGTGCCGGCCGACCGGGCGCGTCGGGTGCGCCTCTCGGTCCGGCACCCCCTCCGGTCCCCCCGGGCACGTCGACGTCACGGGCCCCGGGCGGTGCTGCCGGGTCGGCCTCTCCGCCCCGGACCCCCGGGCTCTCCGGTTCACCGGCCCGTGCGGCGGGGGTGGTGGGGCTGCCGGGTTCACCGGCCCGCGGGCCGGGAACCTCTTCGCCGGTCCGGGGCCCGGACGGCTGGTCGACGGGTCGGGGCCCGGTCGGCTGGGCCGGATCAGCGGGTCGAGCAGCGGGCGGCTCGACGGGCCGGCCTCCCGGCGGCTCGGTGGGGCGTCCGACGGGTGGGTCGGTGGGTCGAGCAGCGGGCGGCTCGGTGGGGCGTCCAGTGGGTGGGTCGGCAGGTCGAGCGGCGGGCGGCTCGACGGGGCGGGCGGGGGGACTGACATCGGCGGGGCCGCCGGTGCGGGCCTGGGGGGCCGCCGGGGTGTCGGCCCGGGACTGTGGGGTCGTCGGGTCGGTGGTGCGGGGGCCGCCGGGGACGTCGGGGCCGGGGTCGGGGCCGCCACTCGGCGGGAGGCCTTCGGGGCCCGGCGGCTCGCCGGTCTCGGTCCAGTGCCGGGGCGGCCGGCTGCCGGTGGTGAGCCGGTAGTCGTCGAGGTGGGTGAGGGTCTCGTTGAGCGCCTCCCCGCTGCCGCCGTCGTTGCCGCCCGAGCCCTTCCCGCCGGCGGCGGGGTTGCCAGGCCGGTACTCCCCGGGTCGGGGCTGGTAGACGACCACCCGCACGCCGCTCGACTCGAGCTGCAGCAGGTCGCCGGTGGTGGTGCGGTCGGCGATCCGGGGCGGCTCGTAGGCGTGGGGGACGTGCAGCTCGATGTCGACGTTGCGGAGCGCGGCGTCCCAGTCGACCTGCGAGATGCGCGGCGGGCGCACCAGGGCCCCGGGCAGCTCGCGGGTGACGTAGTTGGTGATGGTCGTGGGGCACCGGGTGTTGCACGGCGACCGGTTGATCACGAGGTTCACCGGCACCCGGTTGCCCGTGGCGGCCGCCAGCTCGGCGGCGTCCTGCACGGCCCGCTGGAGATCGCCCGACTGGATGACGACGTCCTCGGCGTGGAGCCCGTTGCCGCTGAACCGGACGGCGTTGCCGGGGTTGGCGGCGATGCTCGGGTCGGCTGCCCGCATGCTCGGCGGGATCTGGCCGTCGACGGTGACGAACCCGGCCGTGAGGTCGCGGGCGTCCCGGGGCAGGCGGCTGGTGGGGCCGTGGAAGTGGTCGCCCACGCGGGTCCCGTCGGGCAGGAGGGCGTTGCCCTGCAGGCCCGGGTCGGCGATGTCGTGCCACTGGCTGGGCCGGCGTGGGGGGAACCGCGGCGGTGGGGCTCCCGCACCGGGACCACCGGGGCCACCCGGGCCGGAGCCGCCGGGCCCGGTGGGACCGCCGGGGCTGCTCGGGACGGAGCTGCCGGGCCCGACTGCACCGGACGGGACCGGCGCGCGGACGGCCGGTGCCGGGGTCGAGGCGCCGGCTGCCGCGGCGGCGGGGGCGGAGGAGGGCGACGAGACGGCCGCGGCCGCGGCCGGCTCGAGCTCGGGGTCGAGGCGGGCCGCCGGGTCCTCGACGGCACGGGCCGGGGGTGCTTCCATCTGCGTCCGGGCCGGGACGTCGTCGGCGCCCCGGACCACCGGCTGGTCACCGAGGTGGATCGGCTCGAAGTCGTCGAGGCCGGTGCCGGTGGGGGCGTCGACGCGGGGCTGGTCGAGGGCGTTGACCCGGGGGCCTTCCCCGAGGTGGATGGGGGCGAAGGCCTCGGGGTCGGCGACACGGGCCGGTGTGTCGACCGGCTGCGCCGGAGCTTCGGTCCGGGGTTGGCCGGCCGGCTGGGCCGCTGTGTCGACGCGGGGTTGGTCGACGGCGCCGACGGGGCTGTCGGCCGGGTTGACGACGTTCGGATCACCCGCGGCGGTGGTCGTCGTGTCGACCCGGGGCTGGTCGACGGTCTGGCCCGGGGCGGCCGGGTTGTCGGCCGGGTTGACGACGTTCGGGTCGCCGGCCGTCGTGGTGGTGTCGGCGGGGTTGTCGCCGGCCGTCGTGGTGGTGTCGGCGCCGGTGTTGTCGCCCGCTCCGGTGTTCGCCCCGGGGTTGTCGCCCGCTCCGGTGTTGGCGCCGGGGTTGTCGCCCGCTCCGGTGGTGGTCGTGCTGGTGTTGACCGGCTCGCCGGCTCCCGTGGTGCTCGTACCGGTCGGGAGGTCGTCGATACCCGAGGCCGGGATCTCGACCCTCGGGCCGTCGACGTTGGTCGGGACGATCGTCGGTGTGTCCGGCGTCGAGACCGGGACGGTCGGTGCGTTGCGGGCCGCCTTCCACGCGATGCCGCCCGCGACGCCCCCGCCCAGGATGCCGCCGACGCCGGCGTCGATGCCGATGCTGGTCCAGTCGAGGACCGGCTGCCCGTTGATCGCCCGGGTGGTCATGCCGGCGCCCACGTTGACGACGGCCTCCGTGGCGGCCACGGTGCTCACCCGGGCGAGGGTGGGCATGGCGACCGAGGAGAGGCCCTTGGCGGCCAGCCCGGAGAGCCCGGCGCTGAGGGCGCCGATGCCGGCATCGATGAACACCTGCTTCCAGCTGACCTCGCCGGTCATCCCCATCTGCATGGAGTACGAGGCGCCGCCGCCGATCAGGGCGCCGCCGAGCAGCATCAGGCCGACGCCCAGGGGACCGCCGACCGGGATCACGGTGAGGACGACGCCCAGCGCTATCACGCCGATGCCGGCGACGACCTTCCAGTGCTTCTCCCACCAGCCCTTCTTGAAGTCGGCGCGGACCTCGGCGAGGGCCTCGTCGCTCAGGGCCTGGAGGCCCAGGGGATCGCAGAAGTTGACCGGGTCGTTGGCGGCGTAGTGGTAGGTGTTGTGGGTCCAGGGTGCGCCGGGGACCGGCGGCAGCGGGTCCGGGGAGAGGAAGCTGCGGGTCGTCGGGTCGTAGGCGCGGGCGCGCAGCCACACCAGGCCGTCGATGCTGAGCTCCTGTCGGTGCCCGAACGCCAGGTCGGAGCCCGGGATGAGGACCGGGCCGCCACCCTGCGCCCGTCCCGCCCGGCCCCACGGGTCGAGGCCGGGGACGTCGTAGCGGTCGTCGACGGCGGGGAGCCAGTCGGGCATCCCGTCCGGTGCGACCAGGGCCGGCGCCACGGGTGCGCCGGGGGCCCCGGTGATGCGCTGGCCGGCGACGCCGACCAGGCGCGGCACGGGGTCGGTCGCGGCGTCCCAGGCCAGGGCGGTGTTGTCGACCGCGCACAGCCGCCCGAGGATGTCGTAGTCGAGCTGGTGGACGGTGGGGTCGTCGACGCCCACGGGTTCGATCAGGACGGCGCTGAGCCGGCCGCTGTCGGCGTCCCAGGTGTAGGAGCGGGTGCCGGCGGGGCCGACCTCCGACTCGCGGCGACCGGCGAGGTCCCAGGCCACGCGGGTGGTGCCGTCGTGGTCGTCGAGCTCGGTGAGCTGCCCGGCGGCGTCGTAGGTGAAGGCGCGGCGACCGTCGGGCGTGTCCTCGGTGGCGAGCCGGCCGGCGGCGTCCCAGCCGAACCGCCAGGTCGAGTCGTCGCGGCGGACCTCGGTGAGCTGCCCGGCGGGGTCGTAGCGGTAGTCGACGGTCGTGCCGTCGCCGTGGCGGGCGCGGGTGATCCGGCCGGTCACGTCGCGCACGTAGCGGACCTCGGCAGCGAGCGCGGCCGCGGCCTCGTCGGCGGAGCGGACCCGGGCCCAGGCGCTGAGCTGGCCGTGCCGCCAGGTGCGGCGCTCGTCGAGGCCGGCGCCGACGACGCGGGTGGCGCGGCCGGCGGCGTCGCGCTCGACGACCACCCGGCCGAGCGCCGGGTCGGTGACGGTGACGGGGCGGCCGCCGGCGTCGAGGCGGAAGTGGGTGGTGGCCGGCTCCTGGCCGGGCAGCTCCAGGGTGTGGGCGACGAGGCGGCCCGCGGGGTCGTAGGTCCAGCCCTGGGTGGCGGTGATGGTGGTCTCGCCGACGAGGTTGCCGTCGACGTCCCACTCGTGGCGCAGCAGCACCTGGCCGTCGGGTGTGGCGACCTCGCTGATCCGGCCCAGCTCGTCGCGCACCAGCGCCGGGCCGTCGGCGTCCCCGCCTTCGCCGGAGGCATCGGAGGCATCGGGCTCGTCGCTGTCGTCGAGGAGCTCGTGGACGGTGCCGTCGGGCTCGGTGATCGACACCAGGCGCCCGTCGACGTCGTAGACGCGGGTCGTCTCCCGGCCCAGCGGGTCGACGGTGGCCGTCAGCCGGCCGCAGGCGTCGTAGACGTGGGTCGTGCGAGCGCCGAGGGGGTCGATCTCGGCCACCAGGTTGTCGCGGCCGTCGTACTCGTAGGTGGTGGTGCCGCCGTTGGCGTCGGTGGTGGCGATCGTGCGGCCGGCGGCGTCGTGGGCGATCCGGGTGACGCCCCCGGTGGGCGACGTGACGGCGACCTGCCGGCCGGCGGCGTCGTACTCGTAGGTGGTGGTGCCGCCGTTGGCGGTGGTGGAGGAGACGACCCGGCTGCAGGCGTCGTAGCTGTGGCGGGTGCGGTCGCCGGTGGCCTCCAGCAGCTCGACGACGTTGCCGTCGGCGTCGTAGCGGACCCGGGTGCGGCTGCCGGTCGGGTCGATCATCTCGGCCATCCGGCCGCAGTCGTCGTAGCGGTAGCGGGTGATGCTGCCGGTGGGGCCGGTGGCCAGCGACAGGCGCCCGCCCGGCGTGTAGCCGAACCGGGTGGTGGCGCCGCTGGGCTGGACCAGCACGGCGACGCGGCCGCAGCCGTCGTACTCGGAGCGGGCCTCGGTGCCGTCGGCCCGGCCCAGGGTGGCGACGTTGCCGGCGGCGTCGTAGCCGACCGTGACCTCCGCCGCGTCGGGGAGGCCGGCGAAGCCGGCGGCGAGGAACATCTGGAAGGGCAGTGCGTCGGGGTCCTGGCGGGCGGTGGGCCCGAGGAGGCTGCCGGCGTGGGCGGCGGTGAGGGCGAGGGGCCGCCCGGCCTCGTCGCGGGGGATCTCCTGGCGCTTGCCGGACGGGGCGTCGGTGGCGCTGACCTCGCCCTCGGGGTCGTGGCGCCGGTGCCAGGTGTGGCCGAGCGGGTCGACGGTGGCGACGGGGCGCTGGCAGCCGTCGTGCTCGGTGCGCCACGTGTGGCCGAGGGGGTCGAGGATCGCGGCGACGTTGCCCTGGGTGTCGTAGTCGTAGCGGGTGGTCCCGCCGAGCGGGTCGACGACCTCACTGCGCTCGCCGTGGGCGCCGTAGCGGGTCTCCTCGCGGTTGCCGAGCGGGTCGACGACGGCCAGCACGCGGCCGGCGGGGGAGTGCTCGGTGCGCCACACGCTGCCGTCGGGGTCGGTGCGGGTGACGACGCGGCCGGCGGCGTCGTGGCCGAAGCGCACGACGTGGCCGAGCGGGCTGGTGACGGCGGCGGTCTGGCCGTGGGCGTTGTACTCGTAGCGACGGACGCCACCGGACGGGTCGGTGCTGGTGACCACCCGGCCCTCGTCGTCGTAGGTGAACGAGAGGCGGTAGCCGTCGGGGTCGGTCACGGCCAGCACCAGGCCGTCGTCGCCGAGCTCGGTGCGGACGGTGCCACCCTCGGGGTCGCGCATCGACGACGGCCGCCGCTGGTCGCCGTCGTAGCCGTAGGTGGTGGTGCCGGCCGGGGTGGTCACGGCGACGAGGCGGTGCCGGTCGTCCCAGGCCTGCTCCTCCCAGGTGCCGCCGGGGAGCTCGGTCCGGACCTGCCGGCCGTGCTCGTCGTAGGTGTAGCGGGTGACCCCACCCCGGCGGTCGGTCATCGCCGCCACCTGACCGCCGGCGGTCCACAGGTTGGTGGTCGTGCCGCCCTCGCCGTCGACGACCTGCTCGAGCTGGCCGCGCTCGTCGTGGTACCAGGCGTTGAGCGGGCCGCCGTCGGTGTCGTCGACCTCGGTGACCAGGCCGGGCCGGTACCAGAAGCGGATCCGGCGCCCGAAGGGCGTGAGCTGCTGGACCACCCGGCCCTGGATGTCGTAGTTGTTGCGGGCCTCCACCACACCGTCCGCGTCGACGACCGCGGTGATGCGACCCTTGTCGTCCCACTCGTAGGTGCGCCGGCCCTGGGGGCCGTCGCAACCGGTGAGCTGGCCGGCCTCGTCGTAGGCGTAGGTGACCTTGCGCCCGTCGTCGGCCTCGACGGCGACGACACGGGTGCGGGCGGCGTCCCAGGTGAGGGTGACGCCGCGGCCGCGCACGTGCCGCATGCCGAGCAGCTGCTCGCCCCGCCACGACAGCCGCATCTGGTCGCCGGGGCCCTTGTCGAGCAGGGTGGGCCGACCATCGGCGTCGAAGTGCCAGGTGAGGTCCTCGAGGGGGAAGACGAGGCGGAGGGGCGCTGCGGGGTGCTCGGGGTGGTGCTCGACGTGGCCCTGGGTGCCGGGGAGGGTCCCGTCGGCCATGGGGATGCGACCGGCCTGGCCGTCGGGGCCCAGCCAGGTGGCGAAGCGCTCGGACGCCGACAGCACCAGCCGGGCCGAGGCGATGCTCGACCAGCCCGGACCGAACGGGCCGACGAACCGGTGGCGGCTGTTGTAGGTGCGCCGGAACCCGAACCACCCGAAGGCGGGCCCGAAGCCGAGGTCGTCCTCGACCTCGTAGAAGTTGCCGGACGCCGTGTTGACCGGATCGTTGGAGAAGCCCGACGTGGTCGGGATGCCGGTGAGCTTCACCTGGTCGATCGTCATGTCGGGCCGCGGGCCCGTCAGCCCCGCCGCCGCCAGCGCCGCCTGGATCTCGGTGTCGGTGGCCTCGCGGCCGAGCCGCGCGTCGGTGTCCTCGAACACCTGGGCGACGGTGTTGAGGTAGTCGATGTCCTTGCCGTTCAGGTCGACCCAGGTGAGGATCTGCCCGAGCAGGGCGGCCGCGTCGAGCGCCCCGAACTCCTTGCTGTTGTTGAACCCGTTGTGCGCGCCGCTCAGGGTCTCCTGCGCGGTGCGGATGGCCGTGTCGAGCTTGCCCAGCTCGCCCGCGGCCGACCGCAGGGTCCCGATCCTCGCCGACAGTGATGCCACGATTCCGCCGCCGTCCCCTCAGGCCTCGACGGTGGCCGGTGGTGCCTCGAGGAACGGCTCCTCCACCTTCTCCGGCATCGGGCCGATCTCGGGGATCGACTCCCAGTCGGGGTCGTTGCCGATGAGGTCGTTGAACGAATCCCACACGCTGTCGTTGTTGCGGTAGCTCTCGCGCCGCTCCAGCCACTCGCGGGCGGCCTGGCGCCGCTCGTTCTCGCGGCGGGCGGCGGCGAGCAGGTTCTTCTCGCCGATGCCGGTGGTGGCCAGCTGGGCGAACCCTTCCTGGAACGCCTCCGGCACCGACGTGGTGTTGCCGTCGATCATCGCCGCCGCCTGGTACAGCGCCCCGCAGATCTCGGCGCCGTCCTTGTAGCCCTGCTCGAAGCGGGCCGCGTAGGCCTCCTGGGTCTGGCCGACCCACTGGGTGGCCGCCGCCACGACGTGGTCCATGCGCCCCTTGTTCTGCCCCCAGATCGTGTTGGCCGCCGTGCGGTACGCCGTCGCCAGCGTGGTGTAGACGGTCAGGTCGAGGTCCGGGAGGGCCTTCAGGTCATCGCCCATGCCGCCAAGATGTCACTCCTGCGCGCGGAAAGTGCCGCGCCCTCGGAGGACTTGGGTCAGTCGCGGCGGACGGTGGTGGGGGAGGCGCCCCGGATGCAGGCCGCGGGGCTGAGCGCCTCGTCGGGCAGGTCGGCGGCGAGGAGCGCCGGGGCCGGCGGCGGGTTCGACGTGGTGGTCACGGCGAAGCAGTAGCCGTTGGCGGCGGCCAGCGAGTTGCCGGGCACCAGCAGCGCCGTGCCGGTCTCGGCGGGGAGCAGGCGGGGTGTCTCGGTCTCCGACAGGACCAGCACCATCTGGTTGCCGTCGGAGCCGCCGTCCCAGTCGAGCTGCACGCCCGACGGGTTCTCCACCGCGGTGACCGCGACGTGGGGGATCTCCTCGTCGGCGGGTGGTGCCCCCGACGTGGCGGAGGCGTCCGCGTCGTTGGCGGCGTCGCTCTCGGCCGGGTCCTTCGTGGTGACCGCCCAGGCCAGCCCGGCGCCCAGCACGACGACCAGCGCCACCAGCACGATCACCGGCAGTGCCCGCATCGGCGGGGCGGCGGTGGTCGGGGCGTCGCCGTCGCGGGGCCGCAGGTCCAGGCTCTGCACCCCGGCGAACGGCGACCGCACCTCGGTGCCGGGCGGGGCAGCGAGGTCCTGCCACGACGGTGACGGGGCCGGTTCCACCGCGGTTGCCGGCGCCGCGGGTTCGAGGACGGAGGCGCTGTCGGGCCCGCTCACCGGGCCCCAGGCGGAGTCGGCACCCTTGGCGTGGGAGTCGAACGACCGGACCTTCGGCGCCGGAGCCGGCTCGCCGCGCATCTCGGCGCGGGCCTCGGGGGTCATCCCGAACTCGAACGCCTCGCCGTTCACGTGGTCGGTCGACGGTGGCGGCGCGAACGAGTCGCCCGAGCCCAGGTCGACGTATCCCGAGCGAACGACGGGCGCTTCGGGCGGCGGCGCTGCCCACGTCGGCACCGGGAGGGAGTCGAGGTCGAACGACTCGGGCCCGGCCGCCGGGGCCGACGTCGGGGGTGGGAACGGGTCGAAGCCGTTGCCGTTGGGCCCGGGCAGCGGGTCCGGTGGGGCGGGGAAGGGGTCGTGGCCGTGGCCGTT
>Ga0193742_1000219_pt1 | contig 41953 bp, 55 predicted proteins | sample L2c1metaG_FD_165511 | JGI IMG/M metagenome (GOLD analysis project Ga0193742, IMG submission 165511) | Soil microbial communities from a riparian zone of the East river system, Colorado, United States - L2c1 | ecosystem: Environmental > Terrestrial > Soil > Riparian zone | place: USA: East River... | reverse complement strand
CGGCGATGCAGGTGGGGGGTGTATTTTGCGACACCCCTCCCCCCTACCCTTTTAATCTCCAACATCTTTATATATTGCAGCTGACGAAACTTTTTTATAAATTCCTAAAACATTTTCATTTACAATTTCATTTATTGCATCGACTATTGCCACACGCTGATCGGCCTCAGACAAATCATCTGAACTCTTCACTACCCTAGCGAGGAGGGAAGGGGTGTGATATCCAGCAGCTGTATCAAACGACAACCACTCATCGAACTGTGTGAAGGGATCGTAAGGATTATCAACAGTAGTCAACATGTATTCAGTATCATTCAATGGTTGAGTCATCACGATCACCTCACTTCACTATGCTTGACTTAAGAGTGGACAGTGCTACACCTAGAGCGTCAGCTACTTCAGCCTGTGTGTATCCAGACGCAAGCATCTGCTTAGCTCTCTGTTGTTTAATAGAAGTCATAACAAGATTAGCTCTTGGTGTTGCCAACTTCTTTACTTGATCTAGATCTGCATTGTTCAGTATCTGTGACAACTTGTTGTTACTAATAGCACCTGATTGGATGGCTGCCCATTCATCAGCAGTGATCTGTACTTGTTGCTTCTTAGCACCAGTACGTGAGCGAGCTTCAGCTAATGCTTGTGCTTTGACCTTCTTTAGATCAGCTGAATCCATATCAGTGTTAGCTTGTCTCTTGGTAGATACCACAGTATTGGCTAAGATCTGGGCCTGCCGTTCAAGTGGGGCGTTCTTCAAGGCTATGTTCAGCTTCGCATTAAGAGAGGTGACTTGTCTAGAGTAGGCGGTCTTTGCAGAGGGTGAGTAGGGCGTAGTACGTGTAGTTACTGCAGCCTTCCTAGCTTCGTTAGCCAAAGCCTTAAGCTTATTGGAATGATCTGCATACACCTTCTCAATGGGGGTACCAGAAGACAGACTATGTGCATTATCAGTCTCGGCTAGCTTCTTAGACGAGATGGTCTTCTTGACTACCTTACCTGCACGATTGACAAAAGTATCATCTGTGTTCTCAAAGACCTTCTTACCTGTTGCCTTATCTATAGGACCACCCTTTGCAGCAGACCGTGCTTTCCTAGTAGGTACTCTAATCTCTGAGGTAGCTCTAGTTACTAGAGTAGAGGCACCTGCTCTAGTGTTACCTTGATACTTCTCTTTAAGATGGCCAATACCATTATCAAGAGCAGACTGCTTATAGTTAAGGTTATGCTTCTCTGCATCGATGACTACCATTGAATGTCGAACTGCTGCAGCAAGCTCGGTGGTATTCGCACCCCTAATAGTCATGTCTGCAATGAGATTGGTTACGTTGCCCATCTCATGTTGTTTCCTACTAGGACTTATCTTTGGCATGCCATCATATGCGGGATAGGAAGATCGAGGATCAAACTTCTTAAGACCCTCAAGCGCAGGAGAAGTCTTGATCTTTCCTGCATTATTCGGTACGACAAGAACCGTATCGCCGTCGAAGTCAGCACCAGATAGACGCTCAGCAACCTTGCTGTGGATACCAACCGCATCTCGAGCTTGACCTAGGAGCTTCTTAGCTTCCGGATGATTATTATTTACTCTTAGTTCTGGGATCTCGAATGGCCCACCATGTGGATAACGAACGAGAACAACCGATTCACCATTCCTATAGTTGGGTGCATAGATCTCTGTCTGCTTTATGCTGTTAATAGGAAGGATAACATGTGATGCTTGACGTGGTAGAGCGGCAGCCTTTAGGTGAACGGCAGCTGAATCAGCATCATCAGCATACGACTCAAGAAGTTTCTTACGAACAGCAGGGTTAGTAAGACTCATGATCTCATCGAGATCTGCTTTACGCTTCTCATAAGTCATATCTAGCTGTGTCTTAGCAAGCTTTGGACTTTGCTTAGACAAGAACTGGGAAGATAGGTTACGAGACCAACCTTCCCAATCGCCTTCTTCATTCACAACATTCATTGCGGAAGTAACTCGATCCTTTCCGTCTTTGCCTTTCTCAATTCGCTGACGAACAATAGCTCCGAAAGGGTTGTCAGGATCATCCTTTAAAGCTTTCATTGCATCGTTTTTATTACCTGTATTACTTTTGTTCGTATTAAACATAAGATCTGTTCCAGCAGGCAAGTCATCCTTGTACATAGCCATACCTTTAAGATAATGCGTACCATCAACAGCAATACGAACCTGAGCATATCTAGCAGTACCTAGAGATATATCCTTGACGCCCGGGCGAACATAGATAACTCCATCTGCATCTGCGCCACCGTCTTCCGCATATCGTATAGCCACCCGTTTGGAGCTAACATTGAGTGGTGGTTGAAGACCAAGGAAGGATCGGCCACCATCGTCTGAGAAATCCGTGATCTGCTTGATCTTACTTTTATCAGAAACAATGTCACGATAAGTAGTGCCAGGAGGCCCAAGTACTTTGACCAGAGTCTTATTGCCAGTACCCAATTGATCGATCTGGACGTTGTGGACTTCATAACCCTTCTCCTTTAACATAGCTACGGCAGTGTCCAATTTAGTTCGACTAACACCAACATGATTCTCTACTCCAGAACCGATGTCGATGAAACCTTTCTCAGCTACCTGATCTTTCAGCATGTTCGACGTAGTCTCGAGAATATTGGTCTTATCTTTACGACCAGGCTCGAGCAGGCTACGGACGGAAGATTCATTGATGCTCATACGTTCACCGATGGCTACGTTCGAATAACCCTTATCCTTCAAGCGCTGAGCATTTGCAATACTGGCCTGACGTTGTTCTGTTTTAGCAATAGACTTTGCGGCACGCAATTGAGTTGTTGTTATACCCATGCCACGAGCAATATCAGTCTCGCTAAGACCCTGCTTACGAAGGTTGTCTACCATACCCAAAAAACTATCGTTAGACGCATGCTCAGGGCCGCCTGAGCCCCATGGATAACGACCAGAACGACGGAGTACACCGTAGTGGGCCAGGTAATCCTCCTCATCGATAACTGTCACGATAGCGCCTCCAATCGCATCTCAGTGATCCTCTTATCGAACATGATGATCTTACTCATAATGTGCGTGATATCGTCTGGGTCAGCAATATAAACTCGAGCTTCATCGTTCTGATAGATACGCATTTCAATCTCGATCTCCATAGGCTTGAATCTATACTCAAGACAGAAGAGAGCAGCATATACCTCTAATTGATGTTCTGATGTTGGAGTAACACCAGTCTTAAGATCATGAATACGAAGCATGTTTCGTCTGAATGAGATAGCATCAGCAGTACCAAAACAATTCTCAGAATAATAAAGAGTTTGTTCAGAACTCATTCTATAACCAATAGCGTCGTTAACATACATGTTCAAACTCTTCTGACTCTTAGGAAGCTTAACACCTAATCGAATAGCCTGATGCGCTAGAGCATGTAGTTCGCTTCCACGCTGCGCAGCCATAGAAGTTACGAATCGAGCTTCCAGTCTTTCGTCATCATAGTTAATCCAATGATACACGCTTGGCGAGAGAAACGCGTGTTGGCCTACGCGATCTAAATGCTTGTTGAAGAGCATCCAACACCTCCTCTTCATTTTCGGGATAGATAAAAGCTGCGAAAGACATGTCGTTCAACCGATTAATATACCAATCTTGGTTCGGTTCAGAACAAGCATCCTCAGAAGCTTTAACTTCGAGTACGGCCCATCTGTCTTCGTAAAGGATTGTTAAATCAGGCATACCCTGTATATAATCTGTGTCGTTCTTTAGGATTATACAGTCTTGGAAACGACGACGAATTCTCTTAATAAGCTCTGCCTGATAGTATCGCTCTAACATTTACCCTCCTTTTTACGAAAACAAAATGGCTTTATCTCATCCCTTCTATTATATCCTGCGATTGCGACACTAGTTAATATCTACGAGATCATTCTCAACAAAACAGAATCGATATCCTCCTGGAAACACTGCCTCTTTATTGAATACGGCAACCACAATGTCGCCCTCTAATAAACCTAACTTTGTAGCAGCTTCCCATTGAGATGAATAAATTTCTTCTGTATCTTCGTCCATGATTGGTCGAGATGGATAATTGGTTCTTGGACCATTCTTCATTTGCTGATGATACTTAACTGCAAACCATCTCGGCCGCCACATAAGGTTATCTACACAATTATCAAGACGATCGCCGTTAATGTTGGTTGGAGTGTCAAACCATTTATTCATATGTGGTTCTAAGAACGCTTCAGCAACCAATACAGCTACGCTACGACGATGTTGAATACGATCCTTAACAAATAATACACTCGGAATACCTTGTTGATTCATAGTTGGAGTCTTAATCAAATCCGTTACTGTATTTATAATACGACCCATGTCGCTAACTGCATAGTTTTCAAAGCCATAGATATTTAACCATGTCTCTTTTCTCATATTTCATCCACCTTTCAACTAATTGGTAATGGTTACAAAAAATACTTTGATGAGTGTGGCTCTCAGAGTTTACTATTAATATCTAGATATTATTAATAAAGATCAGTAACCAAGGTATAGTGAAAGTTTTTTTCAACCAACACCGTCTATGACAAAACGGGCACCGAAAGAGCTTTTACGATGTCCGATTTAGCCTCATTAAAACTTTCCTTGCAATTTAGGCTCCTCCAAATCACCTTGTCAATCCACGAACTAGATATTAAACAATAGTAATACAAATTGGTATAAGTGGTATTTAATCTGTCTATTCTGCCGCGAGCCTGCTCGAAAGACTTATACGAGTACGTAAGAGAATAAAAGACCATAGAGTCCGTAGCCGTACAATTCCAACCTTCGCTACCTGATAGATATTGAACAAGGTATATCCAACTCCCACTCGAAGGCACTTCTTCGTGCTTGTGGCCATTCCATTCAGCGACCGTTATGCCCGTTTCAGACAGTTTTCTCAACGCTTCTAATTCGTAGTCGAAGGTGTAAAATACAATCAATTTCGGATGAGCATTCATCAATTTCTTGACAGCTTCTACCCGTGACGAATCGGAGTTTGCAATCTTGCGCATGACACGAAACAGATGAGCGATGTCCTTCTGCGGTTCGTTTAGATATGGGTCCCATCGATTCTTCACCGACCTGTCAAATAGTTCTTTGTCGTACTCAACGTTTATAAAAACCTGTTTCCTTGTTGTATGTCGTTCGTACGGCATCTCCACAAGTATCTGATTCCGAATCCTTACAAGTTTTCCTACACCTACATAGCGTTCCACTTTCGGGAACTTCGTCCACGTGCTGTAGACGACATGAGCCCTCTTGAATTCCGTTCGGTTTTTGTAATATCCATTTGCTACAAATACAGGGATGTAATCTAACCATGTATCTCCTGGGGTAGCACTCAGCAATATCCACTGGTTGTGTTTCGCTATTTGTAAAAAGCTTTTTGTCCATGCTCCAGAGCCAACAAGTCTCTGTTCGTCGAAGATAAAGAATGCATCTTTTATCTCCTCGTACTTCTTCATGTTGTTCCACGAGTCCACCTCCATAACGCCGGCTACGGTCGCATCCTTAGCCTTCCCGATACCGAAGCCAGCTGCCTCTTTCTCCCAATCAAGACTGTCCCGTTTCTTAGCAGTGGTAATGACATACAAGTTCTCGTACGTTTTCTCTTCTTTGTTCAAATAATAAGCAAGAGCAACACGAGATTTCCCACTACCCACCCCACCGCAAAGGATGCTACCATTTCGTAGTTCTCCCAAAGCTTTCCTCTGATGGGGGTATAGTTCCGGACCCATAAGTTTGCCTTTCTCATCGGAAGTTCGGCCCCCAGAAGCCCATGTTTATCGTCTGACGAGTGCCTTTTAATACCGGCGAGACAAAGTGCACCAGCCAAGGCTGAAAAACTACGATTGTTCCACGAGCTCTAGGGACGTAGAATTTATCAGGCCATGAATAAATGCCGAGATCTCCACCCATATATGCTTCTGAGTCGCTAAGCATCAATACCGCACTAAGCTTACGGTTCTGGCCAGGTGCGATATCCATATGCTTTTGATAATCGTTAGGTGGCTCGTATGTTTGTAACCACGCACCACTACTTCGTAAGTCGTATTTCCACAAACGATCGTTCATCTTCCTGGCAAAGTTCTGCATCGGATCGAGTACCTGATCTAGCGGCCTACCACACTCACGAGTAATGGCGTTACAGTGCGGGAATTTGTACGACGCTGTGTCCATGTATTTCCACAAAATTGCATCGCACTCTTGATCAGTCAACCACCATTCACCAATAGCTGCATATGGTAGTGTGTTAGGGACCATATATGCGGGTGTCTTGGCATTAAACTCCTCCAACTGCTCAAGGCTTGGAAAAGTAATTAAGTTAGGCACTGTCTCTCCTTTAGTAGATATTAACTGCGAAAAATATAAGGTAGGATCGGGCAGTTTAACGCCTTGCCCAGGGCGGGTAGTGCTAGATCTTCCACCAATCGTCTCGCATATCTGTCACCCCCTATAGTTGTTGGGAAGTTTAGCGTCATACCCAGGACGTGTCAGTTACTTCTTACGCTTCTTGTTCTTCGGTGAATTCCTGCTATTAACCTTCTTACCAATCCCGAGTAAGCTTAATACTCCTCCACAAAACGCTCCAACAATCTCGAGTGGAGTGATGAAGAATAAGCTAAGCATTAATCAGAACCGCCATCATACAAATCATTAGCGATTGCACGAGCTACTGCAACCGGATCTGCTTCGTTAATACCAGCATTCACCAGAGGAACCGGTCCAGTGTAACCACTTCGAGGCTCATTATTATCCAAGACGTTCTCAATCTCTGCGTTCTCCTCGAGCTCGAAAGCGTTGTTGAATGCCTTCTCCGTGTATACCTTGTAACCCTTGTTAGCGTAGAGAACCCAATCCCCGGCAAAGGCCTTGGTCTGACGCTCGGTCAGTGGGCTGTGCACTCGCACCTTGATGAACTTATCGGCCTTGTCGGTGATATTGAGATTACCCATGCACCATTCGGCAACCTCTTCCATGTTCTCAGTGGTGACCTGAACACAGTCAACTTCGAAAGGCTTACGAATGGCCTTAACGACGGAAATCATTGTTCCTCATTCCTTTGGAGCATCTCGGACTTCGAAATGATTACATTTAGGATGGACACATTTACGATATTGAGTCGGTCTCGGAAGACCGGTATTAGCCATCCAAGGACCAAACAAATGTTCTCCATTCTTAGGCCAGTTATGACTCATCTAGACGTCCTTACGCTCTTTCACAAACAAACGTGCATTAGCCATCTCGATATGCGTTAGATCTCGTTGCTGTTTATCAACCCCAGCAATCTCCATAACCCGATCCAATTTGTACCAGAGTCCGGGATCAACCATACCTTCTGGAGGATCTTCCTCATCACCCTCGATTTCGCTGACTCGCACAGTAAAATTAACGCTATACATTAGTTGCCCTTCTTAGTAGACTTCGTGGTCGACGTACCAGTAGGGCGAATAACCTTCTGTGGCACGTGGGGCTTCTTCTGCTCAGAGTGGCTCCCCTTGCCAGCACCCTGAACTCGAGCTAACCCACTCTTCTGCGATCGGTTACCACCATGCTTACCTTTAGGCATTACTCGTCAACTCGTCCGGCTCGAGCAGGTAGGTCCTCGAGATCTCCGTACTTCAGCTCGAGAGCATCCTCCTCGATTTCCATGTAAAGTGATTTCAGGTAAGCCTTGATACCAGTCTTACCGTTCACAGCCCACTCATACGGTCTAACAATGAGATCGACATTGCGAATGTCTGCCCAGTCCAGAACCTCCACCGAATTCTCGTCGAGATGTGTCCGTCCACGGGAAGTAATCATAACGACCTGAGGTGGACGACCTCTGAAATTTACCGATACCGATAGATAAGCCTGAGCGTTCTGCTCTTCGTCATCCTCACGCGGCTTCAACCACTTAACGTTCCAGCCATCACGCTGCATGGCCTCAGCCACCGGGTCATCCAAAAGCACGGCGAAATTACGATCACCCTCTCGGTTGTACATTCCCTCCTTCCCGGCGAAGTTTCGGAAGATGATTCGGACACCCTCCATCAAGACGGTGTTATCTTCACGTGGAGGCATTGTTTAACAAATCCTTCCTATCAAAATTCTTACGAAACATCACGCTTTGAGTATTGTAATCAAGTTGAACAAATTCTTCGCACTCAAAACCATTTTCTGCGAGATTTCTAACTGTACTCTCTTTGAGACCGTATACTTTTGCTATCAATAAATAATGTTCTGGATCTTTAGGAAACTCCATATTTACTCCTTAGTCGTGAATAGAGCAACAGCCTTCAGACCATCACTCACATACTCGTGGTAATCGGTATCCGAGATACTGGCAACCAGCGCCAGATTTCCATATGGATCGTAATGGATGAGAGATGTGCCGATCTCCTTACGCACTCCGTCCACATAAACGATAAGTGGCACAGCTACGTTCTTCATATTGATTTGCTCCTTATCCATAATTACTACTCCCCTCGATATACAGGCTGACGATCCGGCCAATGCCAACATCCAGAGAGTGAATTAACACAGCCTTCACTACTCGCAGCTAGACTTCGATTGAAAAACATTCCACTGGGATTGAGCACCGCAAGACCAACAACAAGCCCATCCACCTCAGTCACAACGGCGGCACGACATTCAGGCTTGTACTCACCCCCAGGTGTACCATAGGATTTGTAATGGACGATTCTTCCCACACTTGGCTTTTGCATATCACTCCTTCACAAAGTTATTGAATGAACCATAATAGTCGATTGCTTCTCTAGCCTGCTCAGCCAGTCTCTCGAAATACAACATGTCAACCATCAAATCATCACCCAGATCCTTGGCCATCTCAGCCTCGATCCACAAGTGATTCTTCGTACCACCTACTGCAAAGTGCTTGTCGTCCTTAATCCGGTATAGGACAGCACCACCAAACATAACCGGAACGAAACTACCGGTCTTGCCGACATGTTGCATCTTCCCCGTCTCCAGAGCAATAGGCTTTTCCTTCTGCTCGAAGTCGAGATACATTACTCCTTGAACAACAGAACGTGTTTCACATAGATCAGTGAACACGACTGGTTCGTGAGTGAAAAGAGTCTTGAATACATAGGGGTGTTGGAATTGCGATCCGACAGCAGTCCAGCTTGATTCTTTTCGAGCGATGTAAACCGCGTCGTTGACAAGGCAGAACTTATCGTAAGTTGCTTCGTGTTCGAATTCGTATCCATACTTGCTCCCGAAGTTAATGACGAATTCGATAATCTCAGGTGTTGCATCTGGAATCTTTATTGAGTCAGTCTTGATGTGTGCAACCGTGAAGCCCTGCTCTTGTACCGCATTCTTCAAATCAATCATGAAGAGGGCACCACGCTTGGCTACGATATTATCGACGTTGCGCTTGTCTCGGAATGGATTGTCGAACTTAGCCGAAGTCAGACCATAGACAATATTGATAATGATCTTTAGCGCATACGCAAGTTTATCGGCTTGGGTTTCGTCAACGAGGAAAGGTCGAAGAAGTCCTCCAAGACTCTCTCTTGCCACGGTGTAATCTCCACGTTTAATAGCGATTCGAGCATCGAGGAGATCTCTGAACTTGGGCGTATAGGGACCAAAGGCATTGAGGTTGACGATAGTCGTCGGATGCATCGAAACAACATCCAGAACAGCAACGTTATCGTACATACCCGGCTCGGCATAGACGTAACCTCCTTCACCAGGATCCTCTCCTCTATATGTGCTCTTACCCAGGTCGAATTCGTACCCGGGGAATTCCTTACTCAGATCAGTGTAGATAAAATCCTTGTGTGCATCTCGATCATCACCAAAGACAATCTTAGCTGTGTGTCGCTGGGTGGTGTCGTTTACACTAAGCCCAGACAACTCAGCCAAAATCTGTCGTGCTACGAAATCCTGCTTACGATCTTCGAGAGTAGCCTCGGTAGCCACTACATCGTTGCAGCAGTACTCAACCACTCGAGGAATATCCTCGTCCTTAACCGGCTGATCCCACGGCAAATCAAGCTCCATGTGATGGATACCCAGATCAATCTCGAATTTCTTGAGACCTTGCTTTTTCGAGCTGAAGTCCCAGATATCGCAATACGACAAATTATATGCCGCACCGAAATATGCAGACCGCTGGTTGTCGATCAGTTTCTGAGACAGTTGGAATAGCTGCTCGTTGTTATAGCCCATAGACGCCGCGTAAAGCATGTGATTGTCATAGCGACGGTTGTTGAATCCCACAAGCTTAAACCCAAACAGAGCCTCAACTTCAGCTGGCTTCGGATTAATCATCCGAACAATATTTGCATCACCCTGGTACTTCCAGCAAATCACAAACAAATTCGGATAGGTCTCGACATCGTAGATAACCAGTCGATCGTCCGTAGCCTTATTAGTACTCTCTTGTACCTCAGAAGCGAACTTCATCCGCTGTACAACCTTAATGCACAGCAGAGATTGATTACTACTATTACCTGCAAACGCCAGAATCTTAGGACGAAGATCCGTGACGTCGTATTGCATATCTGATTTATACGCCTCATCTAGAATCTTGGCGATGAAATCGATTGACGGCTTTGTTCCTGGATGGATCTCCTTCCTCAAATTCCGAGCGATCAAATCACGAAGACCTTTCTCACTCTTGATGGTTTGATCGGAGATCATCTTTTTCTCCTTTAATGGGAGTCCTGAGTTAATTGACGCAATGGGCACAGCATTGCATTTAGTAAGCCGACGTCGCAGAGCCGCATCTCCTCGGTACACCTTAACTTCAATTCCGTCGGAATACTCACTTCGAAGCTCCGAAGTATCGCCGTCATAGATGTAGTGGAGGTGCACTGCGGTTCCAGATTTGCTAAGCTCAGCGTAAGTGGCAGGCCAAGTACTTGCGGCTTCGAGGTTCCGCTCGAGAGATTTGGTACCGTTGATTTCTTTGAGATCAAAGTCGATAACAATGTGGCTTTCAGGTACTTTGACGTAATGTAATTTCCTGGTGTCAAGTTGAGAAAGTCTAGACTCGACCTTAGCCCATCGTATAGATGGTGTACCGTCATCCTTAGCATATTGGGCAGGTTCATTAGCGAACTCCGCATCTAGTAATGATTCAGTTTCCTCGATAACCAACGAGAATGTGTTAGCCTCATCAGTTGGTGCTTTGTATTTATTGGCATTGAAGCCGGAGAACCAGCTCCGAGTAATAACTCCATCGACAATATGACTCGTGTCGAAGTACTCGAAATAGTTTCTTAGTTCTTCACGCATCTTGTATTGTGGTAACGGTCGTTCAACACCAGTGTCGTTGCAATATTCCTTGTACAACGTATATGCCTGCTTGAGCGTAACACCATTTTGTGCTTTGAATATATCGAAGTGCGCCTCGATGAAGTTGTAGAAGATGTCGGTTTGGAACATCATCTCCAGCGGTCGATAAGCATTGTAGTGGTTCTTGCCCATCGATCGGTATACATCAAGACAATGCTGAGCAATTGCGCCCAGTTCAAAATCGATTTGTGCCATGAGAGTGTGATAATGATTTGTCGGGATCTTGACGCCGGTCGGCTGAACATCAACCAACCTCCTAATGATTCCGGATTTGGCGTCGGAGATCTTGACCGGTTGGTTCGTACCCATGAATAGAAACGCATGGGACCTCGAGGTGTAACTCGGCTTGTATTTCTCGTTCATTGTCATCTCTTCATGGGAGATGATCGAATTAAGCTTTGTGTTGTCCTCGATCTTACTCAAATCCCCATCGTGTTGGATCGCAACTAGAGGATTGTTCTTAAACGCTTCTGTGGCGAACGTCCCGTTGTTGCTCCCCAGGGCCTTCGCTTCGAACGTTGTCGTGTATCCGGAAAACAACTTCTCGATAATATTCAGGACGGTTGATTTGCCGGTTCCCGCAGGACCATACAACACCAGAAATTTCTGGATCCTCTTCGAATCCCCCGCTACAATCGAGCCGATAGCCCATTCTATCTTCGCCCTTTCCTCCACGTTGTAGAGAGTCCCTATTAGCTCATCCCAATGATTATGAGTCCCAGGATGAAGGCTATAGTGCAAACGATGACTAGCGTAATCACTCTTCTTAACCTCAGTGTTTTCGAATGTCAATTTCTCATTGAGGTTATGACTATTGTCGCTGATCTTATTGACGAACAACTTGAACTGAGACCAGGAATTACTGTTGAACGATTGGAGGTCTTTGACGATGGTATCTGAACCAAGCTGCTTAGCATGGGTGTATAATTCTTCGTCTACTAGGCGCTGTACATCGTATTCGTCCGTAGACCAAACAGCATTAGCTTCGTCCCAGATAGCATAGAAAGCATGTCCACGAATCATAAGATCTCTCGATCGCTTGATCACAAACTCTGGATATACTTCCCACTTCTTGCTTTTTAATTCCTTCGTCTTGATTCGGTAGAAGTCCATCTACCCTCCTTTCGTTCTAGTCTCGTTCAAGTAAATACGCAGATAGTTGGTACCAGATCTCGACATCTCTCTGATCCTCGTGGGGCTCCTTTAACGGAAAGAGCCCTCCGCGTCCATCGAAATCGTATGTTCGCCAAATGACTTTGTCTATCACCCCGTCTACTTTTTTGGGTTTATATGAAGACCCATCATTACATTTATTAAGTCCTAGGTTTGTAAGTAGCTCCCAGAACCAGGTAGCCGGATTTCTCTCAGCTTCGAAGGAAAGCCTTTGCGCTAATCCTAGTAGTAACTCAAGGAAAGAGCAACCAAGACCCATCCAATCTGGATCTACATCCTCGATATGATTCTCTTCGAGAAATCTATAACGCAGATCTCTTCCGTCTTCTACTCGGTTGTCATCGTTAGGAATAATCCAGACGAACTCCTTGACGAAGAGTTGCCTTACTAAGGACCAAAACGTCCAAGCTGGATTAGTTTCTTTGACTGACCCGATCCTCGCGTAGAGCCAGGTGAGATACTGCTCGTCAAGCAGCTCGCTCATTCGTCATAATCTCTGAACTTTCGAAGTCGCGGCTTGTCGGAATGCTTTAGTTCATCGTCAAAGCCGAGTACCTCTTTAGCGTACTTTCCATCACTTCGGAGGATCTCGATATCAATGGAGAGACGCTCATTACGAACGTAGACAATATTTCTATCGTTGGATCCATGACCAAATCGGAGAAGATTCGAGGATCCAGCAGTCCCCTCTTCATCTTCGATGACTTGATCACGATCATCGGCAAGAACGCCATCTCCTTCGTAATACGTCAAAGTGACTTGGTTGAAGTCAAGCGCACCCTCGAAGTATTCATCATGAGTAATGACATACGGTTCGTCTGGTTTCTCAGTACGACGTTTGAGTTCCTCGTCATAGTCGAAATAAGTATCTGGATCATCACTGCCAAATATGTTCTTGACTTCTTCTTCCTTCGCGATCTCTTCATCGGCAATGACGATCTTCTCCGCAAGCGCCTGACCTTCTTCAATCAAGCACTTAGCTTCCTCGGATCCGTCATCAAGAACCGGATCGAGCAGAGGATGTACTGAAACATACTTCAGGTCTTCAACTTTCTCCTCGTATTGCGATGCCATCTTATCAAGACTGACACCGTTCTTACTTCGAATTGCGTAGTGGCGCTTGACTTCGGCAATTTCCTGGCTTGCTAGTACTTGGTACTTTGTCTCTAGCTTCTTGTTCGTCATTACGTAGCCGACACTTAGGCCAAATACAAATGACGAAGTCGATGCCACAGTTATTAACACTCTCGGTTCCATCAACTTCTCTTTCCACATCAGATCTCCTTACCACGGATCGCGGCGAATAAGGGCGCCAGACTTGACACCGAACCACTTCTCGAATCGTTTCTTAGCTTGTTCATACGAGAATGCGTAAATATAGATTTCGGAAGCCTGATTCGATGGAAGTGGTGGAAACACGTAACACCAAAATATATTACCGGTTTCGTTCATGCTTCCTCCTAGATCTTGTCGTAGATGATCCCGTCGACATTGAAATCAAGCCAGACACCTTCTCGACCAGCCGCGAACTCGTAGAACGTCTCACAAGCTGGTGAATCGAAGATACCGAAATCGATGTACTGATCTCCTTCAGAGTTCCAGAGCCAGCCAACAACAGCACCTTCTGTTGAATGATCCATACCCAATTCGTCATAGACCTCATTCAAGAACACATGCCCTCGAGCCTTCAGCTTGTCGTTCAAATAGTTCTGCTGGCAACGAAGGAAGAGCAAATTGTATTCCGCGGTCGTATTCCAGTTCTTATTGTTCTGATCGAAGAAACGAGCGTAGACTGACGGCGAACCAGTAGCCTGCTTTACCGTCTTCTTCTTTCCAGTCTCGTCCTTACCATCAGCGACATCCTTGACCTGATAGCGAAGCTCACGCTCCTTATCCTCACCGAGCTCGTCAACTACACGCTGACGATATTCGTTGAAACCCTTCTGCAAAGACGCATACGCCGCGGTAAGAGCAGCATTCCGCTTCGACAGAATATGATGCGAACCAGCCAAGGCGCCTACGGAAGCCACGCCAAGAACGATTGAAGGTCCGTAGAGCTTGGTGATTTTGACGCCAGTACGAATATAAACGTAGGCAATATCTTTCTTACGGTCATCTTCACTGTACTTCTCGTGCTTGAGATGCTTGGCCGTGTTCAGATCATCTTCGATCTCGGCCATGAGCTCTTCCAACTTCAAAGTTGCTCGGCAAGCCAACACAGTACTTACAGCTACACCAACTACACCAGCTGCGAACAGCAACGTCGGAGAGTGCTTCTGAGCGATAAGAATCTGACGACCAAACTTACGGGATAGATTATCGGGTACAAATTTCATTTAATTCTCCTTAAACTTTTTCGTTCGTAATCTGGATGCAGTCGACACAAGTTACTTTTTCCTCATCCTCGGTAGCCTCATATATATCGTTCGTGCTCTGAATTTCTGCATACGTCCAGCACAAAGGATAGCCATCTGCATAATGTGCAACATGGATCACCTTAGTCGAGGGGTTCGGGCTTGGGGAGGTCGAGCAAATATCCGCCTCGGACACGAGTTACACCTGCTCCCCTGATGTCGCTCCATCCCCATTTGTCATCGGTGAAGCTTCCGGTGATTCCTGTAAGCTCGTAGAGATCTGCGACCGTAGCTGACTCATAGCGACTAACGAGGTCAAAAAGTCGGTCGATGACTTCTTCAGCCTCTCCTCGAGTTTCGAGAATGATTTCATCAAAGTCATGTGTAGCTCGCGCTCTGCGGCTGACATTTCGGGGTTCGTCTCGATCACGGTCTCGGTCCCAGGGAGGGCGACTTCCGGAGCTTGAACTTCCGGATCCGTACCGGTTGTAGCTGACGTATCCATTAGGATGACTCCTATTCCTGTTCCGTCGGTTAGACCTGGCATCACCAAACAACATTCGCTGTACGGCTTCACTTGTTGCATCAGAGACCATATCCTTTGCGGCCGGGATAAGAACATCCATGAATACGTAACTCATGACACCTTTTGTATCCCCGCCTACGAATGTTTCCTTGAATCGCTTACCCAAAGACTTCTTGCGACGTACAACTTCTCCCGAGGTTACCCGCTCAACCTTCTTCGGCTCGGCCTTCCCGGGCTTCTTCTCATCCTCTTCACCATCTGTCCTAGCTTTATTACTGTTGCTCGGGTAATCCATAATTCCCTCTATCCTAAATTAGAAAGAATAAGATGCCGGGTTTGGCATCCTACTCTTGAGGTTGTACGTCAGTCTTTCTTGACATTCTCTTTCCACCAGGTGGCGATCTCATCGATCTTGGCATCGGTGTACTTCTTTGATGCGTCGGCCACCATCGATCCGAGGACAACGGATCCGACCACAGTTGTAATCTGTTCGGTTACATTCTCTGGTTGAACGTTGTTCTTGATGATGGTAGTGACGATCTTCGAAGTTCCGGCACCAACAACGAAGCTGATCGCGGTCTTGGTGAGTTCGAGCTTGTTCATGATATTCCTTTCGTAGGGTCTCATTATATGAGCTGTTGTTTGTGCGAGAAGGGGCACATTTTCCTTGGACGGCAACGGCTGTCGTTTAAAATCGGTGTCCGGAATAGAGTCATTGTTCCCCATCGGCTCGACTCTCACCGATTCCCAGTCTCGACCCTATGAAAGTTATTCCTGCGTAGCTCTGACCTTTGCGTTGAACGCCTCGAGAAGCTCCTCACGAGACATGTCCTTAGCTTCTTTGGGCTTGTCGTCCGGAAGCTCTACCGTCTCCACAGAACGCTCCGGATTCTTATCCCTGACCTCTGCCATCAACTTTGTGAGATCCTTCGGGAAGATCCCATTGATGAATTCAGAAGCAGCTTCGTCGTTCGTAGCCAACTCGAAGAACACGTTTGAGAAAGCCTCGGTCTGCTGAAACACGTCTCGTAGTTCATCGCTCTTGATGAAACGCTTTCCGTCGTCCGACCGTACACCGTAGGACATTAGGATGACCTTCTTGAACTCTTGGACAAGCCCGTGTCGATCTCCAGTCTCGACGATCTTCTTGAGCATGTCAGAGAGCCCCTCCTTCTCTCCGATCTCCATCTCAATCGCTTCAACCTTGGAAATATTGAAGTAGAAATCCTCAGTGATCTCCTCACCATTGAGATTTTCGAACGTAATCGACTTCTTTAGCATTATTTCCCTTTCTAGGTAGGAAAAGATTAGACACCATGTTTCGGGTGTCTAACCTTTGAGTTCTCTCAGTTTTACTTGATGACTGCAGACTTCGTAGCCTTGACAGCCTCTTCGACGACGGGCTTCTTGATCAGATACAAGTGCGCGGCAGTGGATAGAGTTGGTAGAGCAACAGCAACTACTGCTCCGACAACTGCTCCAATAACCGGCTTGTTACTGAGCGCGTAAACCTTCGCGTCAAGAGCGATGGCCCTAAGCTGTGCATTCATTTTGGTTCCTTTCGGTTTGAGAGTGTTCTCATTAAGAGACCAGTAATTGTTGCGACTAGCAATTGGCCATCTGATCCAAAGTCTGAGCATTCTGAATACAGTTGTTGTAGTCATTCACATTGTTGCTGATATCATTGACAGCGCTGTTCACGATGATGGCACCCCAGATACCCAGGGCCAGCGCAATGATACCAATGACGATTCCTGCCTTGCCCATACCATGCGCACGACTGACCAGTCCAAAGATCAGCGCGATGACGCCACAGATGATGGCAATCACACAGGTAAGTGGGATGAGGCCGAAGATGGCTCCGACGACAGCCAGAACGAACGCAGCAATGGCCAGACCTCGGTGAGGCTTGACCTTTGAGTACTGCTGCATTAGAGGGGCCTGTGAGTACGACATTTTAGTTCCTTTCAATATGCATGAGGTGGTATGAAGAAATGGGATGTCTGAATAGTCGTAACATCCACATTCACGGTATCCGGACATTTAATACTCCTAATGAAATATACGCATGAACGAGATATCAAAAACTTTTGTAATAACCTCGGATAGGTTCGACAGTGAACCGAAGCGATAGGCACGGTTGTCCGTCATCCGCAAGAACAGTCGAGAATATAACCTCGAGTAAATGGTCTGAATTCCAACCAACTTCTTCCGAGAACGACGTTCCTGGCAAACCTAGACGATTGTAGAATTCGCCTAGTGAGCAGTAGTTGTTGTGAAGGATTTCATAGTTCGTATCGTTCTGAGCCTTCTTAACCTCTTCCATACTGCTCAAGAAATATCGCGCAGTGTACGTGTCAAAGCAGAGAATATCGCCTCTCCCAATCAATACCTCTCGCCCTGTAGCTGGGTTATTGGTTACTTGATCTTGAGCAATCTCATCACGAATTACGCGCTCTTTGTTGTCACCGAGCTTCTCTACTACTTTCTCTTTGTATTCGGTGAAGGCTTTTTCAGAGATAGAATAAGCCGCTGCCATTGCCGCAGCTCTTCGAGTTCCGATTCGGTTAGCGCCAACGATACAGGCGACAGTGATAATGCCCACTCCCGCGGCTGGGATGTATTCTTTCCAGACAAGTAGGAACATCTCCTTTCGATCGAGAACTATCCTTGGCTCATCTACAGTTTCTCGATACTGTCGATCCTCTTCTACAAGAATTAGATCCGCAGCTTTGAACGTTGCGACACCAGTCAAATATGCAGTTGTTAGTGTTCCCGTGACGGCGATCGCTGTAAGGACAACCGGTGAATTATCAGCTAGGAACTTTTCCGTCCTCTTTGCGATGTTAATTAAAGTCACGTTAAAACACCTATTCTCTCAAAATGATAACCGATTGCATCGTCAAATTTTCCATTAAGATGTGAGGATAAAATAGATTGTGGAATTTCGAATGCTTCTGCTGCAGCTTTTTGTGTTTCAAACAACTGTCCTGTATCTAACGATCGTGTAATAAAACCAGAAGATCCTTTATTTCCGTTATGGATTGTAGCATAGATATTGTTTCTAGTTTTTTGATTGCCACTATCTTTTGTGAGGAAATTAAAAGAGAAAGAACGAGCAGTAGAATTTACTGCAACCTTGCCAGGTTCCTTCGATTCGCTAAGCAATTCGAAGCCAGGCCCGCAAAGCAGTCCTGTATTCTTTCTCATTATAAACCAAGTAACTCCTGCGACGACCATAGAACTTGTCGCTGAAATATAAATTACCTGATAGCGACAAAGATGTTCTTTAATTAAAGTCACGTCGGAACTCCTCTATATCGGCGAAGAATTGGTCTTGCTCCTCCTTCGATACTGAATGGCAAATATATTCAACGACACAAGCCCCCAAGACGATTAGGATGCAAACAGCATAGAATATACCCACAATCTCGAGGGCAGTTTTCATCGATTACGCATCTCCCTCACGAATATCCAGATCAGCCACAATCCGCCCGTCAGACAGACCATAGCGATGTCGAATAGGAAATGGAAGAAACCATATGACTTCCTACGTTTGGTTACTACTACGATCATGGCTAACCTCATTTCCAAAAATAGATAGAAGAAGATCCTCTGCTGGGGATTGGCATATAACTGATTTAGCTGCTTCGAATGCGAGAACACCTCGTGGATCGAGTAGAAGATCGCCAATGACGAGCGTAGCGCTGTAACATGGTGACCCATCCATGCGGTGTCGCACAATAGGACACTCTGGTGCACGAGGATGACGAAGCACCATTACTCGATAGTTGTGATCTTTACATTTTAGCTTCATGTCAATCCTCTCAGACGGATGGAAAGTTTTATGACGAGTATCTTGGCTTTCCTCGTCGTCGAATATCCGGCACATCAATGGTACAGAACAGTTGACGAAACTGTTCCATATCCAAGACCGGAAAAATTAATGAGAAGTGCTACTACTTTATTCATAGCTGTCGCACATTGCGACTTCCTTCTCATTATGAGCCGTGTGTTTTCTGCGAATTGCAAAACCTAAAGCCCTTGTGGGGGCTAGAGGCTTGAGTTACTTGATCTTGGTAGCAACGATGTGAACTACAACTCTGCGTGCAGTATCAGCGGCGACGTATGTACTCATGAGCACTACGGCTCCCTTAACTGCGTCCTTAGCCGTCTCACGCGCTAGTTGCACGTACTCGGCTGGAGTAGTCTTGGGTTTGTAGTTCTTCATGAGGGGATCGTCGTCTTTGATAACTTTCACTTGGAGTGAGCGGTTCTTGAACATTTGGTCTCCTTAGATTAGGGTCTCATTATATGCGGCGTAATATCTGCGACATTTATCCGAAATTTGCCCCGGGGGTATTTTAGACCAAAAAATATATATTGCATGTAGAAACGACGAAAAGCTATAAGCTATGTATTTTCTACACAGCCTATAGCTATCGATTCGTCTATTCCTGAGTGATGCGTTTCATCTTGACTTCAGCACGAAATTCAGCGCTTTCGAGGTCACGATATGCGCTCGTTCGTGTCCAACGATTACGAGTATTCCGAAGAGGTTACCCGCAACCATGGCCAACGTGTCCTTGCTCAATCGCTCTGGCCTTTCTATGTGCCTGAGCTTCATAAGTTTTTCTACGTTGTCCACCTGGTTGGTGTACTTCTCATCCGAAACATCTAATCCTTTCAACTGTTCGAGCGCATCTTCGATCACCTCGTCGAGTGGTGTTTTCGACTGAGGTTTGTTGATGAACATGCGTTCTCCTTAAATAGGGGTCTCATTATAGTCCAAGTTAACTATGCGACCCACTACTCTGGAAGATTCTTATGAACGTTGAACACGACTTCTTCTTTATCCTCTAACTCTTCAGGAGATGAATCAAGAGCGAGCGTAAAGGTCTTTTTCCCAGTATCTGCTGTTTCGACCTCAATTGTCCCATCAAACTTACTGGAACTATAATTATACGAATTTGTACTTAGTCCCAGGAGAACACCCAGGAACAAATCCACAGCTACAATTGATCCAACTACCTGTGTGACGTTGGGGAATCCCCACATGCCAGAAAGAGCAGAATATAACGTACCCACCGCAGGCAGGAATACCTGCGCAATGAACTTCAATACGTCATAAAACTTATTGCTCAGCAGATGATCTTTCACTGGAACTTCTGCGGCATGTGTGGGTGGATTAGCAGGAACAGCAATATCAGGAAGGTTGGAATCGGTCATAATATCCTCCATTTAATTTTGGGTGACTACACATTCTGTTGACGACGTACACGTTACCGAGTATGTTATCGCTGGTGAGGTGAGAGTCGCGGGAATGGTGAATTCAAAAGTGAATGGAAAAGCACTGTCGCCGGTATCTCCTTTAGGACCGGTATCACCAACGTCACCCTTTACTCCTTGATCACCAGTATCGCCGGTATCGCCGGTATCTCCTTTAGGACCCGTTGGTCCGGGTATCCCTTGGATTCCCTGATCCCCTTCAGAACCAGCATCGCCAACGATACCTTTCAAACCCTGTGGACCCACCGAACCGGGATCACCTTTAGCTCCATTCACACCTGGCAACCCAGGAGCTCCGTTGGTACCTGTATCGCCCTTAGGACCAGCTGGACCCTGAGGACCACTTCCGCCAGCAGCCCCTGGGGGGCCCTGAGGTCCATCCTTAGCGACTTTCTCTACGTCCTTAGCCGTTGTGCACAGCTGACCAGCTAAATATCCCTGTTTGCATGCGGTTTGGACTTGAATTGCTAAATTTCTGCCAGCATTTACTTGAGTTTGTTTCTTATCCCAAATATACCAAGCTGCCGTTAACGCCGATATACAACTAGTCAGAGCAATAAAACTCAGAATCCAAATAAGCCACCGAGTTCTAGGGTTCTTACTCTCACTAACGGCTTCACGGACGATTCGGGTATCATGCTCATTCATGTCGTCCATGTTTACCCTTCTCCCGTTCCTCTTGTGGAATGGCTGTAAGGTTTTTTATTTCTCGATAAGCATCTACAAGATCAGAACGTAGATCGGCAATTATTTCGTCTTTGAATTCGATGCGTTCTCGATGAACGCTTTCTAACGCCTTTTGTGCGCTATCGCTTTTTTCTCGTCGACTATTTATTACCGTTACGACAACTAATCCTATTGTTGTTATGATGGTAATAAAAATACCAATGAGGGCAACTTGTACTGTCGGATCCACGCACGGTTCCTCCTATATCTTTTGGGGAATTAGATATACTCGGCAGGAATATCTTCAACCAGGGTTGGAAATTCCCGATAACCTTGTTCGTCTTCCGTCCGAATGAATTCACTTACGCGCATATCTTGAGACAGGCCATAGTCGGCCTCAACCCTAACAACATCCCCGAGATTATAGCTAATTCCGAAAATATAAGGATTAGAGGGAAGAATTTCGAAATCAAACGTACTGGTTTCGGTATTCTTCAATAATTCAGATTGAACTCGTTGTTTATTCATAGACGTAAGCGTTGCTCCAGCTGCTGTGTCATTATCTGATCCATCAATATAGAGATCACGTCTGTCTAATCCTTCAGGCGTTGGTGTTAAACCAGGTATAGTATATTGACCTCCACCATGGATGGTACGAATATAACCAACGTTTTTAGAACCTTTTATTGAGAATAAATATGACTTTACTTTGATATTACCCAGATTGCTTCGAAAAATAACATCGCTAGTTAAATCGTTTCCACGATATAGACTAATAACAAAACCACTATCGGTTCCTTTTGGCCTAATCCCTCGTAGCCCATAATTACATTGTTTTAATTCAGCATAGATAAGTGTATCCAACTGACCTTCTGGAGTAGAACTAATATCATAATTTGGAAAACTTCCCGCAGAAAATTCGTCCGCAAACGTTATTTCGTCAATTCTATCTTCCTCGACAGGATACATAAACGATGGGTCATTAATATGAATCGACATCGCACCATCAATTACCGTTTGGAAGTTAGGAATATTTACTGGTGTAACGCCTGGTGATGTTCCAAATCCAGCAAAAGTATTAAGAGTTGTTCGATCCTCAAGAACACATTCCATTGCTCGTCCAGAGACGGTTAATATTTCATTACCATCATCGTCGATTTCGATAAGATGATTCTCAACACGCATTGGCTGATCACTTTGCCGAATAGCACAATATGAACCCTTGGGCATAATGGTCATCAGAGAATTGATATTTGGGGATTTTAGCTGGAATTCTCCTAGATCATTATATCTCTCTGTCCAGATAAGAGAATCCCAACCTTCAATCGTTCCTTCTGTTCGTCTAGTTGTTTCACTCAAACGAAGCAGATCCATAACCATAATCACACCCCCAAATAGTGTGGAGTATAAACACCACTATTATAATTAAAACTCGTTGTTGGCATTATGAACGAATTAATTCCTCGATTAAGCTGCAACCAACCCCACGTAAGATTCGTAACATCAATTAAACTCGTCGTTACACCAGCTCTATCAACCCATACATTTCTCGAACCATCTCGAGTATCTATATCTATTTCGTCACCACTGAGAAAAGCATAACTAATAAATATTCCATCAATGGAACTTGATCTCACCATATTGAACGATGATCGATTTGCCGTTAGAGTTAGTTGCAAATACACCCCAGTAGGAACCGAACCAATATTATCAATTGTTAATGTCGTTTTGCTCATGGTGGAGAGATCTAGGTTTATGAATTCTGGTGCTGTGAAATATGCATCTTGACAATCAAAAGTGATTTGAACTTCTGGATCCTTAGCGAATGGTACTATTTCCATCTTAGCAACCCAGCCAAGAGCAATAGCTGTAAGTGTTGCTCCGTTCCAAATTTGGAATGTAGTTGCTCCGACTGATGGAACAATCATTCCGTATAGGGTTTCTCTCAAACCTTCAACGGTTTCACCTACAGAATAATCGGGATTCAAACCGACACGAATAACCAACTGCCTTTGTTGTGGTTGAGTTCCTTGAAAAACTCCGCCCTGTGACAAGGTCTTTCCAATATTGACTAAGAAATCAGGGGGACCTAAACCATCGATGCCTTTTAGAATGAATTTATCGGAAGGCAAGACGCCAGTGATCGGTAAGTTAACTGTTTCGTCGCCAACGAGAGCGTATTTAGTAACAATCATGAGATCTTCAACGCCTCCTTCGCGAGAGAGAGTTGGTTCTTAGTATTCCTATAAATCTCTACCGCTGACAAAGTCTTTGGAGAGATATTAGTCTGATTGAATTCAACAGTAGTCGGACCAGTAGGTGTAGCGTTCGTAGCCTTCTCAACAGGCGATTGCGATCCGGCAGTTATTGATGTTGCTGCAGAAACAGCCTGGTTTCTAGAAACAGTTGGGGAAATTACCCCCGGAGCCAAAATCTTAGGAATTTGTGTGGCAGTTTTCTGAAGATTTGTTAAATCCAACACAGGAGAAATGGTTGGATCCAAATTAATGATTCCAGCCAACATATCGGGAACTCCAGAAAGAGATTTACCCATGGTGTTAACCAAGCCATCGACCATGTTTACTGCCGATTTATTAACAACATGAGCTTCCTGATCGATTCCCAATGCAATACCTAGTGGAATCGTTGAACCAATCTCATCAGCGAAGAGCTTCGACGGTACACCAACATGGAGGAAGTTCTTTACGTTGTTTACAACGCCACCTAGACCACCGGTGATCTTCTTGGTGATTTGTCCAGCGATATCTCCTAGTCCATCGATAATACCTTCGATCATTGCTACGCCTACGCCAAACATGGCGGAAATGATCTGAGGCTCGTAGGTTCTAATTGCACCTTGAAGACCTCTGAGGAAATCAAGAATCGTTTTTCCTGCGGCGTTGGCAATCTTCACACCTTGTGTACCAAGGCCAGATATAAAGCTTATAATAGCTGTAACACCAGCCGCGACGATCCTACTAGCGTTTCTACCGAGACCACTAACGAAACTGATAACAGCATTAGCGCCAGCAGTAACAATTCTCCCTACATTACTAGATACGGCATTGATGAACGAAGTGATAATGCTGCCAACAGCACCAGCTACTCGTCCAACGTTCCTGCTAATGCCCAGCAAGAACTGGATAAGCAGAGTCAAACCAGCAGTAACAATAGCTGGCGTTTTCGCTGCCAAAGCAGTAAGGAATTTAACGATTATATCGGCAACTAAAGCAGTAACCTTAGGCATGTTATTCGAAACGCCTTGGAGTAGCTGAATAAGCAACGTTAATCCTGCGGCGATAATTCTAGGCCCGTTTGTTAACAATACCGCGAGCATTGTAGTGATAAGCGTGGTCATCAATAGACCAAATTTAGGAATATTAACCGTGATTGCAGTTAGTATAGATCCGATAATAACGATGAATGCTGCGGTAATAGCTGGACCGTTCTCGCCAATCTTCTTCAGTACGTTAACAAACCCTACTGCTAGTGCCGTTGCAACGGTAGGAATTTGCGCAATGAACGTCTGGAAAGCCTTGAGTAGAACCGCAATACCTTGCGCACCGCTCTTAGCCAAAGCAGCCAGACCGTTAGCAAGTGCACCTATACCTATACCAGCAAGAGCCAACCCGGCTCCTAAACCTAATGCAGCAACACCCAAGACAAGAAGTCCTGGTATAACAGCTTCTGCACCTAGTCCAGCAAGGACAAGAATCCCAAGTGCTCCTGCGAGAACACCCAAACCCTTTGCAATATTCTTCCATGACATACCACTCAGTTTCTGAATAGCATTCGACAGAAGCGTTATACCCACCGCGGCCAGAGCCAATGAAGCTGCTCCAGAAAGGGTAGATTGCATAAGATGGAGTGCGCCGGCTAGAATCAACAAGGTAGCGGCCATCGTCCCTAGACCCTTACCAATTTGGGTCCAGTTCAGCGATCCCATATTTCCTACAGCCTTGCCGATGCCTAGGAGAGCCACAGCGATGAGATCGAGAGCAGCTGCCTGTAGCACCATACCCTTAGGCATGAGATGCATAGCGCCGGCGATAACGATCAACCCTGCGCCAATCCCTACCAGACCCTTGCCCATTTCGGTCCAGTTTAGGGTCGAGAATAATTTGATTGCCAAATATAGAGCATTCAAAGCAATCGAGATCTCGAGTAGTCCAGCTCCTGTTGCAACCATGCCCTTAGGCATCAATCTAGCCGCGAGTGCAACAGCTACGAGAGCTCCAGCGACGCCGGCGAGACCCTTGATCATAGCCTTGGTATTTAGGGTAGAGAAAGCCAACACAGCTAGATACATGATGTTCAAAGCCACTGCAAGTGCCGTAATACCGATACCGGCAGTGATCATCCCACTCGAGTTAGCTGAAAGAGGCTTCACTGCGATTGACAAGAGGAGAAGAATCCCTGCCAAGCCTGCTAGTCCCTTGGCTAGTTGGCCCCAGTCAAGCCCAGAGAGATTCCGCAATGCGAATGTCAGGATCAGTACCGCTGTTGAAAGCAGAATCATAGAACTGGCAATAATTGGAACTTTCGCAAATCCCGCGGAGCCAGAAATCTTAGTCAATAATGCCATTGCAGCGAGAAGTTCACCAAAGCCCACAGCCATTGCAGCTAAAGCCTTGGATAGCTTTGCAGAGTCGATCAAAGACAGCACCAATACTGATGCAGTAAGGACACCAATGGCGATTGCAATCTTCTCAAGCGTATTGGCCTTGAGTTGAGTTTGCATCGACTTCATTGTGGCGGTTAGACCGTCAAATGTGCCCTTGATTGAGTCAACCAAACCACCGCTGAAATCTAGCTTTAGTCCGTTCTTCAAGAACTTTCGAATCAACAAAGCAAGACCAGCTAGAAGACCAGTGTTTACTACATCCAGAATTCCACTAAATTGAGCCTCACTGAAAGCATTAGCAATAACTTCGCCAATTTTGTTGAATGCTTTCTCGATCGAATCAATTCCTGGTTGGATCTTTGCCTTTACTTTCTGGAAGAAATCAACGACGCGACCCATTGAGCTATTAAGTCCATCTAGGCGCTGTCCAATTCTTGAAACAGAATCAGACATTCCTGTGGCATCGTCTTGATTAAATCCATCGAACAAACCATAAACAGCTTTAGCAACCTCAATTAGGATAGCTAGTGGAACCGCTAGAATATCAGCCAGTTTGTTGAAGAAATCATTTATTTGACCACCCTTCTTCAAGGACTGGTCAAGGGCTACCAGGAAATCACCGATATTAGCAGTGAATGCCGTGATACTCCCAGAACCTGTGAATATAGTTCCAAGAAGAGTTCCAAATACGTTGATAATGCCACGGAGAATCTGTCGACCAATATCAACAACAGCGAACAATCCCGCGAACGTTCTCTTTATATTCTCAGAAGTTTTAACGCCTACTGTGATTTCATCTAGGAAATTCTTGAATCCTACGGTCATATTGTAGAGATCTCGACCGGTTTTGGCCGGGAAGAATTCTCGGAATGCTTCCTTAATCGGAATTAGAACAGCACCAAGAGCTTCGAAGATCTGACTAATACTTTGCAGAAGGACGGCTCGACCGCCTAGGGTCTTCCAATCTCCGAGAACTTTGTTTCTAGCGTTGGCAGAATTACTGACGAACTGGTTAATAGACTGACTGAAATTAGTAAATGTTGTTCTAGCCTCATCGAAGTTACCGAAGAAAATCTGCCAGGTCTGAGTCCAACCCGAACCAATAGCCTCTTTCGTAGTATCGATAAGCTGCGACATTGTCTTGACTTTAGTTGCTGCATTCGACGCATTCTTAGCCAAGGCTTGGATTTGAAGAATCTGATCCTTATTATAGCCCATAGCTTTTAGCTGAGCGTCTGTTAGATCGCCTGTAAACGTATCAAGTGTCTGAGTCAGGACTTTACCAGTCAACCAGCCATCTTGCAGAGAACCACGGAACGAATTACCCGCTTTGGTCCACTGATCGAACGTGGTGTGAATATCCACACCCTTGATCGTCTTAAGATTCTTACCAGTATTGAACAACGCTTCCTGGAAAGCCTTACCACCCATACCAGCATTGACAACTGAGTTCCAGTCCTGCAAGCCAACCTTATTAGCTGCAATAGCCTGCGATAGTTGGTACATTGCCGTACTGGCTTGTTCTGAAGTAGAACCAGACAAGGCTGCAATATTCGCAATACCCTTGATGGATGCCACAGAAGTCTTAAGATCTACACCAGCAGCAGTGAATGTGCCAATATTCTTGGCCATCTCACTAAAGTTGTAAATTGTCTTATCAGAATATGTGTTCAACTGATTCAAAGCTTTATTGACGTCACCAATTTTGGCACCCTGAGATGCTGTGTTGGCAAGAATCGTCTGAACAGCATTTAGTTGTGTTTCATATTCGTGGAAACCAGACGTGATTGGAGCGATGGTAAGAGACTTTGCAAGAGTTAAACCAGCATTGACAGCTCGATTGGTGATGTTAGCTAAGGCAGTTATACCAATTGTGCCCATTGCCAAAAGTTTGCCAGAAACTCCGGTAATCGAAGTACTCATACCGCTGAGATTGAAACGAGAACCACTAGCTTGAAGTTCGTCGAGACCCTTCTTCGATCCGGAGAAATTCAGGCTATCTTTCAGTTTAGCAAGCGAACTGATGGTGGTGCTTACACCTCGCTCAAATCTGCTGTTCTGGAAATCCATAGAAACAACGCGATCATCGACACCGCTCATGATGAAGTCACCACCTTCCAGACGTCATTCGCAATCTGGTCAAATATAGGTTGGATTGCGGGATTGATATAATCTCGACCCTGGACGTAACCACCTGTTCCAGTAGCATGGCCATATTGAAGAAGAATTGCAATTGGACGACCATCTTCTAGATGTGAGTTATACCAAATGATTTGGTATAGACCACTCTTCTTCTTTACTTCATAACGCCAAGATTCAGCTGTCAATCCACTCTCTCTTGGTGTTGCATTTGAGAGAGCATCAACGCCTCTTTGACCATAATGATCCAATGAAGAAAATATGTCACCTTTACTCATTCGTTGTAGGAAAGCATCCGTTTTCCTGAAGGAGCCTTTCGATGTAAATGTAATCATGGCTCCTCCTTGTGTTAGGTTTTAATGATGAACTTAAACCCTTGATATGGTGGTAAAGTTGACGCTGAATCTGTGTTACCAACCAAAGCCGCGCCGCTAGTACTAGGAGTAGTATACGCACCTGTAGCGGTTCCATTTGTACCATGCGTAGGTGTCCAAGATGGTGCTGTAATACGCCGAATTATTGAAGCTGGGGTAGTGGCAGCTACGAGTGCGACTGCAGCTTGCCCGTTATCACTTAGTGGGTGTGAATGAGTAGCGGCACCGCCAGGAGTAGCGAGAGTGTTTCCTCGGGGCATCTTACTTGCCATGTCTGGAACGTTAAACGTAGTACTGCCGTCGCCAACGCCATAGGTAGTGCCGATCGCGGCGAACAATGTCGCTTGTGTTGTACGACTCACTGCAGCACCGTCACAAAGCAAATAACCAGTAGGAACGGTAGCACCGGCAAACATTAAAACTGTACCGGCGGGATTTGGTGATCCAGTGGCTCCGGTGGCACCCGTTGCTCCGGTGGCACCCGTCGGGCCGCGAACGCTTCCAGCATTAATTGTCGATCCATCATGCTTAGTTAGAATCAGGTTATCTCCAACAACATCGCCGTCAACAACCGATGCTGCTTCTATTGCTTCCATTCGGGCGGCCGTGAGACCGGTTACGGTAGCCATTTATACTCCCATCGGATCATCGGTTGTTGTAATGGTGTAGGTATTAGCATCCAAATATGTTGCATCGACCTGAGTAATTTGGAATGTTGTAGAATCTAGCATAGTTATGAGACTATCAGGACCCGTAGCTTTCCACGTTCCATTGCCGTTATCAATAATTTCAATCAAATGTGTACTGGTGAACCAAACTTGCAGTTGTTCGAATGGCGGCAAACTAGGTTCTACACCATCTGTTCCATAGAGAATAATTTCCAAAGATTCTAGATAATCTGGATCAAATATAGTAGAATCAACAATAAAATGCATTGTTGGAAAATTATTAACAATTTGAATTGGAACACCAAGTATGGTCCAGCTTAATTTAGTTGTTTCTGGGGAATCATTAATAGTTTCATGATTTCGATCATCTGCATCTGCTGTTAAATTATATAGAATGTGAATTTTATAGCCTTCATCACCATTCAACTGAGTTCTATATGACATCCCAAATACTTCTTTTCGTTGAGAAGTCAATGAGAATCCAGGAACTAAATCCTTCTCTCCTATACATTGAAGAAATTCATGAGGAGCCGAAAGAGCTTGAATAGCTCCTTTAAAATCTCTAAAAGAAGCATAATCTATATATTTTACCCCATCGTAATACAAAGGTTCAGTATCTGCACCGACTTGGGAATCTGTAACAGAAACAAGCCCGTTCCAAACGATCCCAGAGCCATTAGGAGGATAAAAAACTCCATGACTAACTCCACTTTCGTACTTTCGTTCAGTTAGTTCATCCCAATTCAACCGTGTCATGTTAGCCTCCTATCCCTTGGTTCCAAGTCTAGCTCGATTTTGTGCATTCAGCTCACGATTCCTAGCTGCCGTTTCAGATCGACTCATTTTCTTCGGAGCAGCGTTCTTTATGTTACAAATCCGAATTAGAGTGAACAATCTATTAAGATGCCAATTCTCACACATAATAGGTATCTGAAACGTAATCATCCAATAATAAATCAATTCGGAGGTTATTATTTCCCGACTTTTAGGTTGTCCATGCTGCTCTGAAAACCAAGTAGCAGTCATTTTTGCATCGATATACTCGTTTATCTTCGAAAGATTATCTTCAGAGAGTCTGGAGAAAACGTCCGAAGGAATTTCCGGGTTAATCAACATAGTTTTGATATACCCGAGAATCTCTTCGGAGGATTTCTCCCCCGGAGCCAAAAACGGCTTCTCGTAAATCGACTCCCATTTTGACAAAGAAACCAGAGAATGCTCGAGCTCTACGACAAGATCTCCGACGGTTACGAATTCTTGAGTTGAATCGTCGAAAAAGTCGTTTCCTGGAACAATAATCTTGAGCATTCTCTGGTCTCCTCACATTTTAGTAGTCAAACAACCAATCCGTGTCGCCACTCAGAACATATGCGGTCGAAGAAGGCGAAGCTTCGATAACCGCGGTCTGTCCAACAGTCATGGCGGGCTGTGCACCGGGAGTCTTCACAACTCCGTTGATACGCCACACAACACCAGTGACCGTCGGCAGAGTAACAACATGTGTGCCAGCAACATATGTCGGCTGATTGGCAGCAGTACCAAGATCGACGACGGTAACACCAGCGCCAAAGATAGCATAGACTGCCGCCGGCAAAGGCAACTGCGGATCTCCAGAAGCGCCATAGAGAAGCGCTTCGAGAGTGGCCAATTTCGTTGGATCGACCTCCGTGGAATCAAGAGTGACCACGGCAGTCGGCTTATAGTCGACACCATTGAGAGTTCCAACGGCTATCGGAATCGTAGTAAGATCCCAACTGAACGAAATCGCCTCAGGCGAATCGTTAATGGTCGCATATGCCTTCTCCGACGGAGAAGCTGTAGCACCATAAATCAGATGCAACTTGTATCCGTGATCATTTCCTTCGAGATCGTTCCCTAGCTTGGTTCGATAGCACAAGCCGAAAGAATCCCGAGTTTGCTGACCGAGTGTCATACCTGGAGTCGGAACTCCCATACCATCATATGGAGCGAACTCGTCAGGATACGTAAACGCCTCGATAGTGGCACCAAACTCTTCAATGCTGTAAAGATTCAAATACTTGATGTTATCCGCGTAAACAGGAGAAGCTTCCGCACCGGTCGGAGACTCGGTAACAGTCGTCAGACCATTCCAAGCCACGCCATCTACGTAAGCACCCAGATCGTCGGGCATGTATAGGACACCGTGGTCGACACCGGTCTCATAGAGACGGTCGCCGACACTATCCCAAACAAGAGGAGCCATTATCAGATCCTTTCTAGAAGAACAAGTTGAAGACGTCGTGGTTTAGATCGTCTGCCGTGTAAAACCTATTGAATACACACATAGGTAGGTCAGCGATCTTATCGGGAATCGCACTATCGGGATCTCGATCAACTGCTGTCACCATATATCGCTTTGTATAACTATATGGATCATTGTCAGCGAACTCAGTATTCGCGAAATCACGATGATAAATGATACACGGATACTGTAATTGCACATTAGCTGGAGGTTGGAAATATACATAGTCAGTACCCAAAATCGTCTTCAGAATCGTCTGAAGTTTAGACCGTGGGGCCATTATAAACACCACCCAACCTCAGAAGAAGACGAGGACTCTGCACTTCGACATCTGAAACTGTCCACAAAGTCCCCGCCCATCGAATATAGCGAATGGCAAAGAAATGTTCGTTGGCATAAGCATCGGCAACAATGCTAATCGAGTTATTTACAGAGAGATCGTCGTTAAGGCTTTCTCCTTCTCGAAGTTGACGAGTGTTTCGAACAACATCGCCATAATATTTTACTTCAGTGATATTATCGATCCAAACACCAGAACCAGAAGGATTTTCTACGGTCTCTCCATAACCGATTTCACCGTAGAACTTTGCCATTTGCGATCAGCTGTTCTAGGCAGCTGGCCGCGTGAACGACCACTCGTCATCAACATTGTTGGCAAGATAGTGACCCGACGTCGGAGTTGCAACAACGGTCAACGTAGCACCAGCAGCCAGAGCAGTCTGAGCACCAGTCGACAAGGTCGCACCGGTAACACCGTTCTTGTAAACCACACCAGTGGTAGCAACAATAGTTACCACACCAGTAGCTTCAACGAACGTCGGAGCAGCCGGAGTCACCAGAGTATCCGTAGCAGCGGCTGCACGAACTACGACAGCCGAACGAATCTTGGTGAGAGCACCTGACAAGCGGGTCTCGAGCAGGTACTTGTACTTGTTGTAATCGATATCAAAATCGTCGAAGAATGCGACGTCGCCACCCTTGTCAGCACCCAGGGTATAGTCATTCAGGTTGACGAGAATACCAACAATAGTCGGCTCGTCTTCCATAACCTCGACCGTGACGATGGAGGAAACGCCCATCTCAGCGGCGAGATCCGCCTGTGTACGGTAAAGTCGGCGACCCAACGTATCACGCTGCAACATCATCGACGTGATAGTCGTAAGCGTGGTGTAGAAAGTCGGTGAACCGCTACCCTTGTAGAAGCGCATGGCACCAACAATGGCATCCACAATTTCGCTCGGGCTTGAACTAGCGTCCAACACGTTGACAGTGATTGTCGCAGCATAGAGATCGTCATCGTTCGCGATCGAACGAATACCAGCACCCTCGGTAGAGCCGACCGGATCCTTGATCTTGTCTTCGTCGTCAACAGCACGACCATCACCAATCAGGATCGCGCGCGCGAGTTCCTCGTCAAGCATGAGACGCATCTCACCCTTGAGCCAAGACACCACGTCGAAGTCGGTAATATCGATGATGTCATCGCGATCGAGCGACTGCTTCTTGTAGATCGTAGCTGGGGTCGTAACTCGCTTTTTAACTGAGAAGAACTCTTCCTTCTTCAGGTTTCCCTTGATGTAACCCTTGGCCCGCGCGTCTTCGAACGTCAGGTCAGCAACCAGGTTCTTGACTCGAGAAAACGGAGAGTGCTTGGCTCCATTGATAACGCCGGCGACCCACTCAGTACGACGCTTGTCGAAGTCCGGAGTGGCACTCACCGCCTTGGCGTCGGGGAACATCACATCGATGTTCTCAATACCGTGCTTCAGAGCATAGGATTCGACAGCAGCCTTCAGGCTTCCACCCTTGATCGCGTCAGCCACGATGCCCTTGACGTCCTCATGGCTAAGGACGTGCTTCTCCGGCTCCTTGGTCTTGTCGCTCTGATCGAAGACGTTTCGGGTCATTTCGCTTCCTTCCTTGTGGTTGAGGTCGCCCTCATCCTTCTTATCGGAGTGATTTGCAGAGGAGCTGTTGGCGCCCTCGAGGGCGGCTCCGATCATATAGTGCACGACATCCTTCTGCTCATCGCTGAGAGAATCGTAAACATCCTGGATAGTCGGGTCAGCACTATTACTAGCATGCTCTACCGTTGAATTCTTTGAGTCGTCCTGCTTCTCGTCCTTCTTATCTTCGTCTTTCTTATCGCCCGTGTCATCATCTGACTTAGGCTCAGGCTGATCTTCGTGCTCGAGAGTGAGACCGGTGTAAATGATAGCCTCGTCCTCTAGAGTCTCAACATCTCCGTCTGAATGCGCAACTTGAACGTAATCAATTTCTGCACCAGGGTTTGCACCAGCAAGAACAAGGCTGACTTCACGAATAACACCATGAAGAACTTTCTTCGACTTCTCGAGAAGGCTGTTCGCGTAAATCGAAAGTTTGGTGATGTCCTTGTGCTCAACTAGAGTCTTGGCATTCTTACCCTGAGCGGTACTATTGAAATACCCGTAGCCATAGATGCCATCTGCACGAGCCTCAAGCACCGTGTGTCCGAGAACGTTCGCAGGATCATTGTGCCCATGCTGCCAAACCAAAGGAACCGTTAAACCGTCCATGTCCTTGAACGCTTCAGGCGTAATGGTTCGTCCGTCAGAGCACTTGAGTCCAGCCTTTGTAACGTAGCCGCTGAAATCAGCTCCCATTTTGACTGTCTCCTTCCTCAATTACTGAAGTAGTCTGCCCCGACGGAGCTGACTGTTGTGGCATATTACTATTTATAAGCTGATCAGCTTTCGGATCCTTAGAAGGTTTCCATCCAAGAACACCTCTGATCTCATTTGCAGAAACGACTTCGTTACGAGTAAGCTTATCTACAATTTCAGCAAAGTCCTTAATCGGAATGAGTTTGAATGGATCTCGGAAGTAGGCAATCGACTGAAGCTGTGTCCTCGCTGTTTGCGTAAGGAATGTTCGCTTCATAGCTTCTGTAATAGCAGCTAGGATCGGCTCGACTGTTCGGTTAATGTAATTTAGCATGGCCGCTTCATCAGCTGTGCCATTCATAACCTCTTCGGTTAATCCTAATTGGCCGTAAAGCATCTTAGTCAAGTACTCGATTTGAGCAAGAAGATTATTTTCAGCCGGTCGATTCAGCTGAGTGATCTTTTCCGTTCCATCCGTATAGGCGATGCCGTATTGGCTACCCTTTAGTTGGAACTCAATGTCGGTTCGACGTTGTTCTGCCTGCTGACGTCTTGCTTCGGATTTGATCACATACGGAAGTTGGATAATAAGGTCGAGTTTGCCAGAAGCAGATTGCTCATCAATCGCATCAAGGAAATTGAGCTTCCGAATCAACCTCTGAAGAGTTGAGTTCGGCTCATTCATCACCGAATAGAGAGGATTCTCGATGATCGCAACTATGCGCTTCTCAAGAGTGATTTCTTCACGGCGACCAAGTAATTCGTTATATAGATTTACTCGAACGTGTCTTGGATACCAAGCAACAATCTCTCCTACTCGCATAGTCTTGATGTCGAAGCTTCCTGACAACTCAGGATTAAGAGTAGTATCAACAGGAACAACAGCTATACAACCCTTATCGATAAGAGACATTGTTACATCTTGCCGAAAAGCCCTTGCTGCTTGATCGACGTTAGCTTCGACACTTAGACAATTATTAAGGCCGCTTTTGATCTCCTCTGTAAATCGTCCTTCATTATCCAAACGGACATGTTGGATATTTACAGAAGCTACATCGATTCCGATCCGTGTATAAATAGAGGAGATGATGGAACGTTCGCTCGACCAATTAAGTCTTACGCGGTCCGGTCGTGACCCATAACTGGCACCATAATCACCAGTCCAGGATCGAAGCCGAGTATCTACGTCTTGGTTAACAAAAGCGTTCCACGCGTGCTTCAACCGCGAACCGAAACCAGCCATATGTCACCTCCTTTCATTAAATAGCTGTCGGAATGATGTTTATTCAAATGCTTCCTTGTTTGCCTTGTAAGCGATATACGCATCCATCAAAGCGGCAACGTTATCAATCTTTTCTTCCTGTCGCTTCTTCAAGAGCTTTCTGTTACCATTCGTATCTTCGAGAGTAATCGCATTTCCCATAGCAAACGTCATAAGTGCTTGATCAAAGATGAGTGCGCGCTCTTCACTTAGAATCTTCAACTCGCCAAGAGGAACCGATTCAGATTTTGCACCTTGAATGACCTTCTCGATACCAAAAGGCCCATTCTCTGCCTCCCAACGAGTCACAAATTCTTTAGCATTGTATGGGTCGAAACCCAGAGTGCGAACATCATACTCTGATGTAGTAATGAACTGATCAAGGTCTTCATAAACCTCCATCATATCAAGAACGTTTCCCTCTAGGACATGCAAACTACCCTCAGCCGTGAATTCATCATATTTAGATCGCATTGCGCCAGGTAATTTCATCAACGTCAATGATGTGATGTAACTACGAGTCTTGACTCCGTATGCTCCGTTGGCTAACGGGAAGAGAAAGGTGAAAGCACAGAAATCGTCACCCTGGGAAAGGTCTGCTCCAAGTGAGCATGGCAGTTGCCAGAATTCTCTTGGTCGATGAGGAAGGGTTTCTTCGTATGTAAAGAAATACGTGTATCCTTCCATGGGAATCCCAAAACGCTTAGCAAGGATATCATTTCTCGAGGCGGGAGCTTTCTCTGCACGCTCAACGTCGAGTTGATAAGTCTCATATGAAATTGTCCTTCCCAAATTCGGGTTGGCTTTTGGCCACATTGCTGGATCGGCAACTTCCTCGAGCTCATCTAGTTTGTAATGCCAAATCGAAACATGCGGTGCGAGATATTCACCTTTAAGAATATCAGCTAACTCCATCTTAATCGTATCGCCCGATCCATTACGAACTGTACCTTCTGAACTAATTGCCACAATTAGGTAATCGTCCAGTTTCGACGCACCTTGTTCGATGGCGCCAACGACATCCTCACGAATATCACCAGACAACCATTCATCGATCGTAGAGATCTTAGGCCGTAGACCCTGGAGCTTGTTGATAGCCATAGGCCGTACCTCGAGCAACGAACCCGTAAGGAAATTTTCGACTCCCTTCTTTGTGGAAGCCAATTTCACACGCATAGCTCGAGAGCCAGTTGTGTTCTGCATGGATCCCTCAGTCAGAAACTGAAAAAGAGGTCCACGCGCGCGTGTGATAGCTGTCCGAAAAGGAGACATCACTTCATCTGCCTGCTTCATCGTTGGAGCTGTTGTGACTTGATGAGTTGTCGACGTGTCAACATTCAGGAAATAACTCTGAATGCATTCGGCATACATCGACTTAGCTGCACCTCTAGCGACAATCAGGTATTGTTTCGTCGTTAGACGTTTCTTGATTGTCTTTTTGACGTACTTCCCACCATGTCCAGACGTAAATGGTTGATAGACGCTTCTCTCGACGAAATACCACCACCCAAAAATCTCCTCGGCCCATAGCTTGAATGAGGGGAGGAGATGAAGGTCGCTTCCATCGGTGAGTGTTAGTTCGTTTTCGCAATATCGAACAAATCCCTCTACAGCTTGGTCGTCGTAATAGAAATTGGGGTTAGCGATGAGCGCGTCGATGCGATTCATCTCCATAGCAACTTCTCTGTTAACAGGAACATCGCCTTGGAGGACCGCTTCGCGGAACTGACCATAATAAATCGGTATTGCTTTATTGGACAGAGCCATGCCAACCCTCCTTCCTATTTCAACGTGCTTGCTACCTTCTTCGTAATTGCCTGACTTGCAATAGTTGTGATCTGCTGCTTGGCAACATTCGCTAGAATATCAGTAGCAAATTTAGAACCAGCGCTCTTTTGGCCAGCATTTAACCTCGAGAACTGCTGTTCGAGGTTCATTCTCGTGACAAGATCTTGAAGGTCCTTATTGGAGAGAGCTGCAGAGCCACTCTTCTTCACAACCTTGTGAGCTGCGTTTGCCCGAGTTGCATCTCCCGACGGAGGCGTTGTTGCGCCTCTCTTAGAGCGAGAAACTCCCCCTGAAGATCGACGAACACCCCACTTCTGCCCCTTGACACCATGATGGGAAAGAATGTCATCTACTACATCACTCATACTCATATCCATCATGGTTCTGGGATCTCGATCCTTCAGTTCGAACGTGGGACCTTCGAAATCTCCTGTCCAAACAGCGATCTTGTCGAATGATACAAAAGAAGTACCAGGAAAATCTCGCTGATCTGGTTTTGCAGGACTTGCTGGGAATCCTAGAGTTAGATGTGGAGTCCATTCATCGAATTGTGGTGTTGAATCATATGCCGCTTTAATATTATCATTTTGCAGCATATACGCGCGCGCGAGCGAGATGTCCTTAAATGACCAATGTTCATTGAAGAAGAGGACATCCGCATCGTCTGGGCCGAGTAAACCTCGGTGGTCGACGTCCAAACCGAACCGAAATAGTGAGGTTTCCGCCGTGTGTTGAACAAAATCGATGATCTTCTGTAGATTTGGATTCTTTGACTGATCTCCGAGAAACAGGAGAGTCATGTGTGGGATCTTATCGCTAGAGATCTTCCACACGTAGTCATCTTCCTTAGGAATTGCTACGATCGCTGTGCCAACCATGAAAACCTCCTCTCGCGAATCTAACTCTTAACGCCCTTGACTGTTACCGAAGAATAGACTGGAGTAAAAACTTTTCCAGAGGGTACGCGGAAATGTGTTTGTATTCCTACAGCAACACCATCAATAGACAATTCAGTTAAAGCTCCGGTAGTGACATAATAATCGACATCACGATAAATCGGATCAGAATCGACACCAGTTGCGGGAAGAGCTGGAGTAAAAGCACCTCTAGATTCGATTAGAGACTTAATTTCAAGATTCCCGGCACCGTTTACAATAGTGTCCACAGGTCGGAATTGACCACCGGTAGGCTGCAAATACACTACACCAAACAAAACATTATTAGCATCCTGAATATGAGCAACAACTTCGCCTTCGTTGTCAAGCATGTCAATTACAATCGGGAATTGCGAACCTTCGTCAATGGCGTTTGGTACGAAAAGACAATAATCGCAAATTTCTGCTGATACATATCCAAACCATGCGCCATGAGTAAGACGGTTGTTCTGTGCGGTACCAGGATCGACATACATGCAGATTTTTGACCAAATAATTGCAATACGTTGAGCAGCAATGTGTTCATCAACAGTCATACCATAGTAATAACCCTCAATCGAGAGGGAATCAATATCACAACGATCGTTTAGTCCTGAAACAGGGACCTTGAGTCCCATACCGTTCTGATTGAAGATTTCTCCTAGCTGCGGAGTGCCGCCAGATGATGCAAATACGTTGATACTACAAGTCTTAATTGCAAACTGACCCTGCCAACCCATATTAATAGCGATAATGCCCGGGTTAGCTGGCGCTACAATCTGCAAAGCATCGAAAACGCACGTGATGTTATTATAAGCAGCATCAAATGGATCTTCAATCTTTGGACCACCAATAATATCTGGACCATGATATGTCGAATCAAACGGCGCTACGGGGGTATCAGCAAACGACAAGAGACATGCACCATTAAGTTGTGGTACAGTTTGTTCAAACGCATCTAGGGTACTGTTATCACTAGTAGCTCCTCGGAAAACAAGTGTTCGCTTTGGTCCTTCGCTAGTAATATCAAGGACCGGGATTGGAATTTGTGCGTATCCGTATGTTTCCTCACCATCGAGCAAATATCCTGGTGTTGGAGGTGTAGCGAGAATATAAACTTTCGCATCAAACACTATTTCGGCGTGATGTGGAAGATCCACAAAAACATCAGCCGATTGAATTGCGGCCATAGTTGATCTAATTGCAGCTGTGTCATCGGTGCCATAAACAGCGCTTTGATTAACTGCATTACGAGCCGCATTATTTGCTAGAGTGACTGTGGTAGAGTTAGTAAAAGCAGTGATAGTAGTAATCAAAGCACCGCAATGATCTTCATCAGCAAACAAACCAGCGTTGTTAATCATGATATGTTTGCCAACATCGGCCGAAGTAAATCCAGCAGTGGCACTAGTCAGAGTCGGTGAAGAAACAGACATTGTAGCATCTGTGATGATTTTTCCATCACCCACAGCACCGTGATCAGAAACGTGGAATTCCCACGATGGCTTCTGTGTGAAATCACCAACCGCATGAGTTGCGACTGTGCCTAATTCGAGATTATCTCGCGCCGCATCAACATCTACGAGATCAGATAGATTATTCTCTTGAGCTAGATACAAATCTGTTAGTGTTACAATGCCAATACGACCATCTACTGAATCGACAGCGCCATCTCCTCCACCACCATCGAGATTAATAGGATTATCTGATTCATCGAAGAGAGCTAGTCGAACCAGTTCTTGATTCTTAGCCGGAGTTGTCTGTGGAACCACAACCGCCTGCATGATCGCCTGATTGTTTGGACTCATTAAACACCTCCTTCTAGGGAATAGCTTGTGTTGGCCAATCTTCGAATTCTCGAACCACATTCAAGCGCCACTCAAGCTCTTCGATCTGCTTCTGAACAGCACCGACAAAGTAACCGGTCGTTGGAGGATCAAAGAGCATCCGAACTCGAAGATAGATGTAAGTCTTTACCGAATTCAACCTAAGATCGCCCTCAAGGAAGTCGGACCATACAGCCGTAGCATCGTCAATGGCAAAGCCGTCAATTGGACCGATGCCCAACTGGTTCAGAGTCGAGAAGACCGAGTTGATATGCAGGATGATGTCTGGATCGAACGCTGTATAGCTTTCTTCGATTCCAAGATTCTTCTTTGTGCTGGTCAGAATGCTTTCGGTCATATAATCACCTCCTTAATCGACTCTAGAAATTTACATTGTATTACACAGGATCAGACGACGTATTGACAGTAACATCGATACTATCAATAGCCGCCTTCACCGCAGCATTCACAATTTCTGTAAGTTGTTCTGCCGTTGCCGTTGAATTAGCAGCGAGCGCCTTGATAAGCGCTGTCTGTGCAGCTTCCTGAGCAATCAGCCCAATCAGACGGACGCCAGGACTAGTAATTCCCACTAGAGTTGTTGGGTTAAACACAGCATTACCTGCTCCAGAAAGCCACTGCGCGAGACGTCTAAGGTCGTCTTGATTGGCTTTGCGGATATCATCGGCATGCTTATTAATTGCGGCCACATCAGCAGCGGACATGTCGTCTCCTACCTCTCCGATTAGTGAATCTGCGAATACGTTGTAATCATAGCCGCCTCGATCGAGAACATATTGAACGCCAATTTTCCCCGCGGGGATTGACGTCGGTTTTCCATTATCTGGATTTGCGATCCAATCTCCACCTTGACGCTCAACGGTGTACACATACGCCTTTGTGTAACCGGCCGCATGCATGTTCGCTTTCCAAGCTGAGATAGCTGCGCGCGCGCCCGCGGGATCCCGATCAAAGATACTAGGCTCTACATCGTAGAATACGGGATCGGTTTTGGGATAGAAATATGAAGGAAGGCGAGCAATCATTCCTAAAGCATCTTGGTTACCAAGCGCTGTCGTGAGAGTTCCAGAAGCGTTTAGTGAAGTCCAGATAGCCCACCAATGGCGACCAGATCTTCGAACCGCTTGTACCTCAGCCGCTGTCCATTGATGTGGCGTGTGCCCTCCGGCGTAACCACAAACAACCTTGGCCCAGGCAGGATAACTATCGTGCGGATAAGCGGTGTCAACACCATCAATCATGAAAGGTCCTTTCTACCATAGTTGTGTATCGCCTCGCTTACGTTCAACGAACGGCTTCCTCAAGAGCGACTCGTCACCATAGTGAATAGCGTTGTGAGTGAGATGAGTTGTTGTAACAAGAAACTCAGGATCGAGAATCCTCTCGTCCCCATCGATGATGTCGTCGGCCGTCATTGGATTCATGTGATGAACGATCACTCGGTCATGGATTTCATAACCTTCGATACCCAAGTCACAGTCATTATCACGAACAATCAGTTGGTTGCGAACGTGCCGCCATTGCGAAGAGGTATAGAACTGTTGGTTGATGTAGCGATCGAAACCGAACGTCGACTGCCCGACCTCTCCTCGAAGAGAGAGATATCGAAACCTCTCTTCAAAGGTTCTCAGTCGTCTCAACTCACGATAGGTTCTAATCATCGTACTCATCTTGCTCTAATGGATCTTGGCCAGCGTAAGAACGCATGGCATCAAGAGCTGTCTTGTACAATTCCTCTACGCGTGCGGCTGAAGCCATTGCTTCAATCTTGGCTTGCATTAATTCGTTCTCCTGAGCCAATCTTTCCTGCTCAAGACGTTCACGACTCGATCCTAATTTCAGATACAAACTGATTACCTGCGAGGAAGCAGTTCCCTCTCTCATTTGCTTCTCTGCAAGATCAACCGCAAGGGCAACCAACTGATTCTCGCGACCTTCAGGAGTAGTTGCAGGCGGCCTTTTGGGCTTTGCCGGTATGTTATCCTTCCGACGAGCAGGCATCCTGCCTCCTTTCAAGGACTTTTAGATTACTTCTCAGAGCTCAAGATCAAGAACATTGTGCCAAAAATCCCGCCGGGGCTATTTTTTAG
>Ga0193742_1000218_pt1 | contig 42336 bp, 46 predicted proteins | sample L2c1metaG_FD_165511 | JGI IMG/M metagenome (GOLD analysis project Ga0193742, IMG submission 165511) | Soil microbial communities from a riparian zone of the East river system, Colorado, United States - L2c1 | ecosystem: Environmental > Terrestrial > Soil > Riparian zone | place: USA: East River... | reverse complement strand
GTTGAAAGCTAGGGTGAAAATCACAACCTACTATGATCATTCCGACTCCTTCCTCCCGCCGGCCCTGGTCTCTAAACCAACCACAGTCTACCGGGCTTCAGCAGAGCCTTCGCCCTTATCTAATCAACCTTTGGTGGAGTGTACGACTCCTGGCCATAATGGAGTCCGCGCGTCGCTGGTCTACAAAGACAGTCGAACTCAAGAAGTTCGCATTTCCAGACAGGCTTGAGCAACGCCGGTTTTGACCGTTCACACACACATTGATCTGTCTCGCAAACCCGAAGGGGTGGTTAAACATCGTCGCAGCAGGAGGGTTGGGAAAGTGGAAATCGTGTTCTGATTTCCAAGCCCGTTCAGCGGGCGGCTTTTCCAGCCCTCGTCTTAGGCCGCCGTCAGCTCAGGGGCGCAGTAATGGCTACCTCGAGTCAGCATCGCCCAGGCAATGCGTGCCATCTTGTTAGCCAGGGCGACTGCCGTTATGTTGTGATGCTTTCGCTTCGATAGATCAGTAATCCATACTCCCAGAGCGAAGGATTGCGCTCGGTCTGCATCATCACCGATCGAGCACCATCCAGTAGCATGCGTCGCAGATACTCATTTCCGCGCTTGCTGATGCCTAATAACTTCGGCCTGCCACCGGTAGAGTGCTGCCGTGGAACCAGGCCCAGCCATGCAGCAAGATCCCTTCCTTTTCGGAAGGAGATTGCGTTGCCGACCGAGGCTACCAGTGCCGTCGACACCAAAGGGCCGATGCCGGGGATCTCCATCAACCGACTGCAGGCATCATCCTGTTTCGCAATCCGCTGGAGTTCGGCACTTGCTTCCTCAATGCGTCTCTCGAGTTCATCCCACTCGTGCTTCGATTCCAAGAGCAACCTTTGCAGCCGCCCCGAGAAGGAACAATGGCCTTCTCCGAAAATGATTTGTAGTTGAGCAGCCAGGTGAGAAGGTCCCTTGCACATCGTAATGCCGCGCTCGAGCAGGAAGCCACGCATCTGGTTCATGACTGCAGTGCGCCTTGCTACCCAACGATCGCGCACCCGGTGCAGAGCCTGCAGATCCAACTGCTCATCAGTTTTGATCGGCACGAAGCGCATCGTTGGCCGCTGCACGGCCTCCGCGATCGCTTCTGCGTCCAGGTAGTCGTTCTTGTTCGTCTTGACATAGGGCTTTACATACTGTGCCGGCATGAGCCTGACGTCATGGCCTTGTTCCCGCAGGGCACGAGCGAGGTGATGCGCGCCTCCACATGCTTCCATTCCAATCAGGATCTGCTGTCGGTTCGCTGTAAAGACAAGAAGCTGCTTACGAGAGAACTTCTTCCGCAGCACGATCTCGCCTCGTGCATTCAGCCCGATTACGTGAAAGGTGGTTTTGCTCAGGTCAATGCCGACTGTTGAGATTTCCATGGTAAGCCTCCTACCCGCCAAGCTAATCCTGTTGTGGAACAAGCGGCGGACCATTCCAGTAGACAGAGTATGGAAAGCATGGAAAGCCATGAAACCGGCTCCCATCCTTCTCACACTCTTTGCGCATTCGCGCCAACTTCGCGACCTCCGCGTGCCGCCTGTCTGTCAAAAATAGCCGCCAACACAGGAGGAGCGGCTACAGCCGCCGCTCCTGCTCAACGCCACGCGATTACAGCGTCTGCACCGCGGGCCTCACAACCATTTCGTGCACACCCACATTCGCCGGCTGCCCAATCGCAAACGCAATTGCATCGGCGATGCACTGCGGAGACACAGCAATCGACAGAAACCCGGCCAACGCATCCGCTGTCTCCTGGTGGCGGATGCTGTTCCCAAGCTCGGTCGAGATTGCACCCGGCAGGATCACCGTTGTGCGGATGTTCTTCGCCGCGACCTCCTGCCGGAGTGTGTCCATAATCGCGCCAACAGCCCACTTCGATCCGCAGTAAACCGCCGCGCTTGGAAACGTGCGAATACCTGCGACCGATGACACGTTGATGAAGTGCCCGCTGCCCTGCTTCTCAAAGACCGGAAGCGCTTCCGCAATGCCATACAGCATTCCCTTCACGTTCACGTCGATCGTCTCTTCCCACTCCTCAACGCGCAGCTCGCTCATCGGAGAAAGAGGCATGATACCTGCGTTGTTCACCAGCACGTCCACCTTGCCGAACGTCTTCATGCCAGCTTCGACTAGCGCAACCAGGTCCTCACGCTTTGTCACATCGCAAGCCACAGCAACAGCCTTTCCGCCGCCCTCCTCGATCTCCTTTACCAGCGCATCCATCCGTTCCTTGCGACGCGCTCCCAGAACGACTGCAGCGCCCTGTTTGCCAGTTCCTTCGCCGTCACTGCGCCGACGCCACTGCTAGCGCCCGTGACCACTACAACCTTGCCTTGAATGTCAGCCATAGTTTGCTGTTCTCCCTAAAGAACAACACTAGGAGCACAGACCTTCAACTCGTTAGCCCACTTCTTCCGATTCCTTGCGTCAACCTGCAAACGCCAGCATCTCAGTTCCTGCAACCCAGCCACATCCTTTCGTGGGGGCTGTCCAAATTGCCGCCGGTACTCGCGGTTGAACTGCGTCGCACTCTCATAGCCTGTCGCAAACGCGGCCGATGCCGCATCCATTCCCTCCATCAGCATCAGGCGTCGCGCCTCAAAGAGTCGCAGTTGCTTCTGAAACTGCAGCGGGCTGCTGCCGGTCATCTCGCGGAAATGGTGGTGCAGCGTCGACACCCCCATATGCGCATGCTGCGCAAAATCTTCCAGTCGCAGCGGCTCGCGAAAGTTTACACGCAGCCAGTCCCCGCTCGGGACACACGCTGGCTCTGCGAGCCTGCCGTCACGATCTGCCGCATAACTCCCGAGTATGCGCTAGTAAGCAAGCGGTAAAGAATCTCCCGCTGCAGCAGTTTCGCTAGCACCGGAATGTCCCGGGGGGGTCTCGTTCAAACGAACCATGCGGAATACTGCATCGAGCAGCTCCACCGTCATGGGACCGGTTGTTACTGCTAGGCCTTTCGCAAGTCCATCGCCAGGAGCAGCTTCGAACTCGGTGATCATCTCTCGCGCCGCGTGCAGGTCCAGCAGTACTGCACAGGCCAGATAGGGCCTCTCGACTCGCCCTTGTGATCCGGGACATGGCGGGAACATGCAGCGGAGTCAACAGCCAGCTCAATTCGCCGAAGGCAATCATCTCGCTGCCAACATCGACCGCCTTCGCCCCCTGCGCCACCACCGCGAACGCAGGCTCGTATACCTGGCATGCGCCGACCACCGGCGAATGTCGACGGTACAGATGCAGCCCTGGCACCGCGCTCGGAAAGTCACCTTCAATCCGCACCTGTCGCGCGATTGTCTCGGCTAGTTCTGTCCTCAATTCTGCCAGCGCGCCCGCTTTGTCTTCATTTCAAGAGAATCAGGCAATACACCTCTATCGCGCAACTAACGTGATGGATTAATTGCCTCCGGGCATCACCGTCGCCTCTAGTTCGGTGATCGCGCCACCAGACTCCGGGGAGATTCGCAGAAACGTTACCGTGTCGCCGAACACCGGATTGTGGATCGTGCGTCTCATGATGCCTCCTTGCGCATAGCAGACCTGGCAGTTTAGGGCAGAGCAATGCGCGGAAGGCATAACGGTATCTCATAAATACCAAAGATTAGACGACCGTCGCGACCACAATCGAGGAGCTTCGGCTCGGGTCGAGAAAGATGTGGAACCTATAGATATTGAAGAGGTAGCCGGCAAGAATGGTGAGAGCAACAGGAACGAACAAGCCTATCTCGAGGCCGGCAGGAATTGTGGCTTCAAAAACGTTCTCGATGGCTCCAAGGAGTGCCGAGAGGTTCACACTTTTGGCTCCACTTCCCATGAGGATAATCGCGGACGATCGCAAGCCCACACCCGGCAGGTCGATGCTCTCTTCACCGCTGGCACCACCGACGTGCACAAAGCGAACGGGTTACACAGGATTGCTTCAGCTGCTTTGACGATGGCTGCATTCATTTGAAACTGCTCCTCCTCGCAATGAGCCGGTCAGGCAACCAGTGCTCGCGAACCGTGCAGTAGATCTCGCGCGAATGCCTTCACAGAGTTCACCCGCTAATGCTTTTCGGGCGATTCGCAACTAGTCAGATCAGCGCTCCCTATGGGACGGTTGCTTAATTGCAACTCACTTGTGCAACCTCAGGACGAAGAGGGCTCTTTGAGAGATGCCGAGATGGGCGCTTACTACGCGTGATTAATTTATCGAGGCTCCAAGGAGCAAGCACGGTTCTTAGTCTGGTTCGAAGGTCGTGGACAGGCCTGTACCATCTCGCCTACTTTGGCCCGTGGCTCTGTATCGACTTCACCTGCATCAATGCAACAGCGGCTGAACTGGATCCGCAAGAGGGCTTTGCCGGACCATCTCAGCCAGGGCTAGTTCTCTGTGGCCTCCAAAGCAATAGCCGTCGCTTGGAAATCACCTTTCAGGTCCACGTCGACTCCGTGCTGCATCCAAAACGCTCCGCTTTCGATTTCGGGGGTTCCCGCATGCACCGCACCATCCAAGGCTTTGATGCGATACTTCCCATCCGCCTTCAGTCCACGAAGATAGAGACGTGGGTAGGGATAGTTCATTCGACTGGAATGGAGAAAGGCGAATACGACAGCCTGACGCTGATCTTGAGACACGCTCTCTGTTACAGAGTACTCACTGCCATTCTCGGGTGAGATGAGACGATAGAGCGATCCTCGCTGCACCGTCTCGCGAATTTGCTTGTACTGGGACACCATCTTCTTCGCCGTTGTAAAATCCTCCGGCTTCCAGTTGTTAAGGTTCGCCCCGATCCCAAGCCCTCCCTGCATCGAGGAGAGAAAGCGATATTCCAGCGAGAGCGAACGTAGATTGACCCACGTGGGTGAATCAGTGACCCACGACATCATAACTCCAGGGGCATAAGCATAGGTAAACCCGTTCTGGATCGACAGACGGTCGAATGCATCGGTATTGTCCGAGGCCCATACCTCGTCGGTGTATTGCAGGATGCCGAGGTCAACGCGGCTTCCCCCGCCGGAGCAGCTTTCAATTTCCACGTGTGAATGTTTCACGCGCAACTCCTCGAGGACGGCGTAAAGGTTCCGTACATAGTTTATGTAAACCTGCTTCTGCTCATCGGGAGCTACTGCTGGCCATCCCGGTTCGGACCAGTTTCGGTTGAAATCCCATTTGAGGAAGGCGATGTCATTTTCATTGAGAAGCTTATCGAGGAACCGGAAGACATACTCGCGCACGTCGGGCCTGGCGAGATTCAGCACAAGCTGATGTCGCCCCTCAGTACGCGGCCGTCCTGTGAAGTTCAAGACCCAATCCGGATGTTTGCGATAGAGGTCGGAATCGGGATTGACCATCTCAGGCTCAACCCATAGGCCGAAGTCCATACCAAGTGAGTGAACTTTGTCGATCAGTGGTTTTAAGCCGTGCGGAAACTTCGCCGGGTTCACGGACCAGTCGCCCAAGCCGGCATGATCATCCGCTCGTTGGCCGAACCATCCATCGTCCACCACAAACCGTTCAACACCGATACTGGCAGCCTTCTCCGCCAGCGCCTCCTGCCCGGACTCGTCCACTTTGAACTCAGTCGCCTCCCAGGAGTTATACAGAACAGGGCGAAGCTTTGCCGTCTGAGTGTGGGGAACGATGTTGGCGAGTTCAAAGCGATGCAGGAGCCTCGAAGCACCGCCAATCCCATCATGCGAATAGCCCGCGTAGAAGGAGGGTGTCTCAAAGTGCGCTCCAGCAGCGAGTTTATAGCCGAAGTCGAAGCTGTTCGGGCCGCCCGTCACGCGGATCTGCCGAACCTGATCCTGCTCGATGCTGATCTGCCATGATCCGCTCCACCCCAAGGCCCCGAACCAGGTGTCGCCGCTGTCCTGATCGTTTGCGCCGGTCCGGTCGATGGCAAACCAGGGGTTGTTCTGGGCACCGGTGGACCCTCGGCGACTCTCGAGAACGGTCTTTCCCGGTCGAATGGTTTGCTCGTTTACCTGCCATTCCCCAGCCCAGCGACCTGTCAGATAACGCAGTCGATAGTCATCCCCTCGCGGCAGGGTCCATGTGCCGGAGGCGACCTGTTCAAGGATCAAAGGCTCTCGCGTATCGTTCCGCAGCTCTGCCGATCGACGAAGCACTCCGGTGGTCGCATCCATCTCGTAGTGAAGTTCGACGAAAACGTTGCGTGATATGTCTTTGAGCAGAATATTCAGTTTATTTGCGTCGATCTTGTGCGAGACGTACTGCAGCACCAAGTCGCGGTTGCCGTCGGGAAACGTCACCTTCAGGTCAGGTTCCACATACAGTCCTCCACCCCAAGCGACAAACTCCAGGCGTGTTGTGTTCACAGACGACTCGAAGGAGGACGGCCCGGAATCGGAGTGTGGTTTTGCAAAGGTATCGGACGCGCTGAGCCGTCTTCCCCAGTAGAGCGTCTGAACCTGCTTATTTTCGTTGATACCCAATACATAAGAGATATCGGCCGCATCGATCCGGAAGACCTGGGTCTTTTCGTCATAGCGAATCGACGCGTCGTTCGATAGCTTCTGGCCAACGGCCGGAAAGCCCGACAACAGAATCCCCAATAGGAGGTAGATCCGCACGAACGCCCACGACCCCGCTCTCCCTCTCGATAGTCCCAAGCAATTTCGGCAGGTGTATTCAGCTCTCTTCAAAATCATTCAGTTTCGCTCCGTTCAATTCGATATGCGGGGCATTGCCCTGCAATTGCAGTACCTGTGTCATTACATAAATCTTCTTTGATTCGATGGAAGTTTTCGCAACGTGCTCCATCCTCAGAAGAAGAGATGGCTCAGCAGAAGACACGCTGTCAAAGTGCCCAGTGCGAGGACCCAGACCCACCCAGGGGGTTACGGAGATATGACGAGAACTCAGTGTGGATGCTAATCCTTTGCGAGTTATTGTGAACATCCGTGCCTCCATTGGCGCAATAACTACAGACGTGGGATCGTGAGCCCGCCATCGAGCAAAAGGACGGCACCGGTTGCATAGGGGATGTCTCCGCGAGCGAATGCGCTCACCGTTCGGCCAACATCTTCAGGCGTTCCCCATCGTTCCTCGAGCAGCAGGCCGTCTCGAATGAGCGCATCGTATTTTTCCTTGACGCCTTTTGTCATATCGGTCTGGATGATGCCTGGCCTAACTTCATAAACGGCTATGCCGAACTCAGCGAGCCGAACGGACCATAGACGGGTAGACATAGCAACACCGGCCTTGGAGATGCAATAATCGCCGCGGTTCACGCTGGCTACCGTGGCAGAGATGGATCCAATGTTGATGATGGAGCGATGGTGCATTGAGTTTGAACGATTCCGGATCATCCTCTGTGCGACGGCCTGAGTGAGGAAATACGGACCCTTCAGGTTGGTATCGATGAGTTCGTTGAAGCTATCTTCGGTAGCTTCAAGGATGTCTGCCCGCTGACGCGGAGCTATACCTGCGTTGTTAACGAGCGTATGAATCATGTCGAAGGTTTGGTCAACACGTTCGAGCATCACCGCGCGGTCCGCGCTACTGGCAAGGTCACACTGAAAGTAGTGGATTTGTGAGCCGTGTTTGCGAAGCGATTCTACAAACGGTTCCACCTCCTGCTCTGGACGGCGTCCCGAGAGTGCGAGAGAGAACCCGTCTCGCGCGAGGCATGCGGCGATGCCAGCGCCGATGCCACGTGTTCCTCCAGTAATAAGGGCGACTCTCTGCATGGCTCCTCTATTCGAAGAAGGTGTAATGCTGGCCCTTGGCGGCGCGTGTGATAAGAAGTGCTAGCTCAAGCAGGTGATAGTCTCCCCACATACTGGATTCGCCGTAGGGCACAAGCCCCGCTATGGGTGCGTAGTCCCAATTATTGGGGCGATGATAGATGGAGTGAAGCAGCAGACCCTCATGGTTCGCCTCGGTAGACAGGTATGGCTCCTTGAAGAGTGTACGGGCGATGGAGAGGCCAGCAGAGACGTAGTGATGACCTTCGTTATCAGCGATATGCCCCATGCGCAGGAGCGCCTGTGCCGCGATGGCGCTGGCAGAGGAGTCGACAGGTTCGCAGTCGTTATAGGGATCGGCAGGTCTTGACTTCCAATCGCCAAGCTTTGCGATTCCTGGTGCGCCAGTATCCCAATAGCAGATGCCGTCGGATGCTGCTGCCTCTGTGAGATAGAAATCACATGTCGCTCGTGCTGTTTTGTAGAGAACTTTGATTGCTTGTGAGGTGATTTCCGGGGCTGCGTCCGCAGGAAGAGATTGAAGAAATTCGATCTGCTCGGTTGCACCGAGCATGGCCCATGCGAGGCCGCGCGTCCAGGTGGTAAAGGGGGAATATCCCTGTTGGGTGGAGGGACAGCGAAAGGCGCCGCTGGCGGGATTGAAGACGGCTTCGTGTACGGTGCGGCCAGTTGTATCGTACAGGTCACGGCCTTCACCGTAGTAGACGTTATAGCGAGACGATGTGATGGCGTGACGCAGGACGCGATCAAGCAGATTAATGTGCCGGTCCTGTTCGCCATGCAGCGTGTGGCCGAGTTGATGTGCGAGATCGCATATACGGAGAGTGCGGAAGGTGTCGACAAAAAGTGAATGTGCGCCGTTGAAGGAATAAATATAACCAAAACCATCAGGCAATTGTGTCCACCGGCTAGCCTGCACGGCGCCGCTTACCCTCAGGGCCGTTTCGTAGACAGCCATCTCCCAAGGGTTGAAATCGACACGGCCTAAACGCATGAGGCGACGAAGATTGCCATAGGTGGAGACGCAGTTGAAGCCGTGATCGTGAACGCCGATATGAGTAAGGTGGTCGGCCATTTCGGACAAAATGAGTTGTCGTGCCTGATCAAAGAGCGCGGTATCACCCGCAATCTCGAAGGCGAGAAGTCCGTTGCCATAGAGAAAGCCTTGCGTCCAGTTCGTCCAACTGCGTGAGCCATAGCGACCTGCGACGGTGATGACCGGCGCGCCGTCAGTGCTTTTCCAGCGATGCAGCAGACGTGAGGTCTTTTGTGCGGCGAGCGTCGCGACGCGAATGGCGTCGTGTTCGAGCTGTAGCGGCGTGAGCGATGTATCGATGAACATTACGTGCGGTCCTTTATACGTGCTGAACAAAGCGCTCGATCGTGCGGGTCAAAACGCTGTGCGGATCTTCATCCCACAATACCTGGTTGAAGATCTCAACTTCGATGGGGCCGATGTATCCAGCGGCTTCTACGGCCTGCCGCAACGGAATGAGATTGATGATGCCGTCGCCCATCATGCATCGGCCCAGGAGTATGTCGGGAAGGGGGACAGGCCAATCGGAGACGTGATACCCGAAAATGCGGCCAGAGGCGCGTTCGATCTGCTTGAAGACACAAGGATCCCACCAGATATGAAAAACATCGAGAATAATTCCAACGGTCTCTGCGCTATAAGGCGCTGCGAGCGCGAGAGCTTCATCGATGGTGGTGAGAACAGAACGATCGCCCGCAAACATGGGATGCAACGGTTCGAGCGCGAGACGAACGCCAGCTTGTGTGGCGTAGGTCTGTAGTGCCGCGAGACCATCACGCACCATAGAGCGCGCGGAGTCGATTCCAACCGAATGCGCACCGCCTACCACAAGGACGAGTGCGTCGGCCCGAAGAGCTGCGGCTTCGTCGATCGCGCGAAGGTTATCTTCGATACGTTCCTTGCGTGCCTGGGCGTCAGGCGCAGGAAATGTGCCTCCACGGCAGACGCTTGAGATATGCAACCCTGCATCTCGCACGGCACGCACGCTTTCTGCGAGGCCGGTCTCCTGCAGCTTGTGACGCCACAAGGAGATAGATGGAACTCCCAGCTGCGCGCAGTGTTCAATGAGTTCTAACACGCTCCAACGGGGAACGGTCATCTGATTGATAGAGAGACGGCGGAAGTCGGCCACTTAAGCCTCCTCCCTGAGGGGAGCTACATCGATCCAGCGGCGCTCTCTCCAGGACTGCAGGGCGAGTTCGGCAAGCTGCACTCCTTTAGCGCCATCCCAGAAGTTGTGCACGAACGGTGTACCTTCGCCGATGGCGCGGAGATAGATCTCCCACTGCACTTTGAAGGCATTATCGAATTCCATGTTGTCGGGGACGTCGAGCCAGCTGGCTCGGAAAGCAATGGAGTTAGGCACATCGGGATTCCAGATAGGACGAGGCGTGTTGGTGCGGTGTTGCGTGCGGCACTCACGCAGGCCTGCGATGGCGCTACCCTCCGTGCCGTCAACCTGCATAACAAAGAGTTCATCACGATAGACGCGTGTGCTCCATGAAGAATTGAACTGGGCAACAATGCCTCCATCAAGAAGGAAGGTGCCGTAGGCTGCGTCATCGGCAGTACAGGTATAGGATTTGCCCTCTTCATCAACGCGTTGCGGGATGTGGGTGGCGCCGAGGCAGGAGACGGAGCGCACGGGCGCGAGGGTATGGTCAAGCACATAGCGCCAGTGTGCAAACATATCTAGGATGATGCCTCCATCGTCTTCCTTTCGATAATTCCATGAGGGACGCTGCGCGGGAAGGCCCCAATCGCCTTCAAAGACCCAATAGCCGAACTCGGCGCGCACGGAAAGAATTTTGCCGAAGAAGCCGGACTGGATGAGGCGACGAAGTTTTCGGATACCGGGAAGGAAGAGCTTGTCCTGCACGATGCCGTGGCAGATGCCTGCAGTATCTGCGGCTTCGGCCAGACGGATTGCGCTGGCGAGGTCGGCGGAGAGAGGCTTTTCACAATAGATGTGCTTGCCTGCTGTGATCGCGCGAATGACATTTTCTTCGCGCATACCCGTGGGGCCAGAGTCGAAATAGATCTCATCTTCTTTGTTGGCAAGCGCGCGATCGAGATCGGTTTCCCAGCGCAGGCCGCCGAAGCGCTTACTGATGGCTTCTAGCTTCTCGGGGTTGCGGCCAAGCAATAGCGGATCGGGCACGAGGCGGCTGCCGTCTGCCAGCAGTACGCCGCCTTCTTCGCGAATGCGCAGGATGGAGCGTACCAGATGCTGGTTGAGGCCCATTCGCCCAGTAACGCCGTTCATGATGATGCCGATCCTTCGTTCCACTTGTGTCCTCATCAATCTGGAAGCGCGTATACAACATACACGCCGCCAAGAGATCCTTTTGCTACCATCAGGCTGCTTCCGCCTGCGGCTATCACAACATACTGTTTGCCCTTAATCTCGTATGTTGCCGGAGTCGCATTTCCAGCGAAGGGCAAGGTCGTCTCCCAGAGAAGTTTGCCTGTCCCTTCATCGAAGGCCCGAAATTTGCGATCGAAGTTCGTCGCGCCAATAAAAATGACGCCGCCAGCCGTGACGAGTGGACCGCCATAATTTTCTGTGCCTGTATCCTTCAATCCCTGCGCTGCAAGCGCCGGGTATTCGCCCAGTGGACGCTTCCAGAGATACTGCCCGGTGTTGAGGTCGATAGCGCTGAGGGTCCCCCAGGGTGGGGAGACTGCCGGGTAGTTATCCGGGTCGAGAAAGCGGCGATACCCTGTCATGGTGTATTGCACTTCTTTCTCGCTAGCTCCGGGCGACTCAGCAAGAATGGTGCTCTTCTTCGCTTCGGTCTCAATCCTTGAGAGACCGGCTTCGCCACGTCCGTCGGCTTCTTTGTCGATACCAGTAAGTAGGTACTGGACGAGATTGTGGAGCGTTGTTGTTTGTAGATTAGGGAAGGACGGCATGCGCCCCCGTCCCATGTGAATGAGCTTCTCGATATCGCTGCTCGAGAGCTTTTTATCGATACCTATGAGCGATGGAAATGCCGGAGGTGAACCGGTGCGGCTGTCTCCATGGCACTGGCTGCACTGATTAAGATAGACCGAGCGTCCAGAGGATGATCTCTTATGCACCGCGAGACCGCCGATAGAAGCATAGTCGTTCGCGTTGATGAAGAGCACGCCGGATCGCGGGTCCACGGCCATGCCGCCCCACTCGCCACCGCCTTCAAAGCTGGGCATGACGAGCGTGTCCTGCTCAAGACGAAATGGGGTATAGGGGGAGATGTGACGCATCTTTCGGAACTGCTCGAGAGCCCAGGAGTGTGCCTGTTGCGTACGCGTGGTGAGTGTGGCCTCCGTGATCTCCTGTCGTGCGAAGGGTGTGGGCAGCGTGGGAATAGGCTGTGTGGCTGCCGTCTTCTCGCCTGGGATATCGCTTGCGGGAACGGGCTTGTCTTCGATGGGAAAAAGGGATTCCCCGGTGAGACGATTGAAGACAAAGAGAAGACCCTGCTTGGAACTTTCGGCGATGGCAGGAATCTCTTTCCCGTCGTGGTGCACGGTAAGCAGCGTTGGAGGTGATGGAAAGTCGCGATCCCAGAGATCATGATGCACCCCCTGGAAGTGCCAGATCAGCTTTCCGGTTTCGGCGTTGAGTGCAAGCACGCAGTTGGCATAGAGATTGTCGCCAAGTCGCGCGCCACCATAAAAATCGGGCGCCGCGGAGCCTGTCGGCACGTAAACGATGCCGTGTTCAGTGTCGATGGCCATACCCGCCCAGTTGTTCGCCGACCCGCCGCTCATCCACGCGTCCGCGGGCCAGGTATCGTAGCCAGGCTCGCCGGGATGCGGAATCGCGTGGAAGCTCCAACGTAACTTGCCGGAGTGAACATCATAGGCGCGTACATCTCCCGGAGGCGCAGGCAGCGTTTCGGGCACGCGGCCGCCCACGATGATGAGATCGCGATAAAAGACGCCAGGGCTGGTGAGAGCTATAGATTGTGTGGCGATCTCACGGCCGAGCGATTCGCGGAGATCGAGATAGCCATGAGTGCCAAAGCTTTCGATGGATCTTCCAGTCTTGGGATCGAGCGCATAAAGACGATGCATCACACCGGCAAAGAGACGGCGCTCGTTTCCCTGCTGCCACATAGAGAGACCGCGATTGGGGCCAGTGGCGCTGATATGCGAATCAAAGGTCCAAAGAAGTTTGCCGCTGCGACCGTCTAACGCGATGACCTTCTGAGAGGGTGTAAGTGTGTAAAGGATTCCGTTGATGATGAGCGGCGTCGTCTCAAGACCACCGGCTTCTTTCGTATCGAACCTCCAGACCTCGCGGAGGTGCGATACGTTGCTTCGATCGATCTGCTTGAGCGGCGAATAGTGATCGTTGCCAACAGAGCCGTAGTAAGAGGTCCAGTCCGTTGCCTTTGTCGATGCTTTGTGAACAGCTGCTCCCGTGGTCACGGCGAGCGTGATTACCATGATTCCGAAACGGATGAGGCGGTTCATCAGGCTGTGTCCTCTACCTTGTACTCGATAGGTTGCATAAAGCCGAAGTTCATGGAGCTGCTGGAATGCGGGTCTACTCACGGTTACACGGTTACACAGTTACAGGCGGGTACTACATGCGGCTATACACGGCGATCCTGACGATTGATGGGATAAAGTCTCTTCGGCCTATAGGCTTCTCTGAAATTTCATGCCTCCAAGTCCCGGATATATGTCAGCGCTAACAAAATAACTTTTGCCTATAAAGACTGTAAATTATCAAAGCGAGAACGTTTTCTGGAGTCATACGCTACACCATTATGATGAGACGGCCATGCCTTTCTCCCCCAAGCGGACGAACAATGCGACGCTGGCCGATGTAGCGAAGGCGGCTGGCGTTGCGACGATGACTGTGTCGCGATATCTGAACGAACATCCAAACATTTATGATAAGACGGCACGCAAGGTGCGCGCAGCGATTGACGCACTTGGCTACAAGCCGAATCATGCGGCACGGATGTTGATGGGACAACCCTCTAAGGTGATCGGGCTGATCCTTCCCAATCTAGCCAATCAATTCTTTTCTTCTATTGCGCACGTGGTGCAGCAGACAGCCTTCTCGCACGGCTATCTGCTATGGATTGCTGCTTCTAACGATAATCCTGCAAGCGACATGGAACTGATCGAACGGATGCGCGAATATCATGTTGACGGAATCCTGATCGCCGCTTCTCCGCAAACAACCGTTACAGCCGATTCGCTCGGTGAGCTTCCAGTTATTGCCGTTGATCGCCCGCTGCGTGGCACAGTGGTGGACTTCGTAACGATCGATGATCGCACTGCTGCAAGGGATGCCGTAACTCATCTGATTGATCACGGTTATCGACGCATTGCGGCAATGGGGCTCGACTCGCAAATCCAATCGATTCGAGAACGAATTGGAGGATACGAGGAGGCACTCCGTTCGCGAGGCCTGCGTCCTCTTCCCTACGCTCGCTGCGACGATGCGGAAGCAGCGTTACAGGTTGTGCGTAAGCTGACAAGCGGCAAACAACCGATCGATGCGATCTTCCCGGTGAATGGCGATGCAACGCTCGTGGTATTGGAGGCCATGGACAATCTTGGACTTACGATGCCGAAGCCAGTAGCTCTCTTCTCATTCGGCGACATGAACGCAATTAGATTAATACGTCCGCATGTAAGCGCCGTTCTGCAACCGGTATCGCAAATGGCGGAACAGGCGACGAAAATGCTATTGCGGCAGATTAAGACACACAGCGCCCGAACGGGAATTCGCATCAGCATCCCGGCTTCACTGATAATCCGCGAGTCCTGCGGCTGCAAAGGACACTGAGTAGGATTGTCGCGGGAATAAGACTTAGATCACATCAGGTCATCCCGATAAAGGAAACTTTCTCGATCGGATACGCAAAGAGCTAGGAGCAATAACTGTTGATTTAACTTCCATTCCGATAGAAACAAATCCCGCAGCATGAGACCTTGCTGCGGGATTTGTCGATGTCGGGTTTGGGCGGTGTTCCTGCATCCATCGTGGAAGTCTTGCAGAGACACCGCTTTAGTTTTCAAGTCGCTACCGAAGCCTTAGAAGGCATAGCGGAGGCTGAACTGGAACTGACGCTCCGAAGCATACGTTGTGCCCTTGTTGGTGACCTTTCCAAACGTGCTGCTGGTTGGACTTACGTCTGGATTATCCCAGTTCGGATGGTTGGTGTAGTTGAAGGCCTCAGCCTTGAAGATCAGTTGGTGATTTTCATGGTTCGGAATGACGCGGAAGCCCTTCTGCAGCGCGGCATTGAAGCTGCTGAAGCCGGGACCATAGACACTGTTGCGAGTACCGCGACCGGCGAAAGTACCGGGGGCCGCGGGCTGGAAGATGCATGTTGTGTTGCTCGGACCGCAACCTGTTCCGATTTCAAAGTACTGGCCCGCGGAGCCGAACTGATGCGGCAGGTTGGGTTTGCGGGCTATGACGTAATACTGGTTGCCCGAACCGGGCCCTACTCCAGCTTGGTCAAGGTTCCGGGAGATACCGTTAGCGGGTGGACGGCCGGATTGCGCCTGGATGGTTCCGGAGAACTGCCAGCTAGCAAGCAGAGTGCGCGCGAATAAGTTAGTGGAATGGTTTGCAAAGGGAAGATCCCAGACGTAGTTGGCCACCATCACATGGCGCGTGTCGAAGTCACTGGGGCCGAACATGACGCTGTTGTCGAAGGCGTTGACAATGTTGGTTCCATTGGATGAGCCGTAGTCGAGGCTCTTGGACCAGGTATAGGCCACGCCAAAGAGCATGCCCTTGGTCAGGCGCCGCTTCAGGTTGGCCTGCATGGCGTGATAGAACGATCCGCCAACGTTCTCGGCCTCGATAATGGTCGCGAAGCCTTTATACGGGCGGAGTGAATCTGGGGACCTGACAGTAGGATTCGCCTGGATCGTCCCTGGCTGAAGCGCATTGATGTTTGCCAGCTGCTCCAGGTGGTAGCCACGGCGGCCGACATAGCTGAGGGTGAAGGTCCCGACGTCGGAAAACTCATGCTCAACGGTCATATTCCATGCCCACGCCTCGGGGCTGGGGTAAGTGAAGGAGTGTGAAGTGAAGGCGAGCGGAGGGGTGTTCACGCCGATACCGCCTGGGTTGTCCACGCTGCCCTGGCTCACTCCGGCTGCCGGCTGGAAGGGAGCGTTGCCGCCGACGTGCACCGCATCGCTGATGCCGAGACGCTGGATGTAGCGGCCCACTCCGGCGCGGATAACCGTACCTGGGTCGAGCTGATAGGCGAAACCGAACCGTGGCTGGATGTTGCTGTATACCGTGGGCGAGTAGCCACTTCCATAGCCGCGGAAGAGGCGCTGATAGTTGCCGTTCAAGATGTTGTCCGGAACGTGTCCTTGGGCAGCGCTGGGGAAGCCGCTCCCGGGAATGACAACGCCGTTGTATTGGTCTCCGCCCGTGAGGAAACCGGTCGTCGGATTAACCGTAGGAGCAAGGGCAGGGTTGTAGTCCTTCGGGCTGAAGAAGGCCTGATTTCCCCAGAGCGAATGGTACGGCATCATGATGCTGTAGCGGATGCCATACTCGAGCACCAGCTTCGAGTTGACGCGCCACTGGTCCTGGCCAAACATCTCGTACATGTTGCCGCGGAAGGGCGTGTAAGAGCGCTGACCGATCTCGCCATAGGTGTCGAACAGGCCCAGGGCGGCATTCGCTACGCCAGCCTTTGAAGTCGCGCCACCGCCGCGGTTATCGGTAAAGACAAACAGACCGTTCTGGTTGTTGGTCGTACCGGGGCGTGTATTGTCGACGCTGATCTGGTCGTAGTTGTTTTCGCCGGCATACTCCCACACGAAACCGAACTTAAGCGTGTGATTGCCCCAGACCTTGGTGAGGGTATCGCCGAGATCATAGACCATGCCGCCGGAGCGCGATGGATATGGGCCGCCGTCGAGCGTGCCAAAGGCGTTGAGCTGAATTGTGGGAATCTTGTCGGGAACCACCTTGGTGGCGGAGCCGAATAAGTACGGATAGTTGATGCCGTACCTGGTACGGTCGGACAAGCCCGACGACGTGTCGATATTGATATCGACGTGGTCGGCCGCGGCCGATACAAAAGCATCGTTGACTACGGTGGGGCTGACAGTCCAGGTGTAGTGGAAGACGCCAATCTGGTTAGGCCGGTGGAAGATGCGCGGGTTGGTATTGAAGTTACCGAAGTGCGGCTCGTAGTCGTCGTAATTGTAGTTCAGGAGGCTGAAGCGGAAGTGGTGCGCATCGGCGGGAACGAAGTCGACGACGACCGAATCCTTGCGCTGACTCTCGGTATAGAGCGCCGTGTCGGTCCAGTTGCTGGAGGGGTTACCTGCGAGATTAGGAAGGGGGTAGGCGTTCAGCAGGCCGATGCCGTTGGGGCTTAGCTGGCCGCTCGGGATGATATTTCCTTGATAAGGAACACCTGTATTGGGATTCACGATCTGGACAGGAGAGCTGTAGAAAATATTCGGGCCGAGCAACTCGCTGAAGTTGCCCTGCCGCATAAGGGCCGTCGGCACCTTAAGCGTGGCAGATGAGGTGTCCGCGTGGTTGTACTTCACCCACTCCTGTCCAACCAGGAAGAAGAGCTTCCTGCGATCTTTGTTGAAATGGCCAGGAATGTAGATCGGGCCGTTCAGATTCCAGCCGAACTGGTTGTAGCGAAAGGCTCCACGGTCCAGTCCGCTATTGTTCCGTTGCCAGGTATTGGCATTGAGCGCGTTGTTGCGGAAGTATTCAAAGGCGCTGCCATGGAAGTCGCTCGAGCCGCTCTTGGGAACCAGGCGAATGAGGCCGCCTGATGTGCGGCCATATTCTGCAGCGTAGTTTGAGCTCAGAACCTGGATCTGTGAGGTAGAGTCCACGTCGGCCACACCCGTGCTGGTGCCGTTGGAGCGCGTACGCACCATCGGTGCGCCGTCGAAGGTCTGCATGCTCTCCTGGCTGCGTGCGCCGTTTACGTTGAGAGGGTTATCCAGGCCGAAACCAAGGGCCGCCATCGAGTTGTTGCGCACGACGCCGGGCTCCATCTGTGCGAGGTAGAGCGGGTTGCGCCCATTGAGCTGGATATTTTTCACCTGCTCCTGGGTGATGAGCTGGCCCACGGATCCACTCTCGGTCTGAACAGTGTTCGCTGCCGCCTCAACCGTGATCGAGGTTGCCGTATCACCCACCCTCATCGTGACATCCGCACGACGGCCGATGTTCGGATCGAGTTGAAGATCGCTCAGCTCCGTCGTCTGAAAGCCAGGGGCCTCGACGCGCATGGTGTATGTGCCAGGAGGCATATTTGTAATTGTGAAACTTCCACTTTCGCTCGAGGCCGTATGAACCTCGGCGCGGGTCGCTTCATTTCGAAGCATGATATTAGCTTTGGCCACCACAGCTCCGGACGAATCCGCGATCGTTCCCGACAGCGTTGACGTATCTTGAGCATGAAGTGGAATCCCATGGATGAAGAGACAAATAAGTACAAACAGAAGCGTGCGAATACGCTGCAGATGGTTTTTCACTCTGAAACCTCCTCGGAAAATGAAACAAAAGATGCTTTTATGATTGCGCTATCACAACGCAATCTATTTACGCGGTTCAATATGTGATTGTCAATACAAAGAACTGAATTTATCGTGAACTTTACCGTGAACTATGAAACCTGGATTTTGCAATCGTGTGTTAGCCCTCTCATAAAAGAAAGACTGCATGCGCAATTCTTCTCCTAAAAAACGGGCAACGCTGCAGGATGTGGCACGGGCGGCGGGTGTAGGCCCGATGACTGTCTCTCGCACCATCAATGGCCATCCTTACGTTGCAGAGGAGACAGCGCGAAGAGTTCGCGAGGCCATCCGTCGACTCGGCTATCGTCCAAATCATGCAGCGCGGATACTTACGGGAAAGCTCTCGCGTTCCATCGGGTTGATTGTCCCCGATATCTCAGACACCTTCTTCTCCGTGGTCAGCCACGCCGTCCAGGAAACCGCACGAGCCAACGGTTATCTCGTATGGCTTGCCGCCTCCGACGAAGATCCCTCCATCGAAGCCGCGCAAGTTGAAATGATGACGCATCATCCCGTTGACGGACTCCTTCTCGTTCCATGCGACAGTCGCAACCATTACCTCAAAACGATTGCGGCAGGAACCACCCCGGTCGTCACCATCGATCGTCCCATAGAGGTTGCGACCACGGATTCCGTCGGAGTCGAGAACCGATCGGGAGCACATATGGCCGTCGAACATCTCCTTGAACATGGATATAAAAAAATAGCCTGCATCTCCGCCAACGCTCATCTATTGACGATCAAAGAACGTATCGCAGGTTATAAAGAATCGATGCGGCATGCGCGGCTGCCCTACTCCAACGAAATAATATTGACCTCGCAAATTTCCTCAAAGTCTGCCCTATCGAGGTTACTTACTTCGCAAAATCGACCAGAGGCTCTTTTCACCGCGAATAATGCATCAACCATCTGGGTGATCGAAGCACTCAAAGAATTAAATATCAGAATGGGCCAGGATGTTGCACTCATTGGTTTCGATGATGTCGATTTCTTTACCTTGATAACACCGTCGGTCACGGCAGTACGACAACCTGCGGCCGAACTTGGTAATGCCGCAACACGCTTACTTTTCCAAAGAATCAATGGAGAGTTAAAAACATCAAGTATCAAGACAATTCTCCCTTTAGCCCTGACCATAAGAGAATCGTGCGGATGTAAAAAGACACGACACTAGAAGTGTCGAGGTTTCGCTCTCTAATCTTGCTCGTAATTAAATCCGTTGGAACTAATTGCCACGCATCCAGTGCGGAGCAAAGCAATTCTAGTGTAAAGGATGAGTTGGATTCAGCAATAAATCATCCCATTCAACTGGCCAGTGGGCTGTTCGCCAACCACGCCGATACGATAAGGATCAGTATCATCGCCATGGACTTTATACGAAGACAACGAACAAATCTAGCTTCAGTGACAGAATTCCAGTCTCTATCGCTGCGGCCCAATAGATATCTATTTCGAATTCCAAACACAAGTGCGAAAATTACCAAAATTGCTTTAATACTCAATGTGTCACCCCATTGAGTGTGCACAAGTGAGGTAATGGATCTTCCAAGCCCGAAATAGGCATTGTAAATTCCAGTCAAAATTACACCTGCGACGGCCCACGTCGCCATGCTGGAAAGCTTAATTCCATATTTACGAATAGAGAATACGAAACCGTTTCCGTTTTCGGACAGGACTATCAATCCAGAGATAAAAATACTCCCACTCCATACAGCCGTACAGAGCAAGTGTATAAACTGCGCCATTTCCTGAACAGTGAGGTTTCCATACGCCGCCGCATGGCCCGAAAAAGCGTGGACCGCAGCAAGAAGGATCAATACGCCTAATTGAAAATAACTGATTTTTGTCGTCAGACTTCTTCCTAAAAGAAGACTAAACACGCTTAAAATCACAACGAGTAATTGCATGCCCCACACATGACCCGGCCGAGTTTCTGCGATCAATTTGCCGAATTATTCGGCACGTTGTCACAAAACCGGACTCGCCGCTCATACTAGCTGTAAGCAGCCATACCTGAACGAGCAAATGCCGACGAGTGAAATCGCAAAGGTGAGTAAAAGTGAATATAATTTCACCCTCCAAACAGGTTTGTACGCAAGCCAGATACCGGCGAGCAAAATGCCCCATGCTCCCGAGTAGGCTAAGTTATCGATTGCTGAGGCGATCACTCGTAGAAGTAAAAGATTGTCCATCAAATTCATGATGCTTTCTAAAACATTACTTTACGGTGAACTTGTACTCACCCACCATACGATGACCGTCGACGGCGGCAGCCACCCAGTGGACAGTATAAGAACCCGCCGGGAGAGCTGCGGGAATATCCAGCGTCATTACCCTTTGCATCCGATGGATCGCCTTTCGACCTTTCGGGGCTACCTCGGTTCCCTTCTCGTCCCGAAGCTTCAGCGAGCTAAATTGAGTAACCAGTCCTTCAGAAAAAGTAATGGAAATTTTGTTGGGGGAATCAACGGTAGAATCAGGAGTCGGGGCCATAATCTTAGGTCTGGCGTGAGCCCAAGCGGATGCTGAACAAAGACGAATATCATTACGACAGCAAGTGCACCGCTAAATCGGTAATTCACTCTAGTGTGCATGGAAAGACCCTTCATATTTATCAACTTGCGGAAAGTGTAAATTCAGCACCATAAAGCTTCTGATTATTCCCTCGAAATTGCAACCACAACTTATAACTTCCAATCTCTTTGATTGCTACGTGCAGCATCATCTCGCCAGAAGAGGAAGTTGAATCAGGCATCTCCTGCACAGGCTTGCTCATATCCATGCTCATCGCATCCATAGCCATAGGATGAACATGAACATAAGAGAGGTCTTTTGCGTTAAGGAACACAGCATGCGCCGGCACCACAAGGTAAGGATGCAGATCCTTCGCGAGTTTTCCATCCTTAAGGATTTCCGCGTCAATCATCTCCATCTGGCCAGCGTGAATCCGCAAAGTGCTCAGATCGACCTCATATGGTCCAACCTGGACACCCATACCAGACGGAGGCAGTTTGCGCACGGAGAGGAACTCGTGCTGGCTCCAATAGGAACTTCGAACCGAAAAAACCTGACGATTTAGATCATTTGGCTCGCCGTCTACATAGATTTGGTATATGCCAGCCGCCGGGAATCTCTGATCGATAATCAAATGACCAGTTGGACGAAGCTCGGGATGAATATGAATGAAGGTACGAAATCGTTACTCACAATCACAACATGTAACTTCTTTGTCATCTCAACCTGATAGCTGCGAATTGGTTGCGCTGACATCGGGGGTGTCATCCAGAAATTGAGATGCTGCTTAAGTGGATCTTCGCCAGCCGGGGAATTTCTAGATAACCATCGGTTCTTTCCGAATCCCTTGTAACGCAAATGTTCCATGCAGTACTTGGCCAATTGAAGATGACCTTAATACCGCAAAGAGTAGGACATAAAAGAAATGTCTATACTTCATTCCTTCTCCCTTCGAGAGCAGGATCATGAGATTAGATTATTGGAGAGAAACAGGACTGTCACGTAAGAGAAGGAACGGCACGGTTCAATCTTACTGCGATCACACAGAGGTCTTCGGAGAAGAGCCAAATATTAAAAAAAGTCTAGATCAATCAAGCTTTCCGCAATTTTCTTGCTCGTTCTATGTGTTTATGGACATAGTTTTATGACATTTCCCAATAAACCATCAAAGCATGCAGGCGGACTAACGTTGTCGCATGTCGATCTCGCGTTCTATTACGTTACGTACAGCAAAACTCGAGTCGATCCGTCTGACGCCAGGAAGCCGAGATAACTCCTCCTGGTGAAGCCGTTCACAAATCTGTAATTCCAGCCACCTTGACTTGCAACATGTAGTCGTACTCTCCCGCCATCAGATGACAAGAAGTGACGCCGCTGCAGCGGCGAATACGTGAATCGAACGGTTATGTCCGCACCAAGCGCCTTACTTTCAATGATCGCTTGGTAGCCTGTGATCACTCCTTGTGTTTCAAGATGATGGATGCGGCGACTTGCAGCAGAAGGGGATAAATCTACTGCATCTCCTACTTCTTCATTCGTCGCACGTCCCTTGCGCTGGAGGACGCGAATGATCGCCACATCTAGTTCGTCAATGACTTCTGCGCTATTTTCTTGCAGTCCTGATGACAATGAGGCGCGTTTTGTGCTCATCCTACCATGAAATTTGCAATTGTTGTGCTTACGAATTCCGGTATCTTTTAACTCATCACATTCCAGTCAATTAAGTTTTGACCACGAACGGGAATCCATCTCACATTTTGTCTTAGGCCTTTCTGCATTGTCAGAAATGCGCCCCCCCCCAGCTTTGTCGTTAGACGATTCTATGAATGCACCCTCTTGCACATGCAAGGACATAGGAGATTTGTGCGTGATTATAGGCATTCCAAAAGAGCGCAAGGATCAGGAGACTCGTGTCGCGCTGACTCCGTCAGGAGTAAATGCGCTCATCGAATGCGGACATGCAGTCCTTATTGAAGAAAACGCAGAACTTTTATCGGCGTTTTCACTTATCTTCATCTCGTGCCACTCCCTGAACTTACAGACCGCTTTTAAAAGACCGTGTTACCGGCATTGCTTATGAGACGGTCAGCGGTTTGGGGAATTCTCTTCCACTCCTCACGCCTATGTGGAAAATAGCTGGCCGCATGTCAATTCGAGTAGGTGCCTCATATCTCGAAAAGAGCAAGAGGGGCCGTGGTGTCCTTCTCGGAGGTGTGCCCGGTGTCCCGCCGGCGAATGTATGCATCCTTGGTGGTGGAATCGTCGGCATCAACGCTGCGAAAATCGCAATTGGCATGGGTGCCGATGTCACTATTGTAAATCTCAATCTCAATCGCCTGCGCGAGTTGGACGACACCTTCAACGGTCGCGTGAAAACTCTGGCCTCAAATACTTACAACATTGGGCGAGCCGTTATGAGCGCAGATCTCGTAGTCGGCGGCGTACTCCTGCCCGGTAAGTCCGCACCGAAGATTCTTACAGCCGGCATGATCAAAACCATGAAACCCGGCTCGGTCATCGTCGACGTTGCGATCGACCAGGGTGGCTGCATTGAGACCGCGCGCCCCACCAGCCACAGCGAGCCCTCCTACGAAGTCAATGGGGTGATTCACTACTGTGTCACCAACATGCCGGCCGCTGTTCCCAATACATCTACGCTGGCACTTACAAATGCAACTTTTCCGTTTGTAGTACAGCTAGCCAATCTTGGCCCCGTCAATGCCATCAAGGCTAACCCGAGTCTCGCAGAAGGGCTGAATACATATCAGGGCGTTCTTACCTGTTTCGGTGTTGCCCAATCGCAAGGAAAAACCTGGAAGGCTCCAGTCGAACTCGTCGCATAGCTCCGTAGTCAAGACAGACGCTATATAGCTCCAGTGGAGGGTAAGAGATGTCGGTGATATCGATACGGAATCTGACGAAGACATACGAGATGGGAGACATTGCGGTCCACGCGTTGCAGTCGGTGTCTCTGGAGATTGGGGAGGGGGAGTTTGTCTCTGTTATTGGACCATCGGGTTCGGGCAAGAGCACGCTGATGCACATTCTGGGATGTCTCGATCGGCCCACCAGCGGCCAGTATCTTCTCAACGGCCGCGACCTCTCCGACGATGAGATCTCGCGGGTTCGCAACCAGCAGATCGGCTTCGTCTTCTAGGGCTTCAACTCCTCACCCGCACCTCGGCGCTGGAGAACGTAGAACTTCCCCTGCTCTACAACTCCCACAGCGATCTTCCCGCCTCCGAGCGCAAGGCGCGCGCCATGGCCGCTCTCGCCGCCGTCGGACTTCAAGGGCGAGAACACCATCATCCCAACCAGCTCTCCGGAGGCCAGCAGCAGAGAGTCGCCATCGCCCGGGCTCTGCTCAATAACCCCACTCTGCTGCTGGCCGATGAGCCCACAGGAAACCTCGACAGCCGAACCAGCATCGAGGTCATGAACATCTTCCAGAAGCTCAAGGAAGATCGCGGAATCACCATCGTTCTCATCACCCACGAGCACGATGTCGCCGCTTACGGATCCCGCATCATCCACGTCAAGGACGGACAGATCCTCTCTGACCTTCCCAACCAGTCCCGACGCATGGCCTATGGCGAGCTGACCCAGATGGCTCCCGCAGGGAGGACCGCATGAAACTGAAAAACTCCTGGACCATGGCTCTCAAAGCCCTCAAGAAAAATAAGCTCCAGACCATCCTCACCATGACCGGAATGACCATCGGCGTCGCCACCGTCCTCACCATGATCGCTCTCGGTTCAGGAGCTCAATCCGCCATCTAGGATCAGGTCCGATCCGCCGGAATGAACCTCATCCTCGTTACCGCTGGAAATTATCAGATGAAGCAGGATAAACCCGCCGACGAAGGCATCGAGTATGCTGCCTATCTTCGGCAGTCACATAGGCCTGCATCTCAGACTGCCACCTACGATCCTCGTCACGCCCCTCGCTTCATCCTCGCATTTCACCCTGAAGACGATCCGATGGCAATCCACGATCACCCAACATCGCGCCAGCGCCTCGGCGACTCCGAAGCAGGTCTCGGTGCAGCTGCCACCCTTACCATCGGTGACGCCAACGAGATTCGCAAGATCAAAGGCGTGCAATATGTCTCCGAAGGTATTCACGAGAACGCGCACGTAGTCTTCGGCACAACCCGCTGGTTTACTCGCATGCATGGCGGCGATGTCTCTCAGCCTCTTATTCGTCGCGCGTGGACCTCTCCCCATGGACGCTACTTCAGCAAGGGCGAAGAGAAGCGCGCAGAAAACGTCGTCGTCCTCGGTCAGATCGTCAGCGAAAAACTCTTCGGTGCCGATAACCCCGTCGGCAAAACCGTCTCTATCTGGAAGCAGCCCTTCAAAGTCGTTGGAGTCATCGGCAGCGGGAGCTGGATGCTTCAGCCGGCCCCTGGAGACGATCAGTTCGATGCCATCTACATGCCGGTAACAACCGTGCAGAAGCTTCTCAATCTCTCCAAACTTAACGACATCGCCATCACCACCGTCTCAACAGGCGATGTCACGCGCGTCTCCAAGGAGATCACCGAGCTCGTTCGCACACATCACAACATCGGGGCTAAGATGGCCGACGACTTCTCCGTCACCAGTCAGGCTCGCAAGGCTCTTCAGGGCGGCGGCATGCGTCCCGATGTCTCGGCAGCCGTCACAGGAAACGTCTCAGGCCTTGAAAAGATCACTCTCTCTCAACTCGGTAAGACGCTGGACCAAGCCAGCGAAACGATGACGGAGCTTCTTACCAGCATCGCGGCCGTGTCTCTTCTCGTCGGCGGCATCGGCATCATGAACATCATGCTTCTCTCTGTCTCCCAGTGCACGCGGGAGATCGGCATCCGCCGTGCCATCGGCGCACACTCGAAAGACGTGCTCACCCAGTTTCTCTTCGAGGCCACAACACTCAGCGTTATTGGAGGCCTGCTCGGCATCGCGATCGGCTGTTTTGCCTCTGGCTTCATCTCAAAGCTCGTTCAATGGTCAACCAGCATTTCTCTGCCTGCCATCCTCGTCTCTTTCACCATATCCGCCGCCATTGGAATCTTCTTTGGCTACTACCCTGCGCGTCAGGCGTCCCAGGTTCTTCCTATCGAATCTCTCAAGCACGAGTAGAGTCTCATTGCGACCCAACAAACGCACCTAACCGAGCATCGTCGTAATTGCCACTGGAGGACATCCATGCTACTCACAAGTCTGCGAATCGCGATCAAGGCCACGGGCCGTAACAAGATGCGCACGGCGCTTACCATGTTCGGCATGACCATCGGAGTCGCCGCGGTCCTCACCATGATCGCGCTCGGCACCGGAGCGCAATCCTCTGTCTCCTCCAACATGAAGTCCGCTGGAACTACCTTGCTCTTCGTGCGCTCCGGAAACTTCACCAAAGGTGGTGAAGATGCCAAAATCCCCACCGGAGGTGGGTCTGCTACCTCGCTCACTCTCGAAGACGCAGAAGCGATCGGCCAGATCCCTGGTGTTGCCCATTACAGCGCCAACGTCAAAATGAGTAGCTGGATCAGTGGCGACGGTGCTAAAGAATACGTACCTGTTATGGGCACAGATGCATCCTACCTGGAGCTTTATGGCTGGCGGATGAGCAAAGATAAGTATTTCACGACTTTTGACGTCGCCTCAGCAGCGAACGTTGTTGTCCTGGGACCCGAATTGAAAGATCGTCTCTTCGGAGAGAGGACAACCCGGTTGATCAGGAAGTGCAGATCAAGGATCAGAGCTACAAAGTCGTAGGCTGGATCAAGGCGATCGAAGACGAGCAACAGGCCGAAATGGCCTTCATGCCTGTCACCACCGAGCAGAAGTTGCTTAACATCCCCTACGTACACATCATCACCGTCGCAGCGACAGAAGCAGGCAAGGCCACCGGGGTCTCCTCTGCAATCGTTCCCTTGCTTCGCTCACGCCATCACATCGAGGATCACAAGATCGGTGGGGCGCTCCCCTCCACTGGCAATCAGATGCCTGGTTCCGGTGTTCCCGATGACTTTACCGTTAAAACACAGGCTTCGGAAGCCCTGACCAAGGGCCTTTATACCTCGGTCGCAGCCTTCATCCTCGCCAACATGCCCAAGGTCGATCAAGTCAACATGGAAGAGATGTCCGGCACCCTCAACCGCGCCGGAAAAACCATGACGGCTCTTCTCGCCGCCATCGCTACCATCTCTCTGATCGTCGGCGGCATCGGCATCATGAACATCATGCTCATCTCCGTGACTAAGCGCACGCGCGAAATCGGCATCCGTCGTGCTATCGGCGCACGCTCCATCGATGTTCTTAATCAGTTTTTTGTCGAAGCCGTAACGCTCGGCGTCTGTGGTGGCACCATCGGCATCCTCCTTGGCTTCGCCGCATCCTTCGTTATCGAACGGCTTCTCGAGTGGCCTGCCGACATCTCTTTTGGAGCTGTAGCTCTTGCTTTTGGCATCTCCGCTGCCACTGGTATCTTCTTCGGCTTTTATCCTGCAAGAAGAGCATCCAAACTCCATCCCATCGACGCACTCCGCTATGAATAAGATTCGCCGCGCGAACGAGCAACTCGGTCCTGACGTTCTTAGCGTGAGTCAACCGTAGCCGCCACCATGTTTACGATGAACCATCGAGGCTAAGGCACGGCGAACTCTACTCCGGATAATTGTCCGTCCGAGGTTTCATTCCAGATGGGGGGATCGGATGCGAGAGGTTTAACCTGCTCCCCCTCTCGAATAATCTGGAGGCGTATCGGCTTCTTAGGACAAGCATCCGCAGTACCCAGTCCCCCCGTGTCGATATCGACGCTCAGATCCACCTTCCCGCCAGAACCGCAACTGATGAGAACCCCACCGTGAAAATTCGGGGGCAGATTCACCGTCATAACTTCGCGGCAACCGGAAAGCATGAGAGTACTACAAAACAGAACCTGCGGGCCCAACTTCATAAAAGGGATATATATCGGAATATCCCATATGTAAACTGATTATTTACATACATTTGATATTTGTTCTATCTGTAAAATTCTGCCGTTCCGCAAGCTTCTCCATCCTTTCTGGATAAATTTGGGACGTGGCTAAGATCGCAGCATGTCCGCCTCGATCTTGAACTGAAGATCCTGTAACAGGAATGAGAAGATCACTCCGGAATAACTGCGATTTGTAACTGGAATGTCAGTGACCTGCGGAATCCTTGTCATCCAGAAGAGTTTGACGACTTGGAGATAAGTGCATGACAATCCGCGCCTTCCCCTTTTCCTATACTCAGCCTCGTTGGATAGCTTTCCAGGCGTCCTCCGGGCCGTTTCGAAAAGAAAGGGATCTTCGTGCCAAGGCAAGATCACAAACTATACCGGATCCTCATCGCCGCGCTTGCCGCCTCGGCAGCATGGATTGGCACTGCGGCTGCACAGGACGCGCACACACTTGAAACTCACGCGGGTAACATACCAGCCATCTCTGGAGGTGCAGGCTATATCCACAACGTAAACGGCGGCGTCACAAGCCTCGAGCCTCAGATCAATCCTGTGTTGCTTGTTCCGTTTGGATCTCACGTTTTGCTTGAGTCGCGAACGAGCTTCTCGGGCTTCTTCCAACGAGAAGATCTGACGACGGGCCCGTTCAAAGGGAAAGTTTTCAAGTCCGTTGATTATGCGCAGGTCGACTGGCTCGCGAACACACATCTCATCGCCAGCATTGGAAAATATCTGCTCCCCTTCGGCCTTTACAACGAGCGCCTTGTGCCGCTGTGGATTCGTAATCTGCAGGACTCTCCAATCACTGCGGCGATCGGAACGCGAAGCAGCGGCGCAGGCGATGGAATCATGCTGCGCGGTACGGCGATCCAGAGTTCTGCCTACTCCGTGCAATACAGCAGTTATTTCTCAGCGCGCAGTGGCATCAACCAGCTTGAGGCAGCGCGGACCGCTGGTGGCGATACAAGCATCTACCTTACGGGTCTGCGACTCGAAGCTGGTGTCTCGTATCAGCGTTTTCTGCAGCAGCGCAACATCAACAGCGTCGCGACTTACATCTCTTGGCAACCTCGCGCCACTCCGCTCGACCTCAAAGCCGAGGGCGATTTCAGCTACAACGGCCGGGGCTACTGGATCGAAAACGCCTATCGCTTTGAACAGCTGCCCATACCGCCTGTGTTTCGCAAGATTCAGGCCGTAACCCGCATACAGCAGTTCTTCCCGCTTCACGGCGGCGGCAACAGCCTGCCGACGGTAAGCACCACCAAAGTAGACTTCGGCCTCAACTACTACTTCCGCGACGATCTGCGGTTTGTCTCCAGTTATGCGCGCAACTTCAGCACGCAAGGCAACGCCAATGTCTGGAACGTCGGCGCAACCTACAGATTTATGTTCCCACTCTGGCCGGGGAGGAAGTAATGAAACGAATTCTATTGAGTCTCTCCGTCTGCTCCTACCTTGTGGTCGCGGGTTCGATGGCCCTGGCCTATCAGGACCAGCAATCCACGAAGCCCGTAACTGCTGCGGCGGCCCATCCTCAAACGCCACCAGCAAGAACAGGAGAACAGGTCTTCAACGATAACTGCTCCCGCTGCCACATGCCGCCGATGGTTATCCCACCACGCATCACGGGAACTGTCGTGATGCACATGCGAACCCGCGCAAGGCTCTCCAGAAAAGACCAGGAGCTTCTGCTCAAGTACCTCGCACCTTAATCACCACGCTGCGAAGATCTCTCGCGCACTACAAACCATGGAGGATAGAAGAGTGAAGTTGAAGCAAACCTTATTTGCACTGATGCTGGCCGTCGCGGCCTCCCAGGTGGGTCGGATCGTTCATGCGCAGGAACCGACTCGCACCATTGAGATTCACGCGCACCGGTTTAGCTTTGAGCCGGCTGAGATCACGCTGAAGCGCGGCGAAACAGTTAAGTTGAGCCTCACCTCTGACGATGTCACCCACAGTCTCATGGTCCCCGAGCTCAACATCAATCAGGAGATCAAGAAGGGCAAGCCCACCGAGATCACCGTAACCCCATCCACCGAGGGCGACTTTCATGGCCAGTGCGGTCACTTCTGCGGAAGCGGCCACGGCTCCATGCTCTTCGTCGTTCACGTCAAGGAGTAACTCATGCGCGCCTTGCTCATCATGACTGCTGCAGCTTCCCTGGCTATGGCCGGCTGCAGGGCTACGCCGCCCAGTCGTGCCGAGACCACCGTCATCAACTGGACCAAGCACAATATTACGGTCAAGGGAACGCAGGATCGAAATCCCTTCCATACGACGCACCAGACCATTGAGAGCGGCAAGCAAACCTTCGGTGCCTATTGCGTCGTATGCCACGGACGTGACGGACAGAACACAGGTGTCCCCTTTGCCGGAGCCCTATCACCTCCGGTTCCGTCTCTCGTCTCTCCGCAGGTGCAGTCTTACACCGACGGGCAGCTCAAATGGATCATCGAAAACGGAGTCTCTCCCTCGGGAATGCCCGCTTCAAAAGGCATCCTTAGTGATCAAGATATCTGGAATCTCGTGGTTTTCATCCGTCATCTGCCACCTGCTGGAAGCCTCGGAGAGCCGCGCGCCTACAGCGGAGATGAGTATGAAAAGTAATTCTTCTGCTGTAAGCCCTAACATAATCTCGTGGAGAAACTGATGGAGCTAATGGATCAGCTCAAGCCCAATCCTGAAAAAACGGTCCTCGTCAATGCCGAGATGCCGCTCCGCGCAACCTTTTTCCCTTTGGGCTTTCCCGTGGAGATCATCACCAACTCGTCAGAGGTCATCGAAGCCGCCTCGCAGAGCTGGAAGATCTTTCCACAGCGCTTCGAGACTCCACCTATCACGCTCAGGCTCGGTGTCACTTCGAACCCGCCGGACTCCTCCTTCCTTCCTCCTGCCCCCCTCTGTCGCATCCAGGCAAACACACTCCTACATATTGCAGACAAGTACAATTTTGTAAGCTGCGATCTCAGCGGTGGCTCTGCCTTTGGATGGGTTACCGAGCTGACTGCGAGATCGCCTCTTTATCTGCGCTATCACATCCTCGAGAGCGCTATCTATTGCATGATGTCAACGATTCGGGTGGTGGCCCTGCATGCTGCCTGCATCACCTCCAATGGATTCGGCATGCTGCTCTGCGGTGACTCGGGAGCAGGCAAATCTTCGCTCGCCTTCGCCGGAGCGCGATCCGGATGGATCTTCACCTCCGATGACGCCACCTATCTGCTACGGGGACGCAACGACAACAGTGTCGTCGGCAACTGTCATCAATTCCGCCTCCGCGACTCCGGAGCGCAGCTGTTTCCTGAACTCGAAGGACGCCCCATTACCCCGCGCGCAGCGGGAAAACCTTCCCTCGAAATCCCGACCACCGAGCTATCCGGCATCACGATCTCTGAGACGGCGAAAATACAAGCGATCGTCTTCCTTAACCGGAACGACGTAACGAAATCAGAATTGCTTCCGTTCTCAAAGAACTTCGCGCACAAATTGGCTGATCCAGCCGATTACACCAAGACGATATCGCCTGTCGAACACGGCGCCGCGATCGACAATCTCCTCAAGCTGCCCACCTACGAGCTGCGCTACACTGATCTTGACTGGGCCATCGATCGTCTCAACCACCTCGCGCAACACGGAAGCTGAAGCCATGGATGAGCGTTCGCACAACTCTTACGCTCTTCAAGACTCCTCTTCCTGGATCTCACGATACCGTCTGCCGTCGTCCTACTGGATCTTTCTCGCGGCCTCCTTCTTCTTCGATCTCGGCCTCTCCATCTATTACTTCCTCTTCAATCTCTTCCTGCTGGGGCATGGCTACAATGAAAAAAACCTCGGTCTACTTACCAGTGCAATGGCCGTCGGGAATCTCGCAGGAACCATCCCTGCGGGAAAGCTGGCACGGCGTTTTGGCATTCGCGCCGTCCTTCTGGCGTGCTTCACCCTCATCAGCGTAGTCTGTGCCGCACGTGTTCTTTTCCTCTCCCTTCCCTTTCAGCTGGGCCTCGCCTTTTGCGCCGGACTCGCGTTCTCTATCTGGGTCGTCTGCATGTCTCCCGCAGTTGCTCAGCTCACCGACGAAAAGCATCGTCCCCTCGCCTTCAGCCTTCTCTTCTCCCTCGGCATCGGCATGGGCGCCGCAGGCGGTCTCGCCGGCAGCAGGCTTCCCGCCTACTTCGCTCGTCACCACATGCATAGCGGAAGACTCGAGCCCGAGCAGATCGTCCTTCTGCTCTCCTGCGTCATCGTCGCCATCGGCCTGTGGCCGGCGGCTAAGCTGCGCTTCAAGCGTCCGCCTGAAGCGGCAACGCGAAGCCGTCCTCTCTTCGCCTCACCCTTCCTTCGCCGTTACCTTCCTGCCATCGCCATCTGGAGCGTGGTCACTGGATCCTTCTCTCCGCTCGCCAGCGTCTACCTCGCGAAAAACGTCCATCTCTCCCTGCAGCAGATCGGCAACGCCTTCTCCCTCTCCCAGATGGCCCAGGTAGCCGCGGTCCTTCTTGCTCCCATGCTCTTCAGGCGGTGGGGACTGATCAACGGAATCTTGTTCACCCAGCTATCGACAGCGGCGATGCTGTGTCTGCTCAGCTCCTCTCTGGGCCCAACCGCCGTGACATCGGTCTATATCTGCTTTAATGCTTTTCTATACATGAACGAGCCCGGTCTCTTCAGTCTGCTTATGAACTCCGTCCCCGAAGAGGACCGCACCTCCGCCTCCGCAGCCAACAACTTCGTCGCGTCCGCCTCGCAGGCCGTCACAGCGACAGTCTTCGGCGCCGCATTCGTTCGCTACGGATATCCGATTACACTCCGCGTCATCGTCGTCGCCGCACTGCTGGCCATCGCGATCTTCGCAAACCTGCGGAAGAAAAGCTGGCAACTTTCCCTCTCCTCCCGTCCAAAAGAACTCGACGGGCACTCCGCAGCTTAGGTCATCTTCTCCAGAAAATCGCATCAAAGACTTCAAGTTCCTAAAACGGTCCTGGAGTAGCCCGGGATGACGCCTACACTGAAGACAATCGGAGGCTAACAATGAATGGGAACGGCTCACTTTGATAACCGCGTTCGAGAAGCGAAATGCCAGTGACTATACCGGGGCGCTTGGCGAGTTTGAGAGCCTGGAGCGACAGTCCGTCCATCCGCGAGATATTGCGCCGCTCCGCCTCTTTCAAACGATGTGTCTGACAGATTTAGGCCGAATAGACGAGGCACATCAAAAGATGCGCCTCGTAGATGAGAAAAGGCTAGACGCTGTTGATCGGGTAGATTACGAATCCGAGTACGCCCGGATAAAGCGAGCCGAGGGCATGATTAATGAAGGGCTTGAGCGGGTCGAATGAGCACTCAAGATCAGCGAGACGGTGGAAGACAATCGTCGAATAGAAGTTGCCAGGAAGAGCTTGCAGGCCCTGCGCGGTGTCCTGCTCGCCGAGTCTGGAAGGTGCAGAGAAGCGGTACCGATACTTGAAGACGTCTCCCGAGATGACCCGTGGTGGGCTGATGCAAGGCTTCTGCTAGGCGATTGCGGTTACAAAAGCCGCCGATATCGGGAAGCCATCGATTACTACTCATGCCTCATCTCCTCAGACAGTAAGGTATCGTCTGTCATCAGGAACGATGCGCTCCGGAACATCGGGTGCGCATACCATCAACTAGAAGACTATGCGAAAGCCGTCGAGTACCTGTTGAAAATCAAGGATGCGTACGACGAATACCCCGAGATAAAAGCCCAATTAGATGGCTTCCTGGCCTCGGCATACTCGCACGTGGGGATGACTCAGGAAGCTGCAATGTATAGTGGTTTTTCGAGAGGCCCTAACTCTGTTCAATGACGTGATACCCCTGTAGCGCAAGTGATCATGCTTAGAGTAGGTTGTTCCACTCCGCTTTCTGTTTTCGCCGCCGTAACGGTAAATGCCCGGCCGTGAAATCAAGAAACTGGTCGTCGGATGACGCTTACCTAAAACAAAAAGGGCCGCGCCAGGCGCGACCCTCTCTTCTATCCACTTACGTGAGGACTAGCTGTTGCCGCCGCCCTGCGGCGATCCACCGCCACCCGGGCCTCCGCGGCGTCCACCACGACGGCGGCGTCCGCCTGGACGGCGCTGTCCGGAAGGAGCAGCCCCTGATCCGCTAGGACGCGGAGCGCCCTGCGGCACGGTCTCGGAGCGATTGAAGTTCGGCTCATCCTCCCCTGCCTCTGCCTCTCCTTCTCCTTCTCCCTCTTCCTCATCGTCCTCGTAGTCGTTGTCGTCGTCCAGCGCGTCAGCATCGCCCACGGGAGCTGCCTGCGCCTGTCCGCGCTCAGCGCCATCACCGCCCTGCGCCGCCGGATCCGGCAGACCCAGCTTCGCGCGCTGTTCACGCAGCACAGCCTTGCGGGAGAGCTTGATCCGGTTGCCCTCGATCGCAAGCACCTTCACCAGAATCTGGTCGCCATCGCGCAGCTCGTCCTTGACCTCCTTCACGCGATGCTCCGCGATCTCGGAGACGTGCAGCAGGCCATCCGTCCCTGGGAAGATCTCGACAAATGCGCCGAACTCCGCCAGCCGGACCACCTTGCCCAGGTAGGTCTTCCCCACCTCGGGAACAGCCGTCAGATCGCTGATCATCTGGATCGCGCGCTCCAGGCCATCCGCATCGCTCGAAGCCACATTCACGCGGCCCGAGTCGTCGACATCGATCTTTACGCCGGTCGCATCGATGATTCCGCGAATCACCTTGCCTCCCGGTCCGATCAGGTCGCGGATCTTGTCCGTAGGAATCTGCATCGTGTGAATTCGCGGCGCAAACTTCGACTTCTCCTCATTCGCACCCGAGATCACCGCATCCATCTTGTCCAGAAGGAAGAGCCGTCCGTGACGAGCCTGCTCCAGGGCCTCGCGCATGATCTGCGGCGTGATCCCCATGATCTTGATGTCCATCTGCAGCGCCGTGATGCCATTGCGCGTCCCGGCCACCTTGAAGTCCATGTCGCCGTAGTGATCCTCGGCTCCGGCGATATCGGTGAGAATCGCGTACTTCTCACCCTCCTTCACCAGGCCCATCGCAACGCCCGCGACCGCGCCCTTCAGCGGAATGCCCGCCTGCATCAGCGAAAGCGATGCGCCGCAGACCGTCGCCATCGACGAAGATCCATTCGACTCGAGAATGTCCGAAACCACGCGCAGAGTGTAAGGAGACTGGTCCTCGCCCGGCAGAACCGCTTCCATCGCGCGTGAGGCCAAAGCGCCGTGGCCGATCTCGCGCCGTCCCACGCCCGTCATTCTTCCTACCTCGCCTACTGAAAACGGAGGGAAGTTGTAGTGCAGCATAAAGCGCCGCTTCTGTTCGCCCTCGTAGCTCTCCAGCCGCTGCGCGTCGTCCGTCGTTCCCAGCGTCGCCGAGACCAGGGCCTGCGTCTCTCCGCGGGTAAACAAGGCCGAGCCGTGCACACGGGGAAGAACTCCCACCTCAATCGAGATCTCGCGGATCTCATCGAAGGCGCGATGATCGGGGCGAATGCGGTCGTTCAGAACCTGCTCGCGGAAGATGTTCTCGCGCAGCAGCTCGTAGTACTTGCTTAGCTTCTTCGGAGCATCCGAATCGCCCTCAGGCAGATCCTTCTTCAGCTCGTCCTTGATCTGCTTCACCAGGGCATAGCTCTCGAACTTCGGGTGCTTCTTGGTGTCGAGCGCATCGGCCAGCCGATCGCCGATCTTCGCCTTCAAGGCATTCAGGTATTCGCTGTCGCTCTCGATCGCCGTGACCAGGCGCTTCTGCTTGCCCGCGCGCTTCACCAGGTCCTCGATCGCCGCGCAGATCTTCTTGATCTCGCCGTGTGCGAACTCGATCGCATCGACAACGCGCTCTTCCGGAATCTCCTTGGCGCCCGACTCGATCATCACGATGCCGTCCTTCGTGCCGACGACCATGATGTTCAACTTGCTCTGCTCGCGCTCGGCATAGGTCGGGTTCACGATGAACTGATCCTCCACCACGCCCACACGCACCGCACCCACAGGTCCGTGGAACGGGATGTCGCTCAGAGCCAGCGCGCAGCTCGCGCCGTTGATACCGAGCACGTCGGGATCGTTCTCCTTGTCGGCCGAGTACACGAACGCAACCACCTGCGTCTCGTTGCGAAAGGCTTCAGGGAACAGCGGACGGATGGGGCGATCGATCTGTCGACTGGTCAGGATCTCCTTCTCGCTTGGACGTCCTTCGCGCTTGATGAATCCGCCGGGAATGCGTCCACCGGCATACGTAAACTCGCGATACTAAACCGTCAGTGGGAAGAAGTCGATGCCTTCCTTGGGGTCGGGAGAGGCGACCGCAGTCGCCAGAATCACGTTGTCTCCACTCGACGTCAGCGCAGCGCCGGAGGCCTGCTTGGCCATACGTCCCGTCTCAAATTTAATCTGCTTGCCGCCGGCAAGCTCTACAGTTACGTCCTGCTTCATAGTTTCTCTCTTTTCTCTCAGTAGTTGGGAATCTGGTCTCGCGTCTTCCGCTTGTGCACGGATGCGGGCGCGAAAAAAGCGCAGCCTCTCCCCCGGCCCTTAGGCCGGCAGTGGACTGCGCTTGTTTGAATCGTTCATGGGATAGTTCCGCACAGCCGGCTCGAATCGTCCAGCCTTCGTGGCAATCCAATCACTTGCCACAAGTGCCATCGTTACCGGCTCCCCGTCGAGGACCATCTGCAGTCCTGCGCTAAGGCTGCCGCCGGAATCGTACGGGCCGAGCGTGCTTCCATGGTTTGAATGTTGTCTCCGGGATGCGGTTACTTGCGGATGCCCAGTTTGCCGATCACATCGCGATAGCGGTCGGCATCGCACTTCTTTAGATAATCCAGCAGACGACGGCGCTTGCTCACGAGCATCAGCAGCCCGCGGCGCGATCCGTGATCTTTTTTGTGGGTCTTGAAGTGCTCGGTCAGCTCTCCGATACGTTCGCTCAGAATCGCGATCTGAACCTCGGGGCTTCCGGTATCGGAATCGTGGGTGCGAAACTTCGCAATAATGTCTGTCTTCTTAGCAGGTGCTAGCACAGCTTTCGTATACTCCTGATTCTTCTAATCCACTCTTAGTGTTCGTATAAGGATAGCACTGCACCCTCAAGGGAGCAATTGAAGTCACAGCGAAAGTCCTGCGGCAGCATCAATCTACCGCTCTTCTTCGTTCCCCGCGTAGCCTCGCATCTCGCCCAGCCATCGGGAAAACCGCAACACCTGGCCCCGCTCGCCCCACATCAGCATCCAGAAGTCCTTTGCCTGCACCGTCTCTGCTCGCTTGCCGGAGTATGTCTCCAGCCGCCATCTCAGGTAAGGACTCCGCCACGGCTGCAGCCTGTACCCCTGCGTCGATCGCCACAGAAACCTGATCCCGTCCACCATTCTTTCAGTGTACCTTTGGGGCTACTCGAGAAAGTTCCCTCCCCCTTCCATAGAGGAACAGATGAACCCCATCCTCGATCAACTCGAAGACGAACTCGCTCGCCCGCTCCGTGGACTCACCTCCACGCAAACACTCCTCAGGTCGCAACCCGATCCCTCTCGCTGGAGCATCTGGCAGATCGCCCAGCATCTTCTGCTCACCTACTCCTCCACCTCCGCCTCTCTCGAAGATCGTCTGAAGAAGGGAGTCCCCACTCGCTCCCGGATCACCTTCCAGCAGACCGCAGCGCAGCTCTGCGTCCTCCGGTTCGGCCTTCTTCCAGGCCGGCGCGAAGCCCCTCCCTTCGTTGCTCCGCCGGAGTGCCCTCCGGATCTCCTCCTCACAGGAGACGAACTTGCATCTGCCGCCTCCACAGGCCTCGATCGCATGGACACACTTTTAAACAAGGCCGAAGCTCGCTTCGGCACCTCACCCTGCAACTCCCACTACATCCTCGGGCCGCTCAGCGTTCCTCAGTGGCGGCGTTTTCACCTCGTGCACGGACGCCACCACATCCGTCAGATTGACGCTATTCGACGTGCGCATCGCCTGTAGAGGATGTATCGATCTCTTCCTCCAGATCCTCCTCTACCCGCGCAAATCTTCGGATATACCGCAGCGGCTCCTCGGTCACGGCCATCTCCCTCAGGTGATACCGCCACGCATCCTCGCGCGCGCTGCGACGGGTATAGGCCTTGCGCTTCACCACCCGCACACTGCCGTCTCCCATCACCCGGGAAAACGTCTGCGTAGGGACCTGGAAGATCATCTGCTCCCCAGCCTTCCAGAAATTCGAGGCAAACTCGTGCGAGAACAACAACGCATAGTAGCGCCTCTCGAGGGCAAGGCTCTCCAGCGCCTCCTGCGAACTCGTCCACGGCAGACCGATCTTCGACACATACCACTTCTTGAACGGAAAGCCATTCGAACGGGCCTGTCCTACCAGCACCTGAAGCAATTCAAAGCGTGTCATACCAGCCCTTCGCTGAAACAGAAGTGCAGCAGCCATAGGATCACCCGGCTTGCAGGGTTATAGTCTACGGTGACATGCGTCTAATACGAGAAGTGCGTTCTGTATATCCTCTTCTGAAGACTCTATGATGCGTACAACCCGCGCCGCGGTTCACATAACCTCCAGATCTCCCTGCCTTCTTCTTGGCGCGATCCTTCTCTCTCTCACCGCGCTCCTCTCGCCCGCCATTGCGCAGCCTGCCAATCCCCACACCAACCCGCTCAACCTCACCCCCGAGGTCCGCGAGGCCCACACTTTCTTCTACAACCTCGACTATGAAGGTGCCCTCTCCCGCTTCGAGACCATCCAGCGCGCCAACCCGCAGAATCCCATGGCGACCAACTACATCCTGATGACCCTCATCTTCCGCGAGCTCTACCATCAGGACCTCCTCGACACCACCTACTACGCCCACGACTCCTTCCTCTCCTCCAAGCGCGACGTCCCCGTCCCTCAGGCCACGCGCGACCGCATCGAACAGCTCACCAACTCCGCCATCGCCCTCTCCGACCAGCAGATCAAAGTCAATCCCAATAACGCCGACGCCTACTTCGCTCGAGGCTATGCCCGAGGCATGCACGCCGCCTTCATTACCCTCGCCGATCACAGCTACGTCGGTGCCGCCCGCCAGGGCCTCGCCTCCCGTCAGGACAGCGAGCAGGCCCTCCGCATCGATCCCAACTACGCCGATGCCAAGATGGCCGTCGGAATCCAGCAGTTCGCCGTCGCCTCTCTTCCCCGCATCCTCCGCATCATGATCGGAATCACCGGCGTCACCGGCAACAAAGAGAAGGGCCTCGACCTCCTCCGCGAGTGCGCCGCCCACGGCGTCGTCAATCCCATCGAGTGCCGCACCTCGCTCTCCCTCTTCCTCCGCCACGATGCCCGATATGACGAGGCTCTCGCCGTCCAGCGCGGCCTCGCCGAAGAGTTTCCCCACGACTATCTCTTCCGTCTCGAAGAGTCCAACCTCACCAAGGACAAAGGCGACGGCCCCGGCGCCATCGCCGCCTATAAACGCCTCCTCGAAGACGCCCGCAAACCCGGCTACTTCATCGATCCGCGGCTCCAGATGACCTACTTCGGCCTCGCCGACACGTTGCGCGGCCAGAACCAGATCGCCGATGCCGCCCAGAACTACCTCCACGCCGCCGCCCAGCCCAAATGCAGCGACTGGCTCCGCCGCCGTGCCCAGCTCAACGCCGGTGAGATGTTCGACCTCCTCCACCAGCGCGACAAGGCCATCGAGCAATACAAACAAGCCTCAGCCGGAGGAGGCGACCAGTCCCAGGCCGACACCGCCCGCAGGTACCTCAAGACCCCCTACACCGGAACCTGAAGAGCACCCACTCCCGGATGGCCACTCAGCCACCCACCCGGATAGCTATTCCAGCCATCCGGATCATCATTCCAGACACCCCAACTGTCATCGCACCACACCCACCAAAGACCGTCATTCTAAGCGAAGCGAAGAATCCCTGTCTTCCGCCTGTAGCCGCACAAGAATGGCGGAGACACCCGCCTGGCCCCCGCAAAAGCCCCGAAGGAACCATCCCGCCCACCAGCCGTATCCAATAGAAACAAACCGGCCGCAGCAGACCGGTTGTGTAAAATTATCTTCTCCTGGAGAATCTCCCATGTTCTGTTCTCGTTGCGGATCGAAGCTGGACCCCTCCTCCCGTTTCTGCTCCTCCTGCGGCACCCCCATCGGCGCAGGCGCACCCTCTTCTCCGCCTCCCTTCTTCGAAGACCGCCTCTTCCGCCCCCGCAACAACCGCATGATCGCCGGCGTCTGCGCCGCCTTCGCGCTGCGCTACGGCTGGGACGTCACCGTCGTCCGCATCATCACCGCCCTCATCTGCCTCAGCGGAGCCGGCGCTCTCGCCTACCTCATCGCCTGGATCATCATCCCCGAAGAGCCCTACGCCCTTCCCACCCACAACTGACATCCACGCGCCGTCATTCTGAGCGAAGCGAAGAATCCCTGTATTTCGCTCGCACCACCGAAACATCCTCGCCAGGCAGCGACTTCTTACCTGCCACAGAGAAGAAAGAGAGAGCGTCCTCGCTTTGAAGAAGAAGATCGCCGCAACCCCAGCGACCACTGCAGCCGCCCGCCCCTTTTCCTACCGCAATCGCACCCTGCACTGTGACGGCGTCAGCCTGTCCACGCTCGCCGAGGCTCACGGCACTCCTCTCTACGTCTACTCCGGCACCCAGATCTCCGAGCGTTTCCAGCTCTTCCAACAAGCCTTCTCTTCACGTCCGCACACCGTCTGCTACGCCGTCAAGGCCAACTCCTCGCTCGCCATCCTCCGCCTCCTCGGCAGGCAGGGTGCAGGCTTCGATATCGTCTCCGGCGGCGAGCTCGAGCGCGTCCGCAAGGCCCACAAGCCCGCACTCAAGAAAGTCGTCTTCTCCGGCGTAGGCAAGCAGGCCTGGGAGATCGACGACGCCCTCAAAGCCAATATCCTCCAGTTCAACGTCGAATCCGAGCAGGAGCTCGACCTCCTCGCGGCCAGAGCGCAGGCGCTAAGCATCCGCGCCCGCTTCGCCCTCCGCGTCAACCCCGACGTCTTCGCCGAGACCCACCCCTACATCTCCACAGGCCTCAGCGAGCACAAGTTCGGCATCGACATCAAAGCCGCCCGCGGCCTCTACCGCCGCGCCGCTCGCTTCAAATGGCTCGAGCCCTACGGCGTCTCCGTCCACATCGGCTCGCAGATCCGCAAGGTCGACCCCTTCGCCGCAGCACTAGCCCGCGTCACCGCGCTCGTCGCCGAGCTCCGCCGTGACGGCCACGACATCCGCACCATCGACGCCGGAGGCGGTCTCGGCATCGACTACTCCGACGCTCCCTTCGACCCCGCCCACCAGGTCTCCCGCTACGCCGCCGCCCTGATCAAAGGCCTCGCCGACGACCGCGCCCACCTCCTCCTCGAGCCCGGCCGCTTCCTCGTCGCCCAGGCCGGAGCCCTCCTCACCCGCGTCCTCGTCGTCAAAAAGAACGGCAGCAAGACCTTCGTCATCACCGACGCCGCCATGAACGACCTCATCCGCCCAGCGCTCTACCACGCGCACCACGAGATCATCCCGGTCCGCCAGCCCACCGGCAAGACCACCATCACGGCCGACATCGTCGGCCCCGTCTGCGAGTCCGGAGACTTCTTCGCCCGCGACCGCGCCATTGCCAACGTCAAACCCGGCGACCTCGTCGTCCTCCTCGACGCCGGGGCCTACGGAATGAGCCTCTCTTCCAACTACAACTCCCGCCCCCGCCCCGCCGAAATCCTCGTCGAAGGCACCAGCGTAACCGTCGCCCGCCGCCGCGAGACTATGCGCGACCTCCTCGCCCCCGAGCTGCTCTAACGTTGCCCCTTCGGGAGACAAAACAGAATCTCGCAGGGCTTGTGCAGCGAAGTCGGAGGACCTGCGGTTCTTTTCAGGATGAACACAGGTACACCTGGCCTTAGACGGCCGAGTGTCTTTGAGGCAGTCGGGCCGGATACGGGCAGACTGAAGATTCGACGTTATACCTACGTCTGGCAGCACAATCCGAAAGGATCATGAATGTTGATTGCCAGACAGGCTACCTGCATCGCCGCCCCTGATTAGAGCATCAGTCAACATAAGCCGGCTTCTCGGGAGTTGCCCTACGGCTCGCCGAAGGGCACGATGTGCTGGCGAGCAGGGCGATTACTTGGCAGGCAGGTTGCCGGAAAAGAAGTCGAGTAGGCTCTGAGGCGCATCGTCGCCGAAGCATACGTTGATGATCCGGTTCGCCTCCGCAGCTTCTGATGCGCTGCGGGGAAAGAGGTCCCTTTCATACGCAAGAAGTGCGGCTTCAACGTCACCGGGGTTAGCGGCGATGGCTTTCCCGAGTTCAGCGCCGTCGTACATTGCGAGGTTGGCTCCCTCGCCAGACGGGGCCATCAGGTGCGCCGCATCGCCAAGGAGTGTCACGCCAGGTACGTGATCCCATCTGTGCTCGACCGGGAGTGCATAGATAGGGCGAGGGACTGGGTCGGTCTCACCGTCGGTGATGAGCGCTGTCAGCTCTGGAGCCCAGCCGTCGAACTCTCTGGCGACGCAGGCCAAGG
>Ga0193742_1000217_pt1 | contig 42361 bp, 35 predicted proteins | sample L2c1metaG_FD_165511 | JGI IMG/M metagenome (GOLD analysis project Ga0193742, IMG submission 165511) | Soil microbial communities from a riparian zone of the East river system, Colorado, United States - L2c1 | ecosystem: Environmental > Terrestrial > Soil > Riparian zone | place: USA: East River... | reverse complement strand
CTCGACCTCGGGCTCCACAGCCTCGGGCTCCACAGCCTCGGGCTCAGCAGCCTCGGGCTCGGGCTCCTCGGCCTCGACCTCGGCGGCCTCGGGCTCCGCAACCTCGACGTCGGCTGCGGCCTCGGGCACCTCGACCTCGGCAGCGTCGGCTTCGACCTCGACGTCGGCTGCGCCCTCGGGTGCCGGCTCGGCCGGGGCCCCGGGAGCGTCGCCGGGCGGGCGGGGGGCCAGACCCTCGGGGCCGCCCTCCGCGCCTTCGCCGTGCTCGGCGTAGTACTCGGCCCAGGCCTCGTCGGCCTCGGGCGAGTGCTCGACCGTTGGGCCGATGTAGTTGCCCTGGTCGTCGTAGGCGTGCTCGCCGAAGTGCTCTTGGTACTCGGCGGCCACGATGCCACCCTCGGCGGCCTGCTTGATCGACAGGCTGATGCGGCGGCGCTGGAGGTCGAGGTCGATGATCTTGACCCACAGCTCCTCGCCCGGCGTGACGACCTGCTCGGGCAGGTCGACGTGGTGCGCCGACATCTCGGAGATGTGCACGAGGCCCTCGATGCCGTCGCCCACCTGGACGAACGCACCGAACGGCACCAGCTTGGTGACCCGGCCGTAGACCAGCTCGCCCACGCGGTGACTGGTGGCGAACTCCTGCCACGGGTCCTGCTGGGTGGCCTTGAGCGACAGGGAGATGCGCTCGCGGTCGAGGTCGACGTCGAGCACCTGCACCTCGACCTCGTCGCCCACGGTGACGACCGAGCCCGGGTGGTCGACGTGCTTCCACGACAGCTCGGACACGTGGATGAGGCCGTCCATGCCGCCCAGGTCGACGAAGGCGCCGAAGTTGACGACGCTGGACACGACGCCCTTGCGGACCTCGCCCGGCTTCAGGTTGGCGAGGAAGTCCTCACGCTGCTCGCGCTGGGTCTCCTCGAGCCATGCCCGGCGGGACAGGACCACGTTGTTGCGGTTCTTGTCGAGCTCGATGATCTTCGCCTCGAGCGACTTGCCCACGTAGGGCTGCAGGTCGCGCACCCGGCGCAGCTCCACCAGCGAGGCCGGCAGGAAGCCGCGGAGGCCGATGTCGAGGATGAGACCACCCTTGACGACCTCGATGACCGGGCCGGAGACGATGCCGTCCTCTTCCTTGACCCGCTCGATGTCGCCCCAGGCCCGCTCGTACTGGGCCCGCTTCTTGGACAGGACGAGGCGACCGTCCTTGTCCTCCTTGGTGAGGACGAGCGCTTCGAGCTGCTCGCCCATCGACACGACCTCGGACGGGTCGACGTCGTTGCGGATCGACAGCTCGCGGCTGGGGATCACGCCCTCGGACTTGTAGCCGATGTCCAGCAGGACCTCGTCACGGTCGACGCGCACCACCGTGCCGGTGACGATGGCACCGTCTTCGACGGTCACCAGGGTCGCGTCGATGGCGTCGGCGAAGCTTCCACCGAGATCGTCGACCGCGATCTCGCGGGGCGTGTACTCCTCCTCCGGGTCCTCCACGGGACTCGGGTCGGCGCTGGCGCCTGTTGCTTCGGGACTTTGGACGTCGGACACGGACTGGTTCGGCTTTCGTAGGGGGCGACAAACACATTTCCCGCGCCATCAGGGCGCGCGGACATGGAGGGCAGATGGTAGCAGCCTGTCTGACACGTCAGCTAAGGGCGCCGGGTACAACCACCGGCCGAGGCGATAGCGGGACTTCAAGGGCCTGAACGCCACGCTATGTCGCCTATCTTCGGGCCCGACATCGGGCACCAGGGGCAGGGGAACGCATGCAGGGTACGAGTTGGGCGCGCCGTGCCGGGCTGATCGCGGCGGCGATCGCGGCCGTCGCGACGGCAGGCTGCGCGTCGGAATCGGAGTCGTCGCTGGTGCTCGACGGCAGCTGGGAGCGCATGGACCTCTGGGAGCGGCGGAGCTCGTTCGACTTCGACCAGGTCGCCGCCGGCAACGGCAGCGACACGGTGGCGTGGTTGAGCCGCCGCCAGGACGACGAGACCGGTCCGCTCGTCTACTGGGAGATCCGCGACGGCGACGACCCCGCCGAGTTCGAGCTGCCGACGCTCGACGACACGCTGCTCATCCCGGTCGCGGTCGCGGCCGACGGCGACGGCTGGGCCGCGGTGGCGGTCACCCGCGACCGGGCCAACGGCGCCAACACGGGCCTGCTGGCCTGGCACGGCCGCTCCGGGCTGGCCGACTCCGCCGACGTCGAGCAGGCCCAGCCGTTGACGCCGCCGGCGGGTGTCGCTGCCCCGCCCTCGTCGGTGAGCGTGGGCCGTTCGGCCGACCACCTGGTGGTGACCGCGCTGTACGACGGGCAGCCGGTGGTGTGGTCGCGGTCGGGGGCGTCGTCCTCCTCGTCGGGCGACGGCGACGGCGACGGCGACGGCGCCTGGCGGTCGGGCGCCGACGGCGTCGACCTGGGCCTCGACGCCGGCACGGGCCTCCGGAGCCTGCGGGTGGTCGGCGACGGCGCCCGCCTGGTGCTCGCCGGGGTCGACGACGACGGCACGCCCCACCTGTGGACCTCCGGCGACGGGAGCACCTGGGACGCCCTGTCGTCCGGGAGCCTCCCCCGGTCGGCCGGGTCGGTGGCACTGCTGGCTCCGCTGGAGAAGGGCAGCGTCGCCGTCGGCTGGCTGGGCGACGAGGAGAGCGCGCCGCAGAACGCCACCGCGGCGACCATCCAGCGCCTCACCGCCACCGAGCTGGTGGACGAGGGCGTGCTGGAGGCCGCCCCCGACGACGACGTCGAGCGCGTACGGCTCACCGGCGCCACGGTCGGCCCCGACGAGCGGCTGGTGGTGGTGGGCGGGGCGCTGCGGCCCGACAGCGACCGCACGCCGATGGCCTGGGTGCAGGACGGCGACGAGTGGCGGGCCACCGACCAGGAGGAGCTCACCGGCCACCTCGACTGGGAGTTCCGGGCGATCGTCGCCACCGACGACGACCGCATGATCGCCGTCGCCGCCGCCCTCTCGCACCCCGACGTCGAGTCGTGGCAGTGGCGCCCGGGCGACTAGCGCCCTGACGAAATGTGCACCGGAACGCACGGAAAACGTGCGTTTCCGTGCACATTTCGCCGTCAGGCGATGTCGGGGCGGAGGGCGGCCTCGGTGCCGCCGTCCATCACCACCACCGAGCCGCAGAAGAACGCCGCGTCGGGGCTGAGGAGGAACGTCAGCAGGGCGGCGACCTCGGCGGCGGTGCCGGCCCGGCCCAGCGGCATCGGGTAGATGTCGCCGAGGCCGAAGATCATGTCCTCGATGTCCCTGGTCATGGGCGTCTGGATGAAGCCGGGGGCGATGGCGTTGAGGCGGATGCCCTCGCCGACCCAGTCGGGGTCGACGGCCGCCCGGCGCAGCCACCGGGCCAGCGCCAGCTTGGAGGCGGCGTAGCTGGCCAGGCCCTGGGGGTCGTCGGCACCGAGGCGGCGGGCCTCGGCCTCGTCGCCGTCGAGGCAGGCCGTGACCAGCGATTCCGGCACGCCGGGCTGGGTGGTCGCCGAGTTGGAGCAGACGGCGACCGCCGAGGCGTTCCGGCCCCGGGCGAGCAGCGGCCGCAGCCCCTCCAGCGTCGCCACGGCCCCGAAGTAGTTGACCGACACGACCAGCTCCCCGGGCTTGCCGTTGACTCCGGCAGCCGCCACGACGCCGTCGAGCACCCCACCGGCGGCCTCGGTGACACCCTCCACCATCGCCGCCCGCCCATCCGCGGTCGCCAGGTCGGCCACGACGTCGGCGTCCCGCAGGTCGACCCCGATGACCCGATGCCCGGTGCTGACCAACCGCGACGCCGTCGCCGCCCCGATCCCCCCGGCCACCCCGGTGACGACGATCGTTCCCATGGTTTACGGCTCCTTCGACGCCACGAGCAGGAACTCGGGCGTGTCGATCGTCGGTTCGGCGCGGGCGTAGGCGCCGGGGGTGACCGACCAGATCGCTCGCGGGGTCAGCCCCGACCAGGTCGCCAGGAGGCGGAGCTCCCGGGGGGTGAAGCAGGTGGTCCAGAGGTCGGCCGGGGTGGGCGTGCCGGACTCGTCGAGGACCTCGGTGCGCTCGTGGTTGACGCCGGCCGCCGCGTCGAAGGTGTCGTGGTCCTCCAGCCAGCGGACCTGGAAGTACGCCGAGAAGGCCGACACCGCCGCCACTCCCCCGGGCTTCAGCGCCCGGGCGATCCCCCGGAGCACCTCGCCGTCGGCGTCGAGCGGCGCACCCGGCCCACCCGCCAGACCGAAGGCGCCCTGGCACAGCGAGATGGCCGCGTCGAACTCCGCGTCGTAGCGCAGCTCGCGGGCATCACCCCGGACGAACGTCGCACCCTCGGGCGCGCCCGCCGCCGCCAGGTCGACGAACCGCCGGCTGATGTCGACGCCCACCACCTCCAGCCCCGCCTCGGCCAGCGCGTACGCGTGGCGCCCGGGGCCGCAACCCACGTCGAGCACCCGCTGCCCCGGCTCCAGCCCGAGCTCCCTGACCAGGAACCCCACCTCCTGGGCGGTGCCCTTGGTGAACGAGTAGCGCAGGTAGGCGGCGCCGAGGTGGTCGGCGACCGGCTCGAACCAGTGACCCGCGCTCAACCTTTGGCCTCGGCCCAACTGGGGCCGAAGGCGAGGTTCACCTCCAGCGGCACCTGCAGGTCGACGGCCCCCGACATCGCGTCCAGCACCACCGCCGTCGCCGTGTCGTGCTCGGACGGCACGGCTTCGAGCAGCACCTCGTCGTGCACCTGCAGGATCACGCGGCTGCCCAGCCCCTGCGCCTCCAGCTCGTGGTCGAGCCTCACCAGCGCCACCTTGAAGATGTCGGCGGCCAGGCCCTGGATGCCGGCGTTCATCGCCTGCCGCTCCCCCGCCTGGCGGATGCGGAAGTTCGACGACGACAGCTCGGGGATCGGCCGGCGCCGCCCGAACAGCGTCTCCGTGTAGCCCCGCTCCCGGGCCTCGCGCACCGTCCGCTCCATGTAGGCCTTCACCGACGGGAACGCCTCGAAGTAGGCGTTGAGGATGACGGCGGCGTCCTCGGTGGGGATGTTGAGGCGCTGGCCCAGCCCGTAGGCCTCCATGCCGTAGGCCAGGCCGTACGACACCATCTTCGCCTTCGACCGCTGCTCGATGGTGACGTCGCCGGGCTCGACGCTGAAGATCCGCGACGCCGTCTCGGTGTGGATGTCGCGGCCCGAGGCGAAGGAGTCGATGAGCCCCGGGTCCTCGGCGAGGTGGGCGATGCAGCGCAGCTCGATCTGGTTGTAGTCGGCCACCAGCAGCTCGTAGCCCTCGGCGGGCACGAACGCCTTGCGGAACTCCCGGCCCAGCTCGGAGCGCACGGGGATGTTGTGCAGGTTGGGGGCGTCCGACGACAGGCGGCCGGTGCGGGCCACCGTCTGGTTGAAGGTGGCGTGGATGCGACCGTCGGCCGCCACCTCGGCCAGCAGCCCGTCGCCGTAGGTCGACCGCAGCTTCTCGACCTCGCGGTAGCTCAGCAGGTGCTCGATGATCGGGTGCTGCCCCGCCAGCTTCTCCAGCGACGAGGCGTCGGTGGAGTAGCCGGTCTTGGTCTTCTTCTGGGGCGACAGGCCGAGCTGGTCGAACAGGATCTCCCGCAGCTGCAGCGTGGAGTTGACGTTGAACTCGCGGCCGGCGTCGGCGTAGATCTCGTCGCGGAGGCGGTCGCACTCGCCCACCAGCCGGTCGCGCAGGGCCTTGAGCTCCACCGCGTCGACGCCCACGCCGATGTGCTCCATGCGGGCGAGCACCCGGATGAGCGGCACCTCGATCTGGTCGTTGAGGTCGCGCAGGTGCTGGGCCTCGAGCGAGGCGATCAGCGGCCCGGCCAGGCGGTCGACGGCCAGGGCCTCGCGTCCTGCGAGCTGCGCCGGGCTGACCGAGGTGGCCTCCAGGTCGAGCTGGCCCGACGCCGCGGCGCTGCCGGCCTCGGGCAGCTTGGCGTGGGCGTAGCGCAGCACCAGCTCGTCGAGCAGGTAGCGGGCCTCGGCGGGGTCGATGAGGTACGCGGCGATGGCGGTGTCGAGCGCCAGGCCCGGCATGTCGACGCCGCGGTCGAGCAGCCAGCGCATCAGCGCCTTCGCCTGGTGCAGCGCGATGGGCCGCCCGGTGGCGGGAGCGGGCTTCGCGGCTTCGTCGACGATCGTGCCGTCGCCGGTCACGGTGGGCAGCGGCTCGGCGGCGGCGTCGCCCGTGCCCAGCAGCTGGGCCAGCGCCAGGCGCACGATCTCGTCGTCGACCAGGGCCGCCGGCAGCCAGACGACGTCGCCGGACGCGGCGTCGCGCACGAGCGCGATCCCCTCCAGCGGCGAGCGCCCCTCGTCGCCCTCCCAGGCGGCGGTGAGCGCCAGCGGCACGGGCTCGCCGTTCTCGCCGGTCGGCGCACGGCGCAGGTCGCCCAGCACCTTCACCGCCTGCTCCGCCGACTCCAGCACGGTGACCTCGGCCTCGAGCACCGCGATCTCGACGCCCGCGGTCAGCCCCACGATCTCGTCGCCCAGCGCCTCGGTCAGGCGGTCACCCAGGCTGTGGAACTCCAGGAAGTCGAAGAGCCGGCGCAGCTCCTCCTTGTCGATCGGCCCCCGCACCAGCTGGTCGACGGTGAGGTCGAGCGGCACGTCGAGGACCAGCTTCATCATCTCGAGGTTCTGGCGGACGTGCGCCTCGTTGTCGGCGAGGTTCTGGCGCAGCTTGGGTGACTGCTCGTCGAGGTGGGCGAAGATGCCGTCGAGGTCGCCGTAGGTGTTGACCAGCTTCGCCGCCGTCTTCTCGCCGACGCCCGGCACGCCCGGCAGGTTGTCGGACGGATCGCCCCGCAGCGCCGCGTACTGCACGTAGGCGGTGGGCTTGACCCCGGTGCGCTCCTCGATGCCGGCCTCGTCGTACATCACGTAGTCGGAGACGCCCCGGCGGTTGTAGAGCACCTTGACGTGCGGGTCCTCCACCAGCTGGTAGGTGTCGCGGTCGCCGGTGACGACGAGCGTGTCGACGCCCTGGTCGCGGGCCTGCGTGGCCAGCGTGGCCAGGATGTCGTCGGCCTCGAAGCCGGCCTTGTCCAGGATCGGGATGCCCAGGCTCTCGAGCACCTCGCGCACGAGGCCCATCTGCTGGCGCAGGATGTCGGGTGCGGCGTCGCGGTTGGCCTTGTAGGTGTCGACCATCTCGTGGCGGAACGTCGGCTCGGGCCGGTCGAACGCCACCGCGATCCGCTGCGACCCGTGGTCGCGCAACAGGTTCACCAGCATCGACGTGAAGCCGTAGACGGCGTTCGTGACCTGGCCCGATGCGGTGGCCAGGTCGGTCGGCAGGGCGAAGAAGGCGCGGTAGGTGAGCGAGTTGCCGTCGATCAGGAGGACGGGGCCGGTGGACGCCACTCCTCGACCCTATGACGTGGGGCGGAGGTCGCCGGCGATGACCTTCTCGGCGATGACGCGCATCGTCACCCGGTCCGACATGGCGCGCTTCTGGATGAACGAGAAGGCGTCGTTCTCGCCGAGACCGTGCTCGTCCATCAGGCGGCCCTTGGCCCGGTCGACGATCTTGCGGGTCTCCAGCTGCTCCTCGAGGTTGAGCGTCTGGTCGGCGAGGGCCCGCATCTCGTTGAAGCGGCCCAGCGCCACCTCGACCGCCGGGATCAGCTCGTTGCGCTCGAACGGCTTGACCAGGTAGGCGAGCGCACCGGCATCCCGGGCCTGCTCGATCAGGTCGCGCTGACTGAAGGCCGTGAGGATCAGCACGGCCGCCCGGCGCTCTCCGGCGATCTCCCGGGCCGCCTGGAGACCGTCCATGCCCGGCATCTTGATGTCGAGGATGGCCAGTTCGGGTTCGTGCTCGCGGACCAGCTGCACGGCTTCGTCACCACGGCCGGTCTCCCCGACCACCTCGTAACCCTCCTCTTCGAGGGTCTCCTTCAGGTCGAGGCGGATGATGGCCTCGTCCTCGGCAATGACGACGCGAGTTGCCAACAGCGTTCCCTTTCGATCTTCGTTGATCTTGCTCGTGCCCTGCGACCGAGTCAGGTTCGAGACTCTGCCACGAATTCGTCGAGCAACTCGTCCTGGGAGCCCTCGAGACGTTCGATCTCTGCGAGCACGTGCTCCCGGTGGCGGCGCATCGCGTCGGCGTGCCGTGAGGCCTGCCGATGGTCCTCGCCCGCCATGGGGGTTTCCGACACCAACGCCCGCAGTCGGGCGTCGTCCGCGGTGTCGGCCAACTGTGCCAGCTGCTCGTCGGTGACGCCCAACTCCTCACGCAGTTGACGCAACCGATCGGACACCTGACGGAGCCGCCGTTCGACCGATGCTTTGGACATTGGTGAAATTCTAGGTTCCTTCAGGGACTACGCCCGTTTGAATGGGCCGGACATGCGCCGTCTGCTGGTCCTCGCGTTCATCTGGGGGTGGTCGTTCCTCTTCATCAAGGTGGCGGTGGAGGGCCTGACGCCGTCGACGGTGGCCTGGGCGAGGATCGCGCTGGGGGCGCTTGTGCTGTGGGTGTTCCTGCGGCGCAGGGGGCTCACCCTGCCCACCGACCGGCTGATGCTGCGGCACTTCACGGTGATGGCCGTGGTCGGCACCGCCCTGCCGTTCACGATGCTGGCGTGGGGCGAGGAGCGGATCAGCTCGGCGCTCACGTCGGTGCTCAACGCCTCGACGCCCCTGTTCACGGCCCTGTTCGCGGTGGCCGTCGGGCAGGAGCGGCTGCGGCGCCCCCAGGTGGCGGGGCTGGCCGTCGGCGTGGTGGGCGTGGCCGTGGCGGCCGGCCTGGGCGGGTCCGACCTGGAGGGCTCGTCGGTCGCCGGGTCGCTGGCGGCGATCGGCGCCGGCGTCTGCTACGGCGTGTCGATCACCTACGCCCGCCGCCACCTGACCGACACACCGCCCCTGGTGGCGGCCGCCGGCCAGCTCCTGGCGGGGACGGTCCTGCTCGCGCCGGTGGCGTTGGGCACGTCGGCTGCCTCGGGCGTCCACCTGTCGCCGACCCGGGTGCTGGCCGTGCTGCTGCTCGGCTCGGTGGGCACCGGCGTCGCCTTCCTGCTCCACTACGCCAACATCGCCGAGATGGGGGCGACGAAGGCGTCGCTGGTGACCTACCTGGTACCGGTGGTGGCGGTGGTCGTCGGGATCCTGGCGCTCGACGAGACGTTCGAGTGGCGGCTGCCGATCGGCGGGGTGCTCACCGTCGCCGGCATCGTCGCGGTGACGTCCCGACGCACGTCGCTCGCCGCCGCACCGCCCGCGGGCCTGGAACCGGCGACGGAACCCGTTTCCAGTCCACCCCGGTAGCGTGCCCGCTCGTGGCGAGCGACGCATGGGGAGTCGACGACGGGTACTGGGATGCCCTCGGCGGCTGGCACGAGACGTCGGCCGAGACCGCGGCGGCGCTGCGTGAGGTCATGGGGTCGCCGGACGGCGCCGCCGACCCGGGGCCGTCGCTCCAGCACCCGCTGCGAATCGTCCAGGTGGGCGAGGCGGCGCCCCTCGAGCTCGACGGTCCCGGCGACCTGACCCTGGAGGACGGCACGGAGCTACGGGTGGAGGGCTCGCTGCCGCCCGACCTGCCCATCGGCTACCACACGCTTCGGCCGCTCGGTTCGGGTGAGGGCGACGACGGCGGCGCTCCGTCGACCCGGCTGATCGTCACCCCCGGCCGCTGCCACCTGCCCCCCGACCTGCACTCCTGGGTGCTCACCGTGCAGCTCCACTCGTGCCGGTCGGACCGCAGCTGGGGCATCGGCGACCTGGCCGACCTGCGCCGCATCGGCACCTGGGCCACCGTCCGGGGCGCCGGCCTGGTCGCCCTCAACCCACTGCACGCTCCGCTGCCCACCAAGCACGTCCAGCCCAGCCCCTACTTCCCGTCGAGCCGGCGCTGGCTCAACCCTCTCTACCTGCACGTCGACGAGCTGCCGGGCGCTGCCGGCGACCCGCTGATCACCCGGCTGGCCGCCGATGCCCGGGCGCTGTCGTCGCAGCGGCTGATCGACCGCGACGCCGTGTGGGCCGCCAAGCGGGCGGCGCTGGAGCGGCTGTGGTCGATCGCCCGGCAGGACGCCCGGCTCGTCGAGTGGCGGGCCGAGCAGGGCGAGTCGCTGGAGACCTACGCCCGGTTCTGCGCCCTGGCCGAGCAGCACGACACGGGCTGGACCGAGTGGCCCGACGAGCACCGCCACCCGTCGTCGCCCGCCGTGGCCGCCTTCGCCGACGCCAACCCCGAGCGGATCGCCTTCTGGGCGTGGGTGCAGCTGCTGCTCGACGAGCAGCTCGACGCCGCCAACGCCACGATCCCGCTGCTGCAGGACCTGGCGATCGGCGTCGACCCGGACGGGGCCGAGGCCTGGACGTACCAGGACCTGCTGGCCCCGGGGGTGCGGGTGGGCGCGCCGCCGGACCGCTTCAACACCGGCGGCCAGGACTGGGGGCTACCGCCGTTCGTCCCCTGGAAGCTGCGCGACGCCGGCTACCGGCCGCTGGCCGAGCTGTGGCGCTCGTCGCTGCGGGCGGGCGGCGGCCTGCGGATCGACCACGTGATGGGCCTGTTCCGGCTGTACTGGCTGCTGCCCGACCAGGGTCCGGCCGACGGGGCCTATGTCCGCTACCCGGCCGACGAGCTGCTGGCGGTGCTGGCCGTCGAGTCGACCCGGGCGGGGGCGCTGGTGGTGGGCGAGGACCTGGGGACCGTCGAGGACGGCGTGCGGGAGCGGCTGGCGGCGGCCGGTGTGTTGTCGACCCGGCTGGTGTGGTTCGACTGGGAGCCGCCCGAGCAGTTCCCGGTGCAGGCGTTGGCCGCGGTCACCACCCACGACCTGCCCACGATCGCCGGCGTGTGGACCCACGACGACGTGGCCGACCAGCGCGGCGCCGGCCTCCCGGTCGACGAGGACGCCGCGGGGCAGATGCGGGCCCGGGTGGCGGACCTGGCGGGGGCGGGCGACGACGCCCCGGTGGACGACGTGGTGGTCGGCGTGCACCGGCGGCTGGCCAACGCCCCGTCGATGCTGGTGGCGGCCACGTTCGAGGACGCCCTGGCGGTCACCCGGCGACCCAACATGCCGGGCACGGTGTCGGAACGACCCAACTGGTCGCTGGCGCTCCCGCTGTCGTTGGACGACGCCCTCGGCGACCCCCTGGTGAACGCCGTGGCGGCCTCGCTGCGGGAGGGCCGCCGCCGCACGTCCCCCGCCACCGAGGAGGGCTCCTGACCGAAACCTCGACAGAGGTGGTGGCTATGGCGCCGTCTGTGTCGAAGTTTCGGGCTCGGTGAGCTCGGCGGCGAGCAAGTCCATCAGCAGGCCGTCGTGCCAGGTGCCGTCGGAGCCTCGCTCGGACTGCCGGGTGATGCCGACCGGCTTGAAGCCGACCTTCGCGTAGCAGCGGATGGCAGGGGCGTTGTCGGCGGCGGGGTCGATCTCGAGGCGGTGGTAGCCGTGGTCGACGAAGAGGTGCCGGGCCAGCGTGCGGACCGCGTCGGTGCCCACACCCTGCCCGTGCACCGCGGGGTCGACGTAGATGTCCATGTGGGCGTGCCGATAGTCGGGCTCCTCCTCGGAACCCCACTGGATCCACCCGACGATGTCGTCGTCGAGCAGGATCACGTAGGCGGTGACGTCGTCGTCCACCTCGGCGAAGTCCTCCTCCACGGCCTTGACCAGGTCGTCGCCGCCCCGCCAGTGCCGGTACACCTCCGGCGTCCGGCGGATCTCCACCAGCCGCGGGGCGTCGGTCTTCTCCGCTATCCGCAGCCGCACCCGGGCGCCCTCCAACACGGACGTGACGCTACCGTCGCCCGACGTGCCCGACGTGAGCGCCGAGCAGGCCGTGTCGTTCCGGGTGGCGGCCCACGGCCTGGACCGCCGCCGCCGCCCGCTGGCGGTCCGGACCGCCGTGCCCGACTACCCCAAGGGGGCTGCGCTGCGGGCGCTGGCAGCCCGGTTCGTCGACGTGGGCCCCGACACGCTGACCGAGGGGACCCTGCTCCGGGCCTTGTCCCTCCGGGGCACGACCCACGCCTTCGCCGCCGCGGACGCCGCGGTCTACACGCTGGGCGTGCTCCCCACGCCGGACGACGAGTCGGCGGCGCAAGCCGCGCTCGGCTCCTCCTGGCCGGTCGTCGGCTCCTTGGGGGTGAGCGCCGTCGATGCCCTGGCCCGGGTGACCGCCGAGGTCTCGGATGTCATGGCCGACGGCCACGCCCGCTCCCGGGGCGCCGTCAGCGAGACCCTCCACGGTCGGCTCCCCCAGGGCTGGGAGCCGTGGTGCGAGCGCTGCGGTGCCCACCACGTGCCCGACCTCCCCTTCCGCCTCGCCCTCGTCGCCGCCGCCCTCCACTTCCCCACCGACGGCCCGGAGCTGGCGGCAGGGCCACGCCCGGACGTCGCCGGCCACGCCGAGGCTCGGGCCGAGCTCGTCCGGCGGTTCCTCGGCGCCTACGCCCCGGCGTCGGCTCGGGCGTTCGGCGAGTGGGCCGGACTGGGGCCCGCCGAGGCCGACGCCTCGTTCGCCGCGCTCGGCGACGAGATCGTCGCGGTCCGCCTCGACCGCCGCTCGGCGATGGCTCTGGCGGTCGACCGGGAACGGCTCCACGAACCGGTGGCCGTCGTCGGCGTGCGGCTGGTACCGGCCGGCGACCCGTTCCTCCACCAGCGCGACCGCGCCACCCTGCTCCCCGACCCTGACCACCGCCGCCAGCTCTGGCGCCCCGCCGGCGCCCCGGGCCTCGTCCTGATCGACGGCACCCCGTCCGGCGTCTGGCGCCACAAGCAGGCCAAGTCCCACGTGGCCGTCACCGCCGACCTGTGGACCGCCGCGCCCAACGCCCGGCTCACCTCAGCCCTTACGACCGAGGCCGCCGCCACCCTCTCGACCACCCCCGACGAGGTCGAGATCCACGTCAACCCTTAGGTGCGGGCGGTGGGATTCGAACCCACACTGTCGGGTGTTTGAGACCCGTTCCTCTGCCGTTGGGATACGCCCGCAAAGGACCCGCGAGCCTACCCCCGCCAACCACCCCGCCTCCGCCCCAAGCGGACTCGGCGGAGCCGAGGCCGTACCCTCCAAGGATGCGACGTCTGATCTTCGTTGTGGTGGTGGTCGGCGTGGTGCGGGTGGTGTTGTCGTACCGCGAGCGGAAGCTGACGGCCGGGGAGGCCGAGCTGGGCCTCACAGAGTGAAGGCCCTGGCCATCCTCAGGACGACCAGGGCCTTCTGCGCATGACCTCTGCCTCTCGGCTTACCGCCTGGTGGTCAGGCCGTAGCCGTAGGGGAACAGCGGGTGGTAGTCCCGGTCGCCCACGTTGATGGGGACCTGGTCCTCGCTGCGGGGCCACGTCACCGACAGCTTGCCGGTGAACGCCTTGCGGCCGAACAGCACGTCGGCGACGCCCGCACCCTCGCTGCCGGGCAGCCAGGAGGCGACGAGGGCGTCCATCTCGCCGAGCTGATCGGTGACGACCTGCGGCCGCCCCGACACCACCAGCACGACGCACTTGCTGATGGCGCCGCACACGGCGTCGACCACGGCCTTGTCGCCGGGCAGCAGCGACAGCGACTTCTCCTCCAGCTGCGCCGGGGAGCAGAAACCGCACTCGGGGCCGTCGATGTCGCCGTAGCCCTCGGCGTAGGGCGTCTCACCGACCACCACGATCCCGACGTCGGCACCCGCCATGGACGCCGAGGCGTCGGCGCTGTAGGTGACGTTCGCGTTCGGGGCGACCTCGCGGATGCCCTCCAGGACCGTGGTGCCGGGGATGATGTCGCCCGGCACGCCCTGCCACTGGATGGTCCAGCCGCCGGCCTGGTTGCCGATGTCGTCGGCGTTGCGGCCGGCCACGTAGATGTCGCCGCTCGGGGCGAGGGGCAGCAGGTTGCGGCTGTTCTTCAGCAGCACCTGCGACTTCGCCACGGCCTCACGGGCCAGTGCCCGGTGCTCGTTGCTGCCGACCTCGTCGAGGTTGTCGTCCGAGGCGAAGGGCCGCTCGAACAGGCCGAGCTCGAACTTCTTCGTGAGGATGCGGCGGACCGCGTCGTCGATGCGGGACCGGCTCACCCGGCCCGCCCGGGCCTCGACCAGCAGCAGGTCCTCGAACTGCTTGGCCGTGTTCGGCTCCATGAACATGTCGGTGCCGGCGTTGACCCCGGTCCGCACCTTGTAGCCGGTGAGGCCGGCGTTGGCGGGATCCGACGGGTCGGGGATCTGGTGGATGCCCTCCCAGTCGGAGATCACGAAGCCGCCGAAGCGGAGGTCCCGCTTGAGGACGTCGGTGATCAGCTCGCGGTGGGCGTGCATCTTCGTCGGGTTGCCGACGCCGTCTTCGGTCCAGTCGACGCTGGAGAACGACGGCATGACGCTGCCGACGCCCTGGTGCTTGATCGCCTCCACGTAGGGGGCGAGGTCGATCCGCTGGAAGTCACGCCGGTTGGTGACCGTGACGCCCTGGTCGATGGTGTACTTCTGGTCGAACCACGGCAGGCCTTCGTTGGCCGCGGCGACGGCCTCGTCGAACTCGGTGTCGCCGTCGCCGGCGTAGTGCTTCGCCGTCGCCAGCACGCTGCCCTCCGACGACAGGTCGCGGCCCTCCGTCCCGTCGACGATGCTGGTCAGCTTCGTGACCAGCGCCGGGTCCTCGCTGAAGCTCTCGTAGGAGCGACCCCAGCGCTCGTCCCGGGTCACGCAGACGCAGGGCGAGAAGTTCCACGGGATGCCGGTGGCCCGCACCTCTTCGGCGGTCGCTCGGCCGATCCTCTCGACCAGGCGGGCGTCGCGGGTGGAGCCGAGGCCGATGTTGTGCGGGAAGATCGTCGCCCCGAACACGTTGCCGTGGCCGTGGACGGCGTCGACGCCGTAGATGATCGGGATCTGCAGGCGGGTGGTCAGGGCCTGGGCCTGGAAGTCGTTGACCATGTCGAGCCACGCCTCGGGCGTGTTCGTGGGCGGGGTGGAGCCGCCGCCGGACAGCACGGAGCCCAGCTGCCACTCGGCGATCAGCGACGGATCGTCGAAGACCGCGCCCCGCTCGGCCTGGGTCATCTGGCCGATCTTCTCCTCGAGCGTCATGCGGCCGAGCAGGTCGGCGACCCGCTTGTGGACCGGCTGGCGGCGGTCGAGGTACGGGAAGCCGTGGGCGTTGACGACGATGGTGCTGCTGTCGTCGCCGACCTGGAGCTCGGCGGCCTGGGCGGCCTCGGCGGTCCCGTCCTGCCGGGCCGTGAGGTCGAGCGTCTGGGTGGTGCCGGACGCGGTGCCGGCCGGGAAGGTCAGGGTGCCCGACGCCTTCGTGACGTCGGCGGTGGTGGTGTAGGGGACGGTGGTGTCGGCCGCGAGCGGGCGGCCGTCGGCGGTGGTGACGGTCACGCCCACACGGGCGGTACCGCCTTCCGCCACCGTGTAGACGGCTTGGTCGGTCGTGACGGCTGGTGCTGCGGGAGCCGCTTGCGCCACGGCGCCGTCCAACACGACCGCTGTGGTCGTGAGGAGCAGCGCCGACATTGCGCCAGCGAGCGCAGGTCGCAGTCGTTGGATGTGCGACGGTCTGATCACGAGATCACCCCCCGGGATCCGTTCTGTCGGAGGCCCTCTGGCCCACGAGCCACCGTACGAACGGCGCCGTGAACGAGGTATCAAGATTCGCCCATCCGCATGAACGATTCGTGAACGCCCGCCTCCGATCCGTGTCCCCGCCGGAGGGGTCCCGGGTGCTCGGCGGCGTCAGCCGTTGAGGAGGCGGGCGCCCTCGAGGTGGAGGAGCCACGCCTTGGCCTCGAGGCCGCCGCCGTAGCCGCCCAGGTCGCCGCCGGTGCGCAGGCAGCGGTGGCAGGGCACGACGATCGCGATCGGGTTGGTGGCCATGGCGGTGCCCGCGGCCCGGCTGGCCTTGGGGTTGCCGGCCCGCTCGGCCAGCTCCTTGTACGACACGGTCTGGCCGTAGGGGACCTGCACCAGCTCGCCGAGCACGGTGCGGCGGAAGCCCCTCGAGAGCTGCCAGTCGAGCGGGACGTCGAAGTCGTGCCGTTGCCCCTCGAAGTACTCGTCGAGCTGGCGCCGCACGCCGTCGAGCCGGCCGGGCGACCTCAGCACCCGGGGCGACACCTGGCGGGCCAGGTCGTCGATGGCCTGCCCGTCGTCGCCGAACGACAGGCGCACCAGGCCGGACGGCGTCGCCGCCAGCGTGAGGTGTCCGACGGGCGAGTCGGTCACGGTCCAGGCGACGTCGACCAGCCCCTCCGCTTCGGCGCGACGGTTGACGCTGTCGAGGAGGTCGGTCATGTCGGGCACCCCTTCTGGGTCGGGGACGGGCAGGCGCCGCAGCAGCCGGCCGATCTCGTCGTGGTCGGAACGTGGGTCGGCCATCGCTACACCTCCTGCCTCTCGTGGTCGGGAAGGTTCCGGCGCAGGCTCTGCAGCCCGGCCCGGACGTTCTGGCGGACGGCTGCCTCGCTGCTGCCGATGACCTCGGCGATCTCGGCGTACGGGCGGTCGAGCACGTAGCGCTGCACGACCGCGGAGCGCTGCTTGGTCGGCAGCTCCGCCACGGCCGACCACAGCGACCCGGCGCGCCCGTCGGGCTCGGGGTCGACGTGGGCGACCTCGGGCGGCTCGGCGATCGGGTCGGCCCGACGGGACCGGGCGCGGGCCTGGTCGATGACCTTGCGGTGGGCGATCGTGAACAGCCAGCCGCGCAGGTTCCCGTCGGAGCGCAGGTCGGGATACGTGCGGAGCGCCGCGATCACGGTCTCCTGGAAGGCGTCCGCGCCGTCGTGCGGGCCCGCGGTCGCGACGAGGAACCGGTGCAGGTCGGCGGCGTGCTCGTCGAGCAGCGTCTGGAAGGGCGGGAGCCGTCTCACCACTGGTTACAACGCCGCGGCCGGCCCCGGTGTGAGGTCGCCGTCGCCGATCGTCGCCCGAGCCGCCGACGTCACTTCTTCAGGGCGGCGAGGAGCTTCGTGGGGGTGTCCTTGGGGCTGATCTTGGGCCAGGCCTCGGCGATGGTGCCGTCGTCGGCGACGAGGTACGCCGAGCGGATCACGCCCATGTACTTGCGGCCGTACATGCTCTTCTCGCCCCAGGCGGCGTACGACTCGGCGACGCTGTGGTCCTCGTCGGCCAGCAGCGGGAACCCCAGGCTGTACTTCTCGTCGAACTTCTTCTGCTTCGCGGGCTTGTCGGGGCTGATGCCCACCACCTTGGTGTCACCGATGTCGCCGAGGATGTCCCGCAACCCGCACGCCTGCGCGGTACACCCCGGCGTGTCGGCCTTGGGATAGAAGTAGACGAGCGTGGCGGCGCCGGCGGTGGACAGGGTGAAGGGGTTGCCGTCCTGGTCGAGCAGGGTGAAATCGGGGGCTTTGTCTCCGGTCTTGGGCATGCGCCGACCTTACCGGGCGCCAGCATTGCCAGTACGCCAAACTCACCGCTTTTCAGACCTCTTAGGAAATTTTCCGTAAGTTCTGCGTTTCTCGCTATTTTTCGAACGCCAGCTCGCCCGAGTTCTCCCGCCTCGGAATGACGCGCCTCTTCCTAAAGAACCGCTGGTCTGGTGCGATGGAGGTGAGCGAGCGGAGGCGGAACGATGGCTACACCGCGCGGCACAGGTTCGTCTCGACTACCCGAGCGTCTCGCACGCCTTCGCGCCCGGGCTGCAGAGATGCAGGCGATCCGCGAGTCCCAGACGAGCTGCCAGCACACCCGAGCCCCAGTCGAGATTGTCCAAGTCTTCGCGAACGGCTCTCGGCATCTGTATCGAGGCTGCGCCGAATGCGGCTACGCCGTCGAGCCCGGGCCAGTGGCTCGGCGAACGTTCCGCCGACGGACTTCCGATCGTGCTGGACGAACGAACCAGCCGGCCGCCTTGCGCTCGCTGCGGAGCCTTCGGGACCGAGCTGCATCACTTCGCACCTCGAGCCATCTTCGGCGGCGACGAAGCTGAGATGTGGCCCACCGCATGGCTGTGCCCCGACTGCCACGACTACTGGCATCGGATGATGAAAGGCGCCGAGTAGCTCCACAACGGTTGTCGGCCCACCGTCCGGCGGATGTCCTTCATCAGCAGAACGAGATGGAGCGGATCGGTCGGGCTCTCCTCGAACTCGGGAAGCAGGTGGAGGTAGAACTCCCTGGCCTCAGGAGACTCCGCGTGGACGAGCAGGCCCCGACAGCCGATGTCCTCTGACAGCCCAACGAGGCGGGCGAACACGACTTGAAGCAGGCCGACGCCCAGACCCTGGCCTCGTGACGGACGTCGACACCGAGACGGGCCAGCAGCGCCACAGGCTGGGGATAGCGACCGGCACCTCGAGGGAGCCGAGCGGGAGCCGCGATCGTGGAGAGCTGCGCCATGCACCAGCCGTAGTACGCCACCACGACAGGGCTCTCGGCCTGGGCGACGACGAATACCCTCGTCGTTCCTGTACTCGCCGACTGACGGGCATGGCGCCGCAGCCAATCGGTCTGCTCCGAGGACTGGCATTCGAAGCCATCGAGCTCGTGGTGACCGGCGAGCAGTTCGGGCGCGCTGTAGCGCCCGGTCATTCAACGAAAGGTGAAGGACGATCCATCAAACGATGAAGCCCCGACAGCTCTCGCGCCGGCCGCGCGTTGATGGCATCCCATGCGTCGACTGCCTTGCTTCCAGATCGAAGCGATCTCGGTCCGCCAACACCGTCGCGCGGCCTCGACGGCATTGCTGACCACGAACTCGGTGACGTCGGTGTCGCTCGCCGCAACTGCACGATCGATCTCGACTCGACGACTCCGTCAATCGTCAGTTACTGCCGACGACGAGCAGCCGAGCGCCGCCGTTCTCGGCGATCGAGGATGCTGCAGTGTTCAGAATCGTGTCGAGCAGCTTGAGTCGCAACAGATCCGGTGTCGGAGGAAACGAGTTGAGTGCCGCTGTGTAGACCGACTCCCGAACGTGCGGCTGCACGATCACGACCTGGCTCGGATCGCTTGGCCGGCGCTTAAGCAGGGCATCTCGGAACGACTGTCGGCCGGAACAGCGTTCGCCATCGGCCCACGCTGCCCTCGCGGTGGTCAGCGTGGAGTCAATTCTTGTGAGTAGCCGCTGATGGTCCAGATAGAGAAGGTTCTTCGTAGCCTGGCCTGCGACCAGCTCGTAGGCAGAAGCCGAGATCCCGCGGCGATCGGATCTCGAGTGGGCCGCCTTGACATGGATCAGGCTGAGGACGCGCTCCTCATCGATGTGGAGGAAGTCGGCCATCTCTCCCGATCCGTCGTCACAAATGAGTACTCCGGATGAGAACGCCTTCGTGACCCACCCGAACAACGAGTCGTCGCTGTCGGTGCCGCAGAGGGCGTGAATTTCTGGCTCATTCGTCGCCGGCTTCTCCCGGCCTATATCGAAGGGTTCGATTGTCCGGAACTGCCAACCTCTGAAAGGCACTGCGTCGATCCGAGGCTGGTAGATCCGGTCGCCGTTGATCACGTGGCCTGACTCGTAGTAGATCCGCAAAGTTCCGAGATCGTCCAAGTGGTCCCGGAGATCCGGGAACGTGGAAGGGTCGCTGGTCGATTCCGTCCGGACATCGAGCTTGATCCGTCCGTCATACTCCTGCACGTTGATCCTGGCTCGGCCTGCTTCGTTGCCGTTGAGACCCAAGCCCACTGTGCAGTTCGGGCTGTCGGACCCGGTGACGCTGGTGATGCTCGAAGCGAGCGTCACCAGCTGTTGGTCCTCCGCCGTCGACGGATCCAGCAGGAGACCGGCGACGGGCACTATCACCTCGTAGGCGCCGCGAACGCCACTGAGATCATCGACGCTCTCCGCCAGCTGGCCGAACACTGCCTCGTCCCGGCCGGTCTCTTCGGTCTCGACTATGAGGTCGAGTACCTCGACGCATGCTTGAAGAAACGCGGTGAAGGAGCCGGCCTGCTTGTTCCAGACGACTGACTTCCTTGGCGTCGTGCCTGCGCTACCTGTCAGCGCCACGCGGTCGGGACTGTCAGCCAGCTCGCCGAGTCCCGCGTTCAAGGCGTAGGTGCTGTCCTGCTGCGACAACGTGTCGCGCAGGTCGATGCCGGTCGTTGTCTTCGTGTCCGGCTTCACCGATGAGCGATGGTGGACTCCCTCAAGCCAGAGACCCTTGGTCCGGCCAGCCAGAAATGCTTGCTGAAGGACCCACTCTGGCAGGAGCCGGAACGGTGCCAGGTCCTTCCGTATCCAGGCCTCGATCTGCCTGCGGAACTCGGTCCCCGAGATGGCGACATAGTCGCCTCGCCGAATGAGAACGATCAGCTCCGTGGACTGCTCTGGTGGTGCTGTGTCGTCGTCTTCGGGTCCGTGCCACCAGGAGGCAGGTCTGCGGTGGACGTACGAGAAGGCCTCGACCTCGTCGGGGGGATTTCCCTCTTCCAAGGTGACGATGTCGACGCCGTCGGCGACGACGGAACGGCTGTGATTTCCTCGTGCCTTCGAGGCGAGGCCCATGAGCCTTGACTTGATGACAGGTAGTGCCCTGGCTCGGTCACCGCCGTTGCACTTCACGATCTGCAATGAAATGTACGGCGCCAAGTGGGCCGCGTTGAGGACGGGTAGATCCGTCCGTGATTCCGCCATCGGTGCAACTTACTACGTAAGACGGTCATCAATAAGTGACCGCGCAGTAGTAGCAAATCATGGCGGGACGACCCAGTGGTCGTGCTCCGGTGAGGTGCACCGCGGCTGCTTGGCCTTGCAGCCACATGCCCGCTGGTGACCGAAGCCGGGACAGCCGGTCGCCGGCAGACCGTTCGCCCGGCGCTCGTCGTCCCGGCGGGAGCGCGCCCTCGCCGACGACGCCTGGTACACGGCCCGACTGCTGGCCGGCGAGATGCTCGAGGACATCGAAGCGGTGTTCACCGATGAAGGCTTGTCGCTGTTCCCCCCGGTCGGCCGCCGAGCTGTCGATGGACTGCTCCGTGCCCGGACCACGAGGTGCCCTGCAAGCACATCGCAGCCGTGTCTACCTCCTGGACGAAGCGTTCGACGACGACCTGTTCACCATCCTGGCGTGGCGAGGACGCGAGCGCGACGACCTGCTCGCCAACGTCGGGGCCGCCCGGACCGCCGAACCCCCGCTGCCGAGGCGGCCCCACCTCTGGAGGCCAGCCTGGACTCGTTCTTCACCCTGCAGGGCGCCCTCCCGGCCAGCAGCCCGGCGACCACCCCCAGCACCTCGCTGCTCGACCAGCCCCCACCCACCGGAACCATCCGCGGGCGAGCATTGATCGAGCTGCTGCGACCGGCCTACGTCGCGTTGGGTGTCGCCGGTGACAGCGACGCCACCCGACTCCCTGTCAGTGGTTGACGTCGGCGATGGCGATCTGCAGTTCGCCCGCGGCACGCAGCAGCTGGCGGTCACCGGCCACCAGCACGAGATCGGGATCGGCGACTGACTCCGCTGAGCCGAGGTGGACCGCGTCGTAGCCCCTCAGTGCCAACCGCTCCGCCAGCTCACCTGCACGGTGCACCACGTCCGCCCCGACCTCGACCAGGTCCAGGTCTCCGACCAGGACCTCGAGATCGGCAACCGCCCGACGCAGGCCGACGGCATCGATCCGGTCGGTCCGGTGCGCCTGCGCCAACGCGGCACGCGCCTCCGCGTAGGCCAGCCGTGAGGACACGACATGATCGGCCTCGTCCCACAGACGACCGGCGACACCGCTTCCCGCCTCCTCGACCACCAACGGGATCAGAGCCGACGTGTCGAAGTAGCAGATCAACGACGCTGCTCGGCCACGAGGTCACTCACAGTTCCCCGCGCCTTGACCCGCCTGGCAGGACGTGTCCTCTGCCGTCTCGCAGCGGGTGTGACCAGGCCCTCCGCGACCAGACGATCCAGCCTCCGCCCGCCCTCCACCGGCACGATCCTCGCCACCGCCGATCCCCGGTCGGTGATCACCAACTCGTCCCCACCACGCACCCGTTCGATGTAGCGGCTCAGATTGTCACGCAGGTCCCGTATCCCCACATCCATGGCACCCGATTGTAGCCACTTCAAGGGCCAGAAAGTGGCGTCAGTGGGCGGATCAGCGGTCGTCGTGGTGGGCCGGGTGGGGGCCGCGGGGGCGCGGTGCGCGGCCGGGGGGCTGGGTCGGGCGGTCCTTGCGGTCGATCGGTGGGATGGGCTGCCGTACGGCCTGGTTGCCGAGGTCGAGCGGGGCGCCGTGGGAGGTGATGGTGATCGGGGGGCCTTCGAGGAGCTCGTACGTGGCTTCGTCGCGGCGGGCGGTGACGGCGATGCGCCGTCCCCGGTACCGGATCCGGAACGCCAGGCGGGTGATCCCGGCCGGCAGCCGCGGGGCGAAGGTCAGCTGGTGGTTGCGGGCCCGCATCCCACCGAAGCCCGCCACCAACGCGGCCCACCCACCGGCGAGCGAGGCCATGTGCAGGCCGTCGCTGGTGTTGAGCCACACGTCGGCCAGGTCGACCAGGGCGGCCTCGCCCAGGTAGTCGTGGGCCAGCTCCATGTGTCCCAGCTCGGCGGCCATGATCGCCTGCGTCGGCGCCGACAGCGACGAGTCGCGCACGGTCAGGGCCTCGTAGTAGGTGAAGTCGCGGTCCTTCTGCTCGGGCGTGAAGGCGTGGCCGTGCAGGTGCAGCGCGAGGACCAGGTCGGCCTGCTTCACCACCTGCTTGCGGTACAGGTCGAAGTAGGGATGGTGCAGCAGCAGCGGGTAGTCGTCGGACCGCGTGTGGGCGAAGTCCCAGCGGGCGTGGTCGGTGAAGGCCTCGCTCTGCGGATGGACGCCGAGCCGCTCGTCGTAGGGGATGAGCATGGCGGCGGCGGCGTCGCGCCACGAGGCCATCTCCTCCTCGGTGACCCCGAGGCGCTCGGCCGCCGCCGACTGCCGGGCCGCGACGTCCGCCGCGACCGCCAGGTTCTGCTGGGCCACCAGGTTGGTGTACACGTTGTTGTCGGCGATGGCGCTGTACTCGTCGGGCCCGGTGACGCCGTCGATGCGGAACCACCCGTCGGCGTCGTGGTGGCCGAGGCTCCGCCACAAGCGTGCGGTCTGGATCAGGATCTCGGCGGCCACGTCCCGCTCGAAGTCGGCGTCGTCGGTGGCGTCGAGGTAGCGAACGATGGCGTCGGCGATGTCGCCGTTGATGTGGAAGGCGGCGGTGCCTGCGGGCCAGTAGGCCGACGACTCCCAGCCCCGCAGTGTCCGCCACGGAAACGTCGCGCCGTCGAGGCCCAGCTCGCGGGCCCGGTCCAGGGCCAGCGGCAGCGTGAGCAGCCGCCAGCGCAGCGCGTCGGCGGCCGCGGCGGGCTGGGTGTAGGTCAGCACCGGGAGGACGAAGGTCTCGGTGTCCCAGAAGGTGTGGCCGTCGTAGCCGGGCCCGGTGAGGCCCTTGGCCGGGATCGGCCTCTGCTCGGCCCGCGCCGCGGACTGGAGGATGTGGAACAGGCCGAACCGCACCGCCTGCTGCACCTCGGGGTCGCCGTCGAGCTCGACGTCGGCGCCGGCCCAGTACTCGTCGAGATAGGCCCGCTGCTCGGCGACCAGGCCGTCCCAGCCCGCGACGTGGGCGCCGGCCAAGGCGGCCACCACCTGGTCGAGCAGCGCCGGCCGGGTGCGTTGGCTCGACCAGCCGTAGGCGACGAACTTGACCAGTCGCAGCCGTTGACCGGGCTCGAGGCGGGTCGCCAGCGTGAGCCGGCAGACGTCGGGCTCGGTGGTCATCTCCTGATCGACGTCCTGGCTGTCGCACTCGACGAGGTGCCGCATGCCCGCGGCGACCCGCAGACCGCTCTGGCGGGTCTGATGGATCATCACGGCCCGGGTGCCATGCGCGGTGTGCTCCTCGCTGACCAGCGGGTGCGAGAGCGCCGCCGCGGCCCGGGGATCCTTGCTCTGCGGTGGCAGCTCCTCGTTGGCCACCAGCTCGGACTGGAGCACGATGCGCAGCGCCTTGTCGACCGGTTCGACCACGTAGCTGATGGCGGCCACGGCCCGGTGGGTCAGCGACACGAGGCGCGTCGACGAGATGCGCACCGAGTCACCGGCGGGCGACGTCCATTCCACCTGCCGGGACAGCGTCCCCGCTCGGAGGTCCAGCCGGCGCTCGTGCGAGCTCACGGTGCCGTAGCGGACGTCGAAGGGCTCGTCGTCGACCAGGAGGCGGATCAGCTTGCCGTTGGTCACGTTGATCACCGTCTGGCCGGATGCCGGGTAGCCGTAGCCGGCCTCGGCGTACGGCAGCGGCCGCAGCTCGTAGAAGGAGTTGAGGTACGTGCCCGGTAGGCCGTGGGGATCGCCCTCGTCGAGGTTGCCACGCAGGCCGATGTGGCCGTTGGACAGGGCGAACACCGACTCGCTGCGGGCCAGGCCGTCGAGATCGAGGCCGCGCTCGGTGACGGCCCAGGGCTCGACGGAGTAGCCGGCCGCCTCGCTCATGTGCCCTGGCCCTCGCCCTCGATCTGGCCCTCATCCAGCAGTTCGCTCAGGTCCCGCACGACGACGTCGGCGCCGTGCCGTCGCAGCTCGTCGGCCTGACCGACCCGGTCGACCCCCACGACGACGGCGAAGCCTCCGGCCCGCCCGGCCTCGACGCCGGCCAGCGCGTCCTCGAACACCGCGGCGGACGCCGGCTCGGCACCCAGGGCTTCCGCGCCGGCGAGGAAGGTATCCGGTGCCGGCTTGCCCGCCAGGCCCCGTTCCTCGGCGACGAGGCCGTCGATGCGGGTGTCGAACAGGTCGGTGATGCCCACCGCCTCCAGGACCTGCCGGGTGTTGGCGCTCGACGACACCACAGCCGTCGACAGGCCGGCAGCCCGCGCCGCCCGGACATAGCGCACGGAGCCCTCGTAGATCTCGATCCTGCCCTGCGCCAGGCGAGCGAGGACGAGCGCCTGCTTGCGGTTTCCCAGGCCGTGGATCGTCCAGGTGTCGGGCGGGTCGTCGGGGCCACCCTCGGGCAGCTCGATGCCGCGCGACCTCAGGAACGCCCGGGTGCCGTCGAGCCGTGGGCGCCCGTCGACGTAGCGGCCGTAGTCGTCGTGGGCGTCGAAGGGCACGAACGGCGCACCGGTGCGCTCGGACCAGGCGCGGAGGAAGTCGTCGAACATCTCCTTCCACGCCGCCGCGTGCACGACGGCCGTCTTGGTGAGCACGCCGTCGAGATCGAAGAGGCATGCCCTGACCTGGGAAGGAAGGCCAAGCACCCGTCAGAGGCTAACGACGCGCAGCCGCCGCCCCGCGGACAGTCACCTCGCCGCCACGCACCCGACGCCCCGGAGTGTCAGGCCAGGCCGGCGCGGCGGAGCGCGTCCGCCATGGCGGTGTCGGGTCCCGACCCGCCGTCCCGGCTCTTGCCCCCGCCCCGACGTCGACCCTGACCCTGGTCACGGGCGCGGTCGCCACTGCCCTGGCCGCCCTGACGATCCTGGTCACGCGGGCTGCGACGCTCGTCCCGGCCCGATCGTCCGCCCTGGGCAGGATCGTCGTCCAGCCGGAGGGTCAGGGCGATGCGCTTGCGGGGCAGGTCCACGGCCAGCACCTTGACCCTGACGATGTCCCCCGGTTTGACCACGTCACGCGGGTCGGCCACATAGCGGTTCGACATGGCGGAGATGTGGACCAGCCCGTCCTGGTGGACGCCGACGTCGACGAAGGCGCCGAAGGCCGCCACGTTGGAGACCACGCCCTCCAGGATCATGCCGTCGCGGAGGTCCTGGAGGGTCTCGACACCCTCCTTGAACTCGGCGGTCTGGAAGGCCGGGCGCGGGTCGCGCCCCGGCTTCTCCAGCTCGGTGAGGATGTCGGTGACCGTCGGCAGGCCGAACGTCTCGTCCGTGAAGTCGCCGGGCTTCAGGCTGCGCAGCAGGGCCGTGTTGCCGATCAGTGCGGTGACGTCGCTGTCGCTGCGCTCCGCCATCCGCCGGACCACCGGGTAGGACTCCGGGTGGACGGCCGACGCGTCCAACGGGTCGTCGCCATCCCGGATGCGCAGGAAGCCGGCGCACTGCTCGAAGGCGGCGGGACCGATGCGGGGCACCTTCTTCAGCTGGGCGCGGCTCCGGAAGGGCCCGGTGCTGTCGCGGTGGGTGACGATGTTCTCGGCCACCGACGAGCTGATGCCCGAGACCCGGGCGAGCAGCGGCGCCGAGGCGGTGTTGACGTCGACGCCGACCGCGTTCACGCAGTCCTCGACGACCGCTTCCAGGGAGCGTGAGAGCTTGTGCTCGGCGATGTCGTGCTGGTACTGGCCCACCCCGATCGACCGGGGGTCGATCTTGACCAGCTCGGCCAGCGGGTCCTGCAGGCGGCGGGCGATGGAGACGGCGCCGCGCAACGAGACGTCCATGTCGGGGAGCTCCTGCGAGGCGAAGGCCGAGGCGGAGTAGACCGAGGCACCGGCTTCGGAGACGATGGTCTTGACCACCGTGCGGCCCGGCAGTCGGGCCACGAGGTCACCGGCCAGCTTGTCGGTCTCCCGGGACGCGGTGCCGTTGCCGATGGCCACCAGCTCCACGTCGTGGGCCTCCACCAGCTTGGCCAGGGAGGCGAGGGCTTGATCCCACTGACGTCGCGGAGCGTGCGGGTAGATGGTGTCGGTGGCCACCACCTTGCCGGTCGCGTCGACCACGGCCACCTTCACCCCGGTCCGGAGGCCGGGGTCGAGGCCCATGGTGGTCCGGGTCCCGGCCGGCGCCGCCAGCAGGAGGTCCCGCAGGTTGGACGCGAAGACCCCGACGGCACCGTCCTCGGCAGCGACCCGCAAGCGGGACCGCAGGTCGATCTGCAGGTGGACCAGCACCCGCGTCCGCCAGGCCCACCGCACCGTCTCGACGAGCCACCCGTCGGCGGCCCGACCCCGATCGGCGACCCCGAAGCGGTGGGCGATGGCCTGCTCCGAGGGTGACAGGCCGGCGGCCCCCGACCCGTGGCCGGCCCCGTCGTCGTGGTCGGGGTCCGGGACCAGGCTGAGGTCGAGGACCTTCTCCCCCTCCCCGCGCAGCAGCGCCAGCGTCCGGTGGGATGGCAGTTCCGTGAAGGCCTCGCCGAAGGAGAAGTAGTCGGAGTACTTGGCGCCGCGCTCCTCCTCGCCGTCGCGGGCCCGCGCCACCAGCCGGCCCTTCGTCCACATGCGCTCCCGCAGCTCGCCGAGGAGGTCGGCGTCCTCGGCGAAGCGCTCGGTGAGGATGGCCCGGGCGCCTTGCAGGGCAGCATCGGCGTCGGCGACGCCCTTGCCCTCGTCGACGTAGCCGGCCGCGGCGGCCTGGGGTTCCGTGCCCGGTTCGGTGAGCAGCAGGTCGGCCAGCGGCGCCAGGCCGGCCTCGCGGGCGATCTGCGCCTTGGTCCGGCGCTTGGGCTTGTACGGGAGGTAGATGTCCTCCAGCCGGGCCTTGGTCTCGGCAGCCAGGACCTTGGCTTCCAGCTCGGCGTCGAGCTTGCCCTGCTCCCGGATCGACTCGAGGATCGTCGCGCGGCGGTCCTCGAGCTCGCGCAGGTAGCCCAGGCGCTCTTCCAGGTTGCGGAGCTGGGTGTCGTCGAGCCCGCCGGTGGCTTCCTTGCGGTAGCGGGCGACGAACGGCACGGTGGCGCCCCCGTCGAGCAGGGCCACGGCCGCTTCCACCTGGCCGCTGCGGACGTCGAGCTCGTCGGCCAGGCGACGGTCGATCGAAGGGTTGACGTGCGTGGTCTTCACGATGTGTCAGGGCGGGCGTCCCGCCCCCGTCTCCTTCTCTACGACCGCCCCACCTGCAGAGCGCTGGGGCCGGCGCCGGCGCTGTACCAGCGGGCATTCTGGCATGCCGGAGCCGGGCACCCAGCGGCCGCCGGTGGCACTATCGGGGTGTGGCTGCGGAGTTGCAGGTCGGCTGTGCGATGTGGGCGCACAAGGGGTGGCAGGGGCGCTTCCTGCCCGACGGCCTCCGCCGCGCCGCCCAGCTCCCCGCCTACGCCACGTGGTGCACGGCGGTCGAGGGCAACACCACCGCCTACGGCCTGCCGGCGCCGGCCACGGTGGCAGCCTGGGCAGCCGAGACCCCGGCGGGCTTCCGGTTCCTCTTCAAGCTGCCGCAGCTGATCACCCACCAGCGCCGGCTCCGCAACGCCGAAGCCGACCTGCGGGAGGTGGTCGACCTGCTGGCACCGCTGGGCGGGCGGGCCGAGGTGCTGGCCGTCCAGCTCCCCGCCGGCTTCGGGCCCGGCGACCTGGGAGCGCTGGCCGCGTTCCTGGCCCGGGCACCGACGGCCCACCGCTACGCCGTCGAGGTGCGGCACCCGGCCTTCTTCGACGGCGGGCCCGCCGATCGGGCACTGGCCGGGCTGCTGGCCGACCGGGGCGCCGAGTGGACCACGTTCGACACCACCACCCTGTTCGCCCGCCCGCCCACCAGCGACGCCGAGCGGGAGGCCTGGGCCACCAAGCCCCGGTTGCCGCGCCGGACGGTGGCGATCGGGGACCGGCCGGTGGTCCGCTTCCTGGGGCGCGACGACATGGACGCCACCGTGGCGGGCTGGCAGCCATGGGTGCCGGTGGTCGCCGGCTGGCTGGCCGAGGGCCGCAGCCCGACGGTGTTCGTCCACACGCCCGACAACGACGAGGCCCTCGGCCTGGCCCGACGGTTCCACGACGACGTCCGGGCCGCAGCCACCGTCGAGGTCGTCCCGCTCCCGGAGCCCACCGTCGCCGCTCCACCACCCACCCTCTTCTGACCGCCCCGCGCCCCGGCGATCAGCTCGGGACGGCGTCGCCGGTGTCGGGGTCGAAGAAGTAGAGGCGGCCCGGATCGATCGACAGGGTGAGGGGTTCGCCGACCGGGACCGGGACGTCGGTCGGCAGCCGCACGGTGAAGCGGGCCCGATCCTCCGGCAGGAGGAGCGCATCGTCGGCGGTGCTGGCCTCCACGGCCGCGCGGGTGGCATCGGTGTCGACGCGGGGCGCGGCCACGTCGAAGACGACGAAGCGCTCGTCACCGAGCTCCTCGACCACCTCGGGCGTGGCCTGCAGGGTGGGCCAGCCCCGGTCGGCCGCGGGGGTGAACCCCGTCGGTCGGATCCCGAGGATCACCTTGCGGTCGGCCTCGGCCAGGGGTGAGCCGGCGGGCAGGGGGACGGTCACCCCGGCGAACGAGACGACCCCGCGCTCGACGGCGGCGTCGACGAAGTTCATCGCCGGGGAGCCGATGAAGGCCGCCACGAACAGGTTGGTGGGATGCAGGTAGACCTCCTGGGGCCGGTCGCACTGCTGCAGCACGCCGTCGCGCAGCACGGCCACGCGCTGGCCCAGCGTCATCGCCTCGATCTGGTCGTGCGTGACGTAGACCGTCGTGACGCCGAGGCGCTTGTGCAGCAGCGACAGCTCGGCTCGCAGCGCCACCCGGAGCTTGGCGTCGAGGTTGGACAGCGGTTCGTCCATCAGGAACACCCGGGGCTCGCGCACGATCGCCCGGCCCATCGCCACCCGCTGGCGCTGCCCGCCCGACAGCGCCGCCGGCCGGCGGTCCAGGAGGTGCTCGAGCCCGAGGACCTCGGCGACCTCGGCGACGCGCCGGTTGCGCTGCTCCTTGGGCATCCGTCGCATGCGCAGCCCGAACGCCAGGTTCCGCCGCACCGACATCCGCGGGTACAGGGCGTAGCTCTGGAACACCATGGCCACGTCCCGGTGCTGCGGGAGCCGGTTGGTGACGTCGTCGTCGCCGATGTGTATGCGCCCGGACGACACCTCCTCGAGCCCGGCCACCAGGCGCAGCAGCGTCGACTTCCCGCAGCCCGAGGGGCCGACGAGCACCATGAACTCACCCGCCTCGACCTGCAGCGTCACGTCGCGGATGGCGTCGACCCCGCCCTTGAAGCGCTTGCCGACGCTCTCCAGCCGCACCCCCGCGGCCCGGGGCTCGGCGTCGCTCTCGGTCTCGGCTTCGGTCTCGCTCATCCCTTCAACGCTCCTGCCATCAGCCCGCGCATGAAGAACCGGCCCATCACCACGTAGACCGCCAGGGTGGGGAGGCTCGCCAGCAGCGCGGCGGCGACCGCCTCGTGGAACGGCACGACCTGGCTCCCCGCGATGTTGTTGAGCGCGATCGTCACCGGCCAGTCCTGGCGCGACGTCAGCACCAGGCCGAAGATGAAGTCGTTCCACGACGAGGTGAACTCCCAGATCATCGACACCGCGAACGCGGGGAGCGCCACCGGCAGGGCGACGAAGACGAAGGTGCGCAGCATCCCCGCCCCGTCGACCTGCGCGGCGTCGATCAGCTCGTCGGAGATCCCGCTGAAGTAGCTGCGGAAGATCAGCGTGGTGATCGGCAGGCCGTAGACGACGTGCACCAGGGTCAGGCCGCCGAGGTCGTGCATGTCGAGGTCGCTCATCAGCTGGTTCAGCGGGATCAGCACCGCCTGGTACGGGATGAACATGCCGAAGAGGATCAGCGGGAAGACGACGTCGGCGCCGGGGAAGCGCCACTTGGCGAGCACGAAGCCGTTGGCCGCGCCCAGGAACGACGCGATGATGCTGGCCGGGACCGCCATCATCACGCTGTTGCGGAACCCGTCCTCCATCTCCGGCCAGACCGTGCGGAACGTGTCGAGCGACAGCGAGTCCGGCAGCGCCCACATCTGCGACGGGCTCACCTCCGTCGGGTCCTTGAAGGCCGTCACGACCAGCACGTACACGGGGACGAGGAACATCCCGACCAGCGCCACCAGCGCCCCGTAGCGCAAGGTGGTGAACCACGGCGCCCAGCGCGAGCGGATCCGCCCGTCGGTCGGAGCGACGTCGGCCCCGTCGGCCGCGTCGGCCCCGTCGTCGACGGCCACCTCGGCCACCGTCATCGGCGCCGCTCCATCCGGATCGAGTACCAGATGTACGGGACGACCACGACGGAGATCCCCGCCACGAGCAGCGTGGCGATCGCGGCGCCCCGCGAGAAGTTGAGCCCGTCGAACGTGGTGAACCACATGTACAGGGCCGGCGTCTCGATCTTGCGGCTCTCGACGTCCATGGCGAACATCAGGTCGAACGTCTTCAGCGAGATGTGCGCCAGGATCACCACCGCGCTCATCACGACCGGCAGCAGCATCGGCCGCACCACGTGCCAGAAGACCCGAGGCTCGTTGGCCCCGTCGACCCGGGCGGCCTCGCGCAGGTCGTCCGACACGCCCCGGAGGCCGGCCAGGAACAGGGCCATCACGTAGCCCGACAGTGCCCAGCCCGCCGGCAGGGCGATGGCCGCGGGCGCCCAGGTCCCGCGGGACTTGAACCAGTCGTTGGCCAGGAAGTCCAGGCCCACCTGGCCGAAGAGCTTGTTGAGGCCGGTCTCCTGCGCGCCACCGGCGTTGTTGAGCAGCCAACGCCAGATGATCGCGGTGGCGATGAACGAGATCGCCATGGGGAACAGGAACACGCCCCGGAAGAAGCCCTCGCCCCGGACGCCCCGCTCGATCAGCAGCGCCAGCAGGAAGCCGAGCAGCAGCGTGCCGACCACGAACACCGCGGTGAACACCAGCACGTTCTCCACGTCGTCGGTGAAGCGGGTGTCGTCCGGCAGGCGCTGGTAGTTGTCGGTGCCGGCGTAGGCGTAGTCGGGGCGCAGGCCCCGCCAGTCGCTCAACGACACCCTCAGGTTCCATCCCAGGAACCCGTAGACGAAGACCCCCAGCAGGATCAGCGAGGGCGAGACGAGCAACAGACCGGGCGCCCATCGACGTATCCGGTGCACGGCGCGCTGCCTCCCTCGCCCTCGCTTCCCTGGCCCTAGTTCTGGGTGTCCTCGTAGGCCTGCTTCACGGCCCCGGCGAACCCTTCGGCGTCACCGCTCTCGACGAACTCCTGCAGCGCCGAGTCGATCTCGGTCTTCCAGGCGTTGTCGGCGACCACGCCGTGGGCCAGCGAGCCGACGATCGTCGTCGACGGGTCGGTCCAGTCCTCGAACGGCACCTGCAGGTAATCGGTGTAGAGCGACGCGTCGCCGTCGATCCGGGCCGGGATCGAGCCCTTCACCGGGTTGAAGGTGTCCTGCCCTTCCTTGGAGCCGGCCAGCTTGAGCCATTCGATGGCGGTCTCGCGGTGCGGGGCGTCCTGCGGCAGGGTGAAGGTGTCGGACAGGAAGTTGAAGACGCCGTCGGTGCCGGGCGACGTGGTGGCGCCGTAGTCGGTCTCCCAGGTGAGCTCCTTCTCGACCCGGAAGTAGGTGTCGGCCCAGTCGCCCATCACGTTGTAGGCGGCGTCGCCCTCGATGAGCGGGTCGATGGCGGGCTGCCAGTCGGCCGCGGCCGAATCGAGGTTGGAGTGGCCGAGCACCTCGGTGAACATGTCCAGCGCGTCGACGACCTCGGCGGACTCCCAGTCGGTGGACACGTCCCACAGGCCGCTGTAGACGTCGGGGCCCAGCTCACCCAGGAGCACGTTCTCCAGGAGGTGCTGCTGCGTCCACGTGGGGCCCACCGTGAGCGGGATCTTGCCGGCGGCCTCGAGCGTGGTGGCCTGGGTCAGGAACTCGTCCCAGGTCGTCGGGGGAGCGGCGATGCCGACCTCGTCGAGGACGGCCGGGTTGTACCAGAGCACGTTGGACCGGTGGATGTTGACCGGCACCGAGTAGAGCTTGCCGTCGGACGTGATCAGGTCGAGCAGCTGCTCGGGGAACACATCCCGCCAGCCCTCGTCGTCGTAGAGGGAGTCGAGGTCCTCCACCTCGTCGGCCTCGATGTCGGCGACGAGCTCCTTGCCGGCGTGGCGCTGGTAGGAGTCGGGCGGGTTGTCGGCGAGCAGCCGGTTGGCCAGCTCGGCCTGGGCGTTGGTGCCCGCCCCGCCGGCGATGGCCGAGTCGACGATCTCGACGTCGGGGTTCTGGTCCGCGAACAGGGCGAGCAGAGCCTCCTTGCCTTCGGAGTCGCCGCCTCCCGTCCACCAGGAGAAGAACTCGAACTCGTTGCTGCTGGCGGCGCTGTCACCGCTGTCATCGTCGTCGTCGCCGCAGGCTCCGAGTAGGAGCACTCCTACCACTGCGGTGGCGGCGATCGCACGTCCCCTCCGACCGAACCTCATCGGTGAGCCCCCCTGTCGCTGTCGCAATCTGATCCGGGGTGCGCGCGCTCTGGGAACGTTCACACCTCCGTGCCGATTGTCGAAGTCTGAGGCCCTATGTGTCAAGGTTCTTCCGCCCGTTAACGTTCCCAAGCACCGATGCCGAAACGTCCCACGATGAAGGACGTCGCCCGCGCCGCCGGGGTGAGCCACATGACGGTGTCGCGCGTCGTGAACGGCGACACGGGCGTGCTCCCGGACAAGGTGTCGCGAGTGGAGCGGGCCATCCGCAAGCTGGGGTACCAGCGCAACGACATGGCCCGACAGCTGCGCCGTCAGGGCCAGACCACCGGGACGATCGGGCTCGTCGTCGACGATGTCGCCAACACCTTCTGGTCGGCGCTGGCCCGGGCGGTGGAGGACGTCGCCATGCGACGGGGCTTCCTCGTGCTGGTGGGCAGCACCAACGACGACCGCCGGCGCGAGCAGGAGGTCGTCGCCGCGTTCTGCGCCCGGCGGGTCGACGGGCTGGTGGTGGTGCCCGTCGCCGGCAGCCAGCGCTTCCTCCGCACCCAGATGGCCATGGGGACCCGGGTCGTGTGCGTCGACCGCCCCGGCGACGGGCTCGAGGTCGACACCGTGGTCGTCGACAATCGCCCCGGCACACGTGATGCGATCGCCCACCTGATCGGTCAGGGTCACGAGCGCATCGGGTTCCTGGGCGACCGCGACGACATCTGGACCGCCGAGGAGCGCTACACCGGCTACCTCGACGCGCTCGGCGACGCCCGGATCGAGCCCACACCGAGCCATGTGCGCCGAGGCGTCAGGACCGCGGCCCAGGCGACCGAGGCGGCCCGGGAGCTGATGACGGCACGCCACCCGCCGACGGCCATCTTCACCGGCAACAACATGATCACGATCGGGGCGATCGCCGCGTTCTCGCAGGACGACCGGCCGCGGGCCACGGCCCTGGTCGGCTTCGACGACTTCCCGCTCGCCGACCGCCTCGCACCCCCCGTCACGGTGGTGCAGCAGGATCCGGCCGCGCTGGGAGCCACCGCCGCCCAGATGCTCCTCGCCCGCATCGAGGGCGACACCGCACCCCCGCGCACCGTCGTCCTGAAGACCCGTCTCCTGACCCGCGGCTCCGGTGAGATCCCCCCACCGTGAGGAACCTCCCTCCCTCGCCGTCGGTCAATGCCAGCGCAGCGCGCTGCGCTGTGACCAGTAGTCCTCGCTCGGCTCGGCCAGCATCGCCAGCTGCTCCATGTCGTGATCGGTCAGCCGCAGCGCCGACGCGTGCAGGTTGCTGGCGAGCTGCCCGGGGCTGACCGGCCCCACCAGCACGGTGTCGGCCCAGGGCTGGGACAGCACCGCTCCGACCGCGACGGCGTCGGGGGTGACCCCGTGCCGCTCCGCCAACTCGACCAACCCGGCCGGCGGTCGCTCTGCGAGCCGGCCGTTGGCCAACGTCTCCTTGACCAGGACGAGAACCCCGTGGCGATGCGCCTGGTCGAGCGTGGGGCCGACCGACGGCTCCGACACGTTCCACGTCGACTGGACGGCAGTGAAGACCGGCTGCCCGGCGACCTGCAGGGTCAAGGCGCGCTCGACGACCTCGGCCTGCGCCGGCCCGGAGGTGGAGAACCCCACCCGTACCCCCTGAGCGGCCAGACCGGCCAACGCCTCCAGGAGCGGCCGGTCGGCGAACACCGGGCTGTCGGGGGTCAGGGAGTGCACCTGGTAGTGGGCGATCTGCCCACCCAGCAGCGCCTGGCTCTCCGCCCACTGCTGGGAGAACCGGGCGAGCGAGTGCTCCTTGGTCTCGTGGACCTCCGCATCGGTGCGCCAACCGCCGACGTAGGCGTAGCCCCACTTGCTGGAGACGGTCAGATCGCTCACGCCCCGGTCGGCCAGCCATCCCGCCAGGAACTCCTCGGCCCGACCGTACGAGCGCGCCACATCCACCCAGCGAACGCCGGCGGCGTAGGCGGCATCCAGGACCTGCCAGCTCGCCTCCCGCAGCGCCTCCACCGTCCGGTCGACCGGCAGCGCCCGGTCACGGCCGAGGTTGATGTACGCGGGCCGCCCCAACGCCGCGAGCCCCAGGCCGACCTCCATCACCACACCTCCACCGAACAGACCTCACGATCGCCGACGACGACCACCGGCACCGTAGGCCGCCACCCGCTATCGCCGGATGGTCCGGCGGATGTCCTTCATCAGCAAGACGAGATGGAGCGGGTCGGTCGGGCTCTCCTCCAACTCTGGGACGAGGTGGAGGTAGAAGTCTCTGGCTTCGGTGGACTCGGCATGGACGAGAAGGCCACGACAACCGATGTCGTCGGACAGCTCGACGAGGCGGGCGAAGACGTCCTGGAGCAGGCCGGCGCCCAGACCACGGCCCTCGTGGCTGACGCCGACCCCGAGACGGGCCAACAGCGCCACGGGCTGGGGATAGCGGCCGGCACCCCGACGGAGCCGAGCCGGTGCTGCGATCGTGGAGAGCTGCGCCATGCACCAGCCGTAGTAGGCGACCACCGCAGGGCTCTCCGTCCCGGTCACCACGAACACCTTCGTCGTTCCCGTGCTGGCCGACTGGCGGGCGTAGCGCCGCAGCCACTCGGTCTGCTCCGACGACCGGCATTCGAAGCCGTCGAGCTCGTGGTGATCGGCGAGCGGCTCGGGCGCTCGGTAGCGCCCGGTCATTCAGTGAAGGGTGAAGGACGATCCATCAGGCGACGGAGCCCGGGCAGATCTCGCGCCGGCCGGGAGTTGACGGCATCCCATCCCTCGACTGCCTTGGCATCCAGATCGAACCGATCACGGTCGGCCAACACCCGCCGAGCCGCCTCGACAGCATTGCTGATCACGAACTCGGTGACGTCGGTATCGCTCACAGCGACCGCACGATCGATCAACTCACGCTCGCCAGGGGTCGTACGGAGCTCCAGGCGCCGGCTCCGTCGTCGTGGCTCGGTTGCAGGCATCGAACCGCTCCTCCTTCGCGTACGGCCAATGTACGGCCAGACCGCCTCCGGCCGCAACCGCAACCCGGTGTCGCCGCTCGTGGAGGAAGCGGACGCAGGGTCCGCCGGATCAGGGAGTGGGTGGGAGGCCGTAGGCGATCAGGCGGCCGTCCTGGGTGCCGACGAAGAGCTTGCCGAGGCTGATCGCGGGTGCGCCGGTGATGCGGCTGCCGGTGGCGTCCGACCACGACGGGGTGCAGGTGGCGGCCGCGCAACCGGCGGCGTCGTAGGCACGGACCGCCCCGTCGGCGGAGCCCGTGAAGACGACGCCCGCGGCGACGGCCGGTTGGACAGTGATCTTGCTGCCTGCGGCGGTCGACCACGAAGGGGTGCAGGTGGCCGCACCGCAGCCGGTCGCCGAGAGAGCGACCAGCGAGCCCGACGCGGTCGGGACGTAGAGCGTGTCGCCGGCGAGGGCCGGCGCCGCCGTGACCGCACTGCCCACGGGTGCCGACCAGAGCACGGCGCCGTCGGCAGCGGCCAGCGCGTACACGGTCCCGGCGTCGGTGCCGACGTAGACGGTCGTGCCGTCGGCGCTGAGCACTGGAGACGTCGCGTCGGCACCGTCGATGGGTGTGGCCCAGCCCGAGCCGCCGGCCGTGGGGAACGCGCGGACACCGTTGGCCGGGGCGGTTCCGACCCCGATGCCAGCATGGAAGAACTGGGTGACGCCGAGCGTCAGACGTGCGGCGTTGGGCTGGTCGGTGAGCAGGACGTTCTGTGCACCGAGGTAGGCCCAACCCCGCTGAACGGTGCCGCCGCCGGCCACCGATGCGAACTGCGACACCAGCACCTGCAGCCGGTCGGGGCCCTCCCGTATGGCCTCCATCCGGGCCTGGAGCTCACCGGCCAAGGTGTCGCAGAACCCGGTGCTCAGCTGGCAGATGGCCATCTCCCACCGGCCGTCGGACAGCCGAACGCTCGCGTAGAGCTGGCTGGCGAGGACGATGACCTCGGTGTCGACCTCGGCGTTCGGCGTGGACGCATGAGGGGTGGAGACCCAGCGGGGAGCACCGGTGGTCGCCTCGAAGGCGTAGACCGAGCGCGTCGTCGTCGCGTAGACGCCCCCGTCGGTGGACACGACCGGAGGGCCGACCCCCCGAGGTCCCAGCTGGTCGGTCGTGCCGGTCCACAGCTCGGTGAAGCCATCCACCGTGTCGACCGCGAACCCGGTCTCGACCTCGTTGTGCGCCCGACGATCCGGGCCCTGACCCGACGCCGGCCAACAACCGGCCAGCCCGACGATCACACATGCCGACGCCCCAAAGGCAAAGACCCGCCTCATTCCGCCCTCCCCCACTGTGCGCAACGAGCCGACGGTAGCGGTCTCCATCGCTCTCCGCCCGACGTCGTCTCTGCGTGCCCGCGCTGCGGCACCAGCGTCATCGACTCGTTCGGCCCTTCACGTGCAAGATGGCGGCCTACTCGCACTTCGACCAGAAGGTCGAGCACGTGCTCGCCACCCTGTCGCGCCGTCTGGGCGTCGACCTCGAGGCCTGACGCGCAGCAGCTCCCCGGTCTCGCTAGGGGAGCTGCTGCCTCTCCGGACGCACCACCGAGGCGGTTGATGGCCCGTCCAGGTCTCTTGGGTCTAGTCGGAGCGCTGCGCTTTGGGCGCTCACGTCCCCCACCGAAGGTGGAGCCAAAGGCGGGGGACGCGGCGCCTTCCGGGAGACCGCAGACGCCGCGTCGACGCCCCCATCGCCTCGCGGGCCGCACGTTTGGCCATCGACCGGCCGGCCTAAGAGGCCACGTGCGCGAGGGCTCAGGTCAGCCCGGTGGGTCCTTCGCCCGGCCCTCCACGGCGTCGAGGCACCCGTCGTAGACAGGCTGCCGGTAGACGTCGCCGTAGCCCTCGGCGTACTCGTGTGCGAACGCCGCCGGGTTGCTCTCAGGGTCAGCGGTGATGTCGCCCTTGTCGGCGGTGCCGTCCAACACGTAGCCGCACACCGTGTAGGCGATGTCATAGTTCCCCGCTGCCACGTCGTCGGGGCCGACGTCCGACTGTTGGATCGGGGGCTCGGCGTCGTCGCTGCCGCCGCACGCCACGACTAAGGCCACCAGGGCCACGTAGATGATCCTCATGTTCCGCCTTCCGCTCTCCGCCTGCGGACGACAGGAGGCCCGGGGACGTCCTGACGCTGACGCGACGGCGCCCCCACCAGGAGGGGCAGGGGGCTGGAGAGATGACACCCACAGTCGACTCGGGACGTACGCCAGTCACCAGCCGGTGTGACCGTGGGCAGGCACGTTCGCTGCGGTGTGTGGTGACCGAAACGGTCGTCTGGCACCGCAGGATCATGCGGGGACCGGGCTCACCGCCTCACCAGGCGAGCCGGTCGGCCCCCACTAGCTCGAGGCGGTGGTGGTGAGCTCGTGTTGGCTCGGCTTCTGGCCGAGGAAGGTGATCACGGACTCGAGGAGGTGGACCGCGTGCTGGACCGCCGGGTCGGCGGGGTCACGGCGGAGGCGGGTGCGACCGATGCGGAGCGCGTGGCGCAGCGTCGTGTCGTCGCCTGCCGCCTGGAGGAGATCGACCGCGGCCTCGGTGATGTCCGGGGGCCGGGCGGTCGCCGCTGCCAGGGCGCGGCTGCGGTCGAGGACGATCTGGGCACGTTCCACGTCGCTCCTTCGAAGGCTCGGGCCTGCGCGCCGGGAGGTTGGTCCCCGGCGGCGCAAGCGAGGGCGTCAGTGAGCGGCGCGCGTCCGCAGGTAGCGGAAGAGGCCTACGCCCAGGACGACGGCAATCACGAGGAGCAGAAGCTCCATGATCGTTCCTTTCTTTGGCCCAGGGCGATGACCTTCGCGGCCACCACCCCAGTCCTCAGCGAGAACGATATAGCTGAAACAGAAAACATGCAACGTAGTTCAAGAATTAGGGTACAGTTTTCGGCATGGGAAGTTGGAGCCTGCTCACCAACCACGCTCGTGCGCTCCTCTGCATCGCCCACGACCCGGGCGTGCGGCTGCGAGACATCGCCGCCCAGGTCGGCATCACCGAGCGCCGCGCCCACGACATCGTCACCGACCTCGCCGACGCCGGCTACGTCGTGAAGGACAAGGACGGCCGCCGCAACCGGTACAACATCCAGGAGCACGTGCCGCTGGGTGACTCCATCGACCGGGAACGGACCGTCGGCGAGCTCCTCGACCTCCTCGTGGGCGTCAACGCCCACCGCCAACCGCACCGTAAGGACAGGATCAACCATGGCTGACAAATCCCCCCACAAGTCGAACGGCAAGAAGGCCGGCAAGTCGTTGAAGGAGAAGCGGGCAGCCAAGAAGCTGAAGCAGGGCAAGGGCCCGAGCCCGTTCGACACGATCGACCTCCGCCGCCGCTGACTCGAGCGGGCCGGCCCCGCCGTCAGCGGAGGACGTGGTCGTAGACGGCGACGTACTCGTCGACCATGCGCTGCCGGCCGAAGCGGGCGACAGCGTGCTCGTGGATCGCCACGCGGTCGAGCGAGCCGGCGGCAGCGACCGATCGCACCGCTGCGTCGACGTCGGCCACCACGAAACCGGTGCGCCCGTGGTCGACCAGCTCGGGCATCGAGCCCCGGTCGAAGGCGACCACCGGCGTCCCGCAGGCCATCGCCTCGACCACGCTGAAGCCGAACGGCTCCTCGAAGTCGATCAGGTGGAGCAGCGCGTCGGCACCGCCCAGCAGTTCGGCCCGGCGCTCCGTGCCGATCGGCCCCAGGAACCGGACGCGGTCGCCGTCGACGTGCGGGGCCACCGCGGCGTCGAAGTAGCCCTGGTCCTGGACGATCCCGGCGATCAGCAGCGGCACCCCGGCGCGCGCCGCCACCTCGATCGCCTCGGCCGTGCCCTTCTCCGGGTGGATGCGGCCGAAGAACAGCAGGTAGCCGCCAGGGCCGGGATGGAGGCCGAACGCCGTGGTGTCGATGCCGTGGTGGATCGTCGCCGCGTAGTCGAGCGCCGGGTGCCGGTCGGCGTCGCTGATGGCGACGTACGCCCCGCGACCGTTGTAGCGCTCGTACACGGGGACGATCCGGGGCGACGAGAAGCCGTGGATCGTGGTCACGACCGGCGTGTCGACCAGCCCGCTGTAGGTCAGCGGCAGGAAGTCGAAGCTGTTGTGGACGATGTCGAACTCGTCCGCCCGCTCGAACACCGCCGCGATGTGCAGGCACTCCGCCACCTTCGGGTCGACGTCGGGGTCCTCGGACCAGCCGTGGGCCACGACCGACGACAGCGCCGCCGCGGTCCGGGAGTCGCCGCTGGCGAAGAGGGTGACGTCGTGGCCGGCCGCCACCAGTCCCTCGGTGAGCAGCGACGCGAACAGCTCCCACGGGCCGTAGTGCCGTGGCGGCACCCGCCACGCGAGGGGCGCGAGAACGGCGACGCGCAGGCACCCGTTCGACCGCTCGGGTCGGCGGGCGAAGGATGCGTTCATTGTCGGCTCCTCGGAGATGGGGACCGGTAGTCTGCAGCAGACCTTCTTGGAAGAGTCGCCTCGCCACGCAGGTACGACGCCTCGACTGAGCCCACTCTGAGGAGCTCGTGCGTGCGCGTTGACCATTTGTCGTTCCCGCCGTCTGTCCCGCGCCCGGGGGCAGGCCGCTCGTACGGCGTCCTGAGCACCTTCCCGCCCACCGCGTGCGGGCTGGCGACGTTCACGGCCGCGCTGACGGACAGCCTGCTCGACAGCGGGGCCAACGTCGGCATCGTGCGCGTGGCCGACGGCATCGGGTCGCCGGACCCCCGCGTGATGGCCGAGCTCGAGAACGGCCTCCCCGCCTCGGTGGAGGAGGCGACCGGTTGCCTCGACCGCTGCGACGTGGCGATCGTGCAGCACGAGTACGGCATCTATGGCGGGCCCGACGGCGACGAGGTGGTCGGCATCCTGCGTGGGCTGACGATCCCGTCGATCGTGGTGCTGCACACCGTGCTCCTGGAGCCGACCCCCCACCAGCGCATGGTGCTGGAGGCGGTGGTCGACGCGGCGAGCTCGGTCGTCGTCATGACCGAGGCCGCCCGGCAACGGTTGTACGACCGCTTCGACGTCGACGCCGCCAAGGTCACGACGATCCCCCACGGCGCCGTGGTGCCGGCACCCCGCCGGAACCCCGCGCCGCCGACCCGCCCGATGCTCCTCACCTGGGGGCTGATCGGCCGGGGCAAGGGCATCGAGTGGGCGATCGACGCCATGGGCGACCTGCAGGACCTGCAGCCGCGGCCCCGCTACGTCGTCGCCGGGCGCACCCACCCGAAGGTGCTGGCGTTCGAGGGCGACGTCTACCGGGACATGCTCGTCGAGCGGACCTGGGCCCGACGGTTGGCGGCCTCGGTGAAGTTCGACGCCAGCTACCGCGACGTGCGCTCCCTCACGCAGCTGATCCAGGACGCCTCGGTCGTCGTGCTGCCCTACGACTCCCGCGACCAGGTCACCTCCGGGGTGCTGGTCGACGCCGTCGCCGCCGGCCGGCCGATCGTGGCGACCGCCTTCCCCCACGCCGTCGAGCTGCTGTCGAGCGGGGCGGGCATCGTCGTCCCCCACGGCGATGCCGGCGCCCTGGCCGTGGCGCTCCGACGTGTGCTGACCGACCCCGACCTGGCCCTGGCCATGGCCGCCGAAGCCGCCCGGCTCGCTCCCGGACTCGGCTGGCCCGCGGTCGCCGGGCAGTACGCCGATCTCGCCGACCACATCCTCGACGAGCACGAGGCGGTGCCCGCATGATGGTCACGACCGGGCCGCCGCACCCGCACCCGCCGTCGCCGTCGTTCCGGCACCTGGGCCGCATGAGCGACGAGCGCGGCACGTTCGAGCACGCCGACCACGCCGACCCGCGCCGGGTGCACGGCTACTGCACCGACGACATGGCCCGCGTGCTGGTCGTGACGAGCCGCGAGCCCGAACCCGACCCGCTGGTCGTGGGCCTGGCCCGGACGGCGCTGCGGTTCCTCGCCGAGGCCCAGGACGGTGTCGGCGCCAGCCGCAACCGGATGGACGTGCGGGGACGCTGGCTGGACGGCCACGGCACCGACGACTGCTGGGGACGCAGCCTGTGGGCCTTCGGCACCGCCGCGGCCCGCAACCCCGACCACGAGGTGCGCAAGGCCGCACTCGCCCACTTCGAGCGGGGCACCGAGCAGCGCTCGCCGTGGCCGCGGGCGATGGCCTTCGCCGCGCTGGGCGCCGCCGAGGTCGCCGCGGCCCGGCCCGGCCACATCCGGGCCCGGGGGCTGCTCGCCGCCGCGGCCGAGGTGATCGGCGCGTGCGGGTCCGACCCGTCGTGGCCGTGGCCGGAGCCGCGCCTCACCTACGCCAACGCCGTCCTGCCCGACGCCATGATCGCCATCGGCGCCGCCCTGGGCCGCGAGCGCGTGCGGGAC
>Ga0193742_1000216_pt1 | contig 42444 bp, 35 predicted proteins | sample L2c1metaG_FD_165511 | JGI IMG/M metagenome (GOLD analysis project Ga0193742, IMG submission 165511) | Soil microbial communities from a riparian zone of the East river system, Colorado, United States - L2c1 | ecosystem: Environmental > Terrestrial > Soil > Riparian zone | place: USA: East River... | reverse complement strand
GCCGTGGTCGTACGACCCGGTCGCTATCATGGCGACGAGAAACAGGGGGAACAGCACGGTGCGCACGAGCATGGCCCAGCAGGCCGCGGCGCCGATCCGGTGGCCGGTCTTGACGCGGACGAGCCGGGTCCCGGTGAGCACCCCGCCGAGCGCGCGGCCGTTGCCGAAGAACAGGCCGTAGAGGACCGGCGCGCCGACCAGCAGACCGAGCATGGTCAGCGCCGCCACGTTGTCGGAGACCTCACGGTTGGCGACCACGAACGCGACGAAACCGCCACCCGCGCAGAGCAGGTAGACGACGAAGTCCACCAACCAGGACATCAGCCCCGCCCACGCACCTGCCGTGACGTAGAAGGTCCCGTCCTTGAACGTGTCGAGTCGTTTCGCGATCTTCGGGCCGAGCGCGCGTTCGACGTGCTGCTTGGCGATCTCCAGCTGGGTCAGCGGCCGAGCAGGCCTGGCGACGGTCATGATGCGCTCCCGGCTGGTCTCATGGTCACGGCTGCGCGACCTGGCCCCCCGGCCGACGCCGCACGGACACATTGTGCAGGAGAGTCCGAACCGGATGGACGGGATCCGGTAGATCACGCGTTCCTGCCGTGGCGCGCCCTCCTGACCTGCAACAAGGACCACGCCAAAGCACTCTGCGATCCCGACCGCGCCACCCGCAGCCCCAAAGACAACCAGGCCACTCAGCTTGCAGCAACAGCATCGCAGCAGCCTTACTTTGGCTGACGAGAGTGTCCGGATGATCGCCACCCAGCGACTAGGCCGGTGCGCTCGCACCGTTGCGCCGTACCAGGGCCACGATGGCGGTGGCGAGCACGATCACCGCGGGGATCAGCATGCTCGCCGTGCCGTCGGGGAACACCACCAGCGCGACAAGCACCGTGCCAGCCACGACAGCGAGCAGTCGGCTGCGCTCGTACCGGGCCAGGACGAGCAGACCGGACGCGATGAGCAGCGGGTCGAGCAGTCCCGGCGACCACGCGCCCAGGACCGTGCCGACACTGGCCACCAGGGCGACCACACTGATCGTCGCCGCCGTTCGGCGCCACGGGCCTCGTAGGAAGTACGCCCACGCCCCGGTCAGTGCGCCGAGCCCGAGTAGCGGCAACCCGACCGACGGGACCAGCCCCGCCGTGTCCCCGATCGCGTCGGCCGCGCCGGCGACGACATAACAGGCCGGCACAGCGATTCCGCCGCCCACCGCCAGCGCCACGTGTGCACGCACCGAGCCGCCCGCCCGGCGGGCCCGCCAGGCGTACCAGGCCACCGCGCCGACCAGCGTTGCGGTGATCAGCACCGCCCACGGCCAGTCCCGGAGCGGCGAACCCGCCAGACCCGACGACAGCGGGGCGTCGTAGTAAACCGTCAGCTGGGCGTGGCCCTCGACGACGTAGCCCGGCTCGGACGACAGCGGGGCGTAGGCGAACCAGTCCTCCCGTGCCGCCACGCTGTCCCAGCCGAGCAGGCCGAGCAGGCCGAAACCCAGCAACACCAACGGAAACCAGTACCCGTACCGACTCCCGGACGTGTCTCGATCACCCACCCGGGTGAGGCTACCGCACCCGGATGGTCCTCACCGATCCCGTGGGCGGAGACCGTCGGGTGAAGCGGGGAAGGTCCACACGGCACGGTCGCCGGGGCCGACCACCAGAGTTGACCGGCCGATCTGTTCCTTGTGGCAGTAGGCGACGGCCCGGTTGAGGGACAGGTCGACCTGGCGCAGGCCCACCTGGCTGACGGGGACGACGTCGAACCGGAGCGTGGTACCGCCGCTTCTGGCAATGATTCCGCCGCCCGGCGCGGAGCGGACCTGGAACCCGCCCGCCCGCAGCAGCGGGACCGTGCTGTCCAGGTCCCGCTGGGTGACCGCGAGATGGATGGCGGTCACGTCGCGCATCAGGTGGTCCCGGTAGGCGTCGGACAGGTAGCGCTCACGGCCGACGTCGCCCGGGTGGCTCGGCGGTTCGGTCTTGCCGCGCGGGTCGGCGAAGTACTCCGGTCGCCACTCCATCGCCCACGCGCCGAACGAGTCGTACTCCACGGTGGTGAGGATCGCGTCGAACCACGGCACCGGGATGCCGTCACCGAAGTCGCGGGTCTGGAGGAACTGGATCGGTTCGGAGACGCCCTCGTCGGCCAGGCGGTCGACGACAGTCGTCAGGTCACCGTCCTGTTCGGTCGAGATGCCCATTCCGGTGGAGCCGAACGCGGCGTCCTGGCCGGGCAGGTCCCCCGCGCCGAACAGCTCGATGTACGTCTCGCGGCCGTACAGGTAGCGACCGGTCCACGTCTTGTCCGCGCCGGTCGTAGTGCGGACCTCGAAGTTGGCGAAGTCCCGCAGGTAGTCGGAATCCTCGATGGCGTCGGCGGTCTCCCTGTCGACCACCCCATACGCGTGGTTGAAATACAGCAACGGCACAGTCGGCCGACTTTCCTCGGCGCTCGCGCCACCCACCCCAGCAGCGGAGGCCGCGAGGGCCGCCGCGACAACCACGATCATCCGACGAGTCATCATGCGAGGGATACTAGGTCGGCGAGAACCCCGCTGCGCCCACTTGAGCCGCAATACACCCAGCCGCCCGCGATCGCGGCCTTGAGCTCGTCCAGTGACTCCCGCATCAACCGCGACATCTCGCGTTCCTCGTCCGCCACGATCCAGCGTTCGAAGCTCGCCCAATCGTCACAGCAAAGCTCCACGGGCAAGCCCAAGGTGCCGTGATTCCTGGTTGACCGCCGCGTCGGGAAATGGACACCCGGCGTCGTTCTGTGGACCCCCTTGTGGTTTCGCGGGTTCTAGCGTTGTCGGTGTACTTCTCCGGGTTTCACGATGGCGTGCGACGAGCGACGCGAAAGGCGTGCCGACCATGAACACGACGATCCTGGGGACGGGTTCGTACCTGCCGAAAGAAGTGCTCACCAGCGAGGAGCTCGGCGCGCGGTTGGGCGTCGCCGACGGATGGATCTTCGACAAGACGCTCATCAGGGAACGGCGGGTCGCGGCGCCGCACGAGGCGTCGTCCGATCTCGCCACTGAGGCGGCGCAGCGGGCGCTCGACGACGCCGGCCTCGACGCGGCCGACGTCGACCTGATCGTGCTCGCCACCTCCACCCCCGACCAGCCGCTGCCGGCCACCGCCTGTCTCGTGCAGCGCAACCTCGGCGCCGCGGGCGCGGCCGCGTTCGACGTCGCCGCCGTGTGCACCGGGTTCGTGTACGCGCTGTCGGTCGCCAACGCGATGCTCGCCGCCACCCCGCAGTACCGAGTGGTGCTCGTCATCGGCGTCGACACCTACTCCCGCATCCTCGACTACCGGGACCGGCGCACCGCGTGCCTGTTCGGCGACGGTGCCGGCGCCGTCGTGCTCGGGCGCACCGACGGGCCGCGCGGCATCCTCGGCGGGGTGCTCGGCGCGGACGGGTCACTGGCCGACCTCGTCGAGATTCCCGGTGGGGGCAGCAGAAAACCCACCAGCGCCGACACCGTCGAGCAGGGCGACCACTTCTTCAAGATGCGTGGCCGCGAAGTCCGCACCGCCACCGGCACCGCCATCACCGGCCTGATCACCGACATCCTCGGCGCCGCCGGGATCACGATGGACGACGTCAACCTCGTCGTCCCGCACCAGGCCAACGGCGTGATGATGCGGGAATGGTCGGCCAAGCTCGGCCTCGCCCCCGAGATGATGCACATGACCGTCGGCACCACCGGCAACACCGGCGCCGCGTCCGTCCCCATCGGACTGGACGACGCCGCCCGCACCGGCCGACTGTCGACGGGCGACATCGTGTTGACGGTCGCGTTCGGTGGCGGGTTCACCTGGGGCGGGCTCGTGCTGCGCTGGGGCGCCCGGTGAACGCCGGGTTGTCCGGCCGGACCGTCGTCATCACCGGCGCGAGCCGCGGCCTCGGGCAGGCGCTCGCCGAGTCGTTCGCCAAGGAGGGCGCGCGGCTCGGGTTGCTGGCCCGCGACGGCGCCGCACTCGCCGACCTCGCCGCCGCCCTGCCCACCGAGACCGTCGCGGTCTGTTGCGACGTCTCGGAACCGGACTCGGTCACCGCCGCGTTCGCACGGGTCGCGGACCGGTTCGGCGGCGTCGACTCGGTGGTGGCGAACGCGGGCATCACGCTCGGCAACAAGCGCGCGCAGAACCTGCCCGTGGACACGTGGCGGCGCGTCATCGACGTGAACCTCACCGGCTCCTACCTCACCGCCCGCGCCGCACATCCCTACCTGGCCCGGTCCCGCGCCGGGCGCATGGTGCTGGTGTCGTCGGTGATGGCCCGCGTGCCCCGCCACGGCGTCAGCGCCTACGCGGTGTCGAAGGCCGGGGTCGAGGGGCTGACCCGCGCGCTGGCCGTCGACTGGGCCACCGACGCGATCGCCGTCAACGCCGTCGCGCCCGGCTTCTTCAACGCCGGCATGGGCGCGGTCGTCGAGCAGAACGAGCGCTACCGCGAGCAGGTACTGGTGCGCACCCCCGCCGCCCGGCTCGGCGACGTGCCGGAACTCGCGAGCGCCGTGCTGTTCCTCGCCGGCGAGGAGTCCGGCTACATCACCGGCCACACCCTCGCCGTCGACGGCGGCTACGGGCTCGACTGACCACTGCGACTGACCACTCCGACTGACCACAGAGGACGACCGTGACACGCTATCTCGACCGGTACGAGGTGGCCCACCTCGACGCGCCGACCGCGTTCGTCGTCGACTGCGTCGGCGACCTGGACGACTCGGCGCTGGCCGCCGCGTTCGCCCTGCTGTGCGGCCAGCATCCCGCGCTGGCCGGCCGGATCCGGCACGACGGGTACGGCCACGTACTCGACACCCGGCACGGGCACCGCGCGACCTTCCGTCCACAGTGGACGGAGGGCGACGGCTACCCGCGTGACGTCGCCGAGGACTGGGACGTCAGCAGGTCACTGTCCACTTTGGCCGTGACGCGGATGAGCGGCCGGGTCCGCGTCGCGCTGTACCTGGACCACTGCGTCGGCGACGGCAAGTACCTGTACGCACTCTGCGAGTCGCTGTGGCGGTTCTACGGGGACATCGTGACCGGTGCGAAGCTCTCCGTGCCGCCACGGCGGGTGCCGCCCGCGCCGCTGGCGGTGCTCGCCGAACGCACGGGCGCCAGCTTCGAGGACCCGACCAAGACCGCGCCCGGTCACGCGCCGATGTCGACGCTGCGGTACCGGCGCGTCCAGCTCACCGAGGCGGAGACCACCGCACTCGTCACGCACGCCCGCGCACACCGCGTGTCCGTGTACGGCCTGCTCGCCGCCGCGGTCGTCGCCGCCCAGCGGGCCAGAACGGTCTGGGCCGTGATCGACCTGCGCGACCGGGTCGACCCGCCCGTCGGACCGACGGACACGACGAACTTCGCCAGCGCCACCATCGTGCGGGTCGCGGGCGGCGATCTCATCGCCGTCGCCCGCGAGGTCCGCACGCGGGTGCTCGCCGCCATCGCCGACGGCGACCCGCACCGCAACGTGCACGACAACACCGTCGGCCGTGACATGGCCCGCGCACGGCCGAGCCTCGCCGCGGCGATCGTCAGCAACCTCGGCGCCCTCCCCGACCTGGCCACCCCGCCGGGCCTGACGATCACGGACTTCCGGATCTGGCCGTACGGCTGGCGGCACCCGGCCCCGATGTACATGGCGAGCACGTACGGAGGGCGCCTCGGCGTCGACATGGTGTTCCGCGCCGACGTCCACGACGACGACACAGCCGACACCCTCGCCAGCACGGTGACAGCGACACTCAGGATGGCTAGCACGTGACCCAACCGTTAACTGGCCGTTAAGGACGACACCGCGCTCCGCGTGTTTCCATGTCCGCATGCGGGTGGCCCCGACTAGCGACATGGAAGCGGACCTGGCCGTGTTCGACACGGTCGCGGGTCCGCTCGCGCAGGCCACGGACGCCATCTCCGCACGCACGATCGCGGAGATCTACCAGGAGCTGCCGTCCTACGCGGGCGTCCCGTTCGCCGGTCTGCGGGCCTCCACCCAGCGCAACCTCGACATCGCGGTCCGTGCGCTGCGGGCCAACGCGGCGCCCAGGCCGGACCAGTTGCCGGAGGCGTGGATCACCGTCACCGAGCGCGTGCAGCAGGGCGTCCCGGTCGAGGACATGATGCGGGCCTACCGCATCAACATCGGCGTGATCGAGTCCAGGTTCGTCGACATCGCCGAGGAAGCCGAGCTCTCGTCCGGTCTCGTGCTCGCCGGCTCGCGCCTGCTGTGGTCGGTCGGCGACGCCTTCACCACCCAGATCGCGCTCGTCTACCAGGACCTGCGGATCGAGCACGCGCTGCACGACGCGCAACGCAAGTCCGAGTTCGTCCACGGTCTGCTCACCGGCACGCTGGAACGCACCGAGTTAGCCGGTCAAAGTGTCCTTTTCGGACTGGACCCGACCGCCCGCTACTCCGCCGTGCGCGGCCGCAGCCGAGGGACGGGCGGCATCGAGCCGCTGCGCCGGCAGTTGGAGCAACGCGGCAGCACCGCCGTCCGCACCGCGCTGGTCGGCGTCATCGGCGGGGACCTCGCCGGGGTCGTCGCCCGCAGGCCGGCCGACGACCTCGACCTGGTGCTCGGCGTCGGCCCCGAGACGGCGCTCGCCGACGTGGCCGACTCGTTCCGCACCGCGGGGCGCGTGCTCGAGGCGGCCTGGCAGCTCGGCCGCACCGGGGTGCTGGGCCTCGCGGACATGTCGTGGCGGCTGTCCGCGGTGGCCGACCCGGAGGTCAGCGCCTACCTCGTCGACCGCTACCTCACCCCGCTGCGCCGGCACGGCGAGTTCGGCAGGCTGCTGCGCGACACCGTGCGCGCGTTCCTCGCCAACGGGCTCAGCACCGCGGCGACCGCGACGGAGCTCGTTGTGCATCCCAACACCCTGCGTCACCGGCTGCACAAGTTCGGTGAGCTGACCGGCGCCTCGCTGACCTCGACCGACGTCGTCGTCGAGGTGGCGTGGGCGCTGGAACTGGCCGCACTCACCGACGAGTAGCCCGACCGACCCGTTGTGCGGGTCCACAACGAACCCGCACCTCCTGTTGGTGGCTCGCCCCTCGCTCGGACCCCCGCTCCCGGGTGATCGTTGACGCATCGCCTCAGTGAGGAGCGCCGACATGACGTCACAGGTCTGGATCACCGGGACCGGGATGACCCCGTTCGGCGTCCACAGTGGTGAGTCCACCGGGGATCTCGCGCGGCGCGCGGTGACCGAGGCGCTCGCCGACGCCGGGCTGGGCATCCACGACGTGCGGGCCGCGTTCTACGGCAGCACCGCGCAGGGCGCCCTGGAGGGCCAGCTGATGGTGGCCGGCGAGATCGCGCTGCGCGGACTCGGGCTGACCGAGATGCCGGTGTTCAACGTGGAGAACGCCTGCGCCACCGGAGCTTCCGCGCTCCACCTTGCCGTCGCCTACGTGCGGTCCGGCGCGGTCGACGTGGCGCTCGCGGTCGGTGTCGAGCGGATGAACGTCGGCGACCGCGCGGATGTGCTGCGGATCTTCGACGGCGCGGTGGACGTGTCCACGCACCGGGCCGGGTCGGGCGACCGCAGCCTGTTCATGGACATCTACGCGGAGCTGGCGCGGGCACACATGGCGAAGTTCGGCACCACGCAACGGCAGCTCGCGCACGTCGCCGCGAAGAACCACGGCCACGCCGTCCACAACGGGCTCGCGCACTACCGGAAGGCGATGACCGTCGACGAAGTCCTTGCCGCGCGGCCGTTGTCGTACCCGCTCACGGTGCCGATGTGCGCACCGATCACCGACGGCGCGGCCGCCGCGATCGTGTGCGCCACCCCGGCGCGCGACCAGGCGGTGCGGGTGTTGGCGAGCGTCACCGGCACCGGCTCGGACCGGGACGCCGCCGACTACGACCGGCACATCAGCAGGCTCCTCGCCGCGCGGGCCTACGAGGAGGCGGGTCTCGGGCCGGAGGACGTGTCGGTGGCCGAGGTCCACGACGCGACCGCGTTCGCGGAGATCCTGCAGACCGAGATGCTCGGGCTGTGCGCGGTCGGCGACGGCGGACCGGCGGCCGAGCGGGGCGAGACGACGCTGGGCGGCCGGGTGCCGGTCAACCCGTCCGGCGGGCTCGTCTCGAAAGGACACCCGCTCGGCGCCACCGGCCTTGGGCAGGTGCACGAGCTCGTCACGCAGCTGCGGGGCACGGCGGGCGCGCGGCAGGTGCCCGGGGCAAGGGTGGCGGTCGCCGAGAACGGCGGGGGTTTCCACGCCGGCGAGGAAGCCGTCGCCGTCATCACCATCTTGGGTCGTGCCTGAAGACTGACGGGAGACCACTGTGGCAATCATCGACTTCTTCGACCGGGGCTGGCGCCAGAACCCCACCGGCATCGCCTACGTCAAGGGCGGTCGCGAGTGGACGTTCAACGACGCGGGTACGACGTCCTGCCACGTCGCGCACGCGTTGCTGCGTGCCGGTTTCGCGAAGGAGACCAAGGCGGCCGTGTTGTGCCCCAACGATCCGGTCGCGTGGTTCTGCGTGCTCGGCATCTGGCGCGCCGGGCTCGCGTGGGTGCCGCTCAACCCGGCGAGCCCGGTCCCCCACAACCTGCACCTGCTCACCGGGTTCGACTGCGAGGTCCTGTTCTTTCACAGCTCGCTCGCCGACGCGGTGGCCGAGCTGGCGCCAGGACTGCCGAAGGTGCGCCAGTTCGTGTGCATCGACGCCGACCTCGGGCCCGACCTGCCCTCGCTCGCCACGTGGACCTCAGGCACCCCGAACACCAGCCCGGCCGTCGCGTTCGACATGGACGACGTGGTCGCGGTGACGCCGACCGGTGGCACCACCGGGCTGCCGAAGGGCGCGATGAACACGCACCGCACGTTCGCGGTCTGCTTCGCGCACCTGATGATGGCGTTCCAGTACGGGGCGCACGAGCCGATCGTGAACCTCGTGGCCGCGCCGATGACGCACGCGGCCGGGATGATGAGCATGCCGGCGAGCGCGCGCGGCGGCACCGTGGTGATCCTGGAGAAGCCGGAACGGGTCGCGGTGCTCGACGCGATCGAGCGGCACCGGGCCACCGAGTTGTTCCTGCCGCCCACCGTGATCTACCGGCTGCTGGACACGCCGGGGGTCGCCGACCGCGACTTCTCCTCGCTGCGGTACCTGATGTACGCGGCCGCGCCGATGTCGGTGGAGAAGCTGCGCCGCGCCATCGACGTGTTCGGCCCGGTGCTGATGGAGTGCTACGGCCAGGTCGAGGCGTTCGCCGCGATCTCCTACCTGCGCCCGGAGGAACACTTCGTCGACGGGCAGATCGCGCCGGAGGCCAGGCTGTCCTCGTGCGGCCGCCCGTACCCGCTGATCTCGGTGGCGATCCTCGACGAGGACGGCCGGCCGGTGCCGGCGGGCGGCAAGGGCGAGATCTGCGTGCGTGGCGACCTGGTGATGAAGGGCTACTACAACGCACGGGACAAGACGGCGGAGACCATTGTGGACGGTTGGCTGCACACCGGCGACATCGGGCACCTCGACGACGACGGCTACCTGCACATCACCGACCGCAAGAAGGATCTGATCATCTCCGGCGGCGTCAACATCTACCCGCAGGAGATCGAGCAGGTCGTGTGGAGCCATCCCGCGGTGCGGGACTGCGTGGTCATCGGCGTGCCGGACCACGAGTGGGGCGAGGCGGTGAAGGCCGTCGTGGAGCTGAACGACGGCCGCCAGGTGAGCGACAGCGAGCTGATGGCGCTGTGCAAGAAGCGGCTCGGCGGGGTCCGGGCGCCGAAGAGCGTCGACTTCGTGGCCACGCTTCCCCGCAGCCCCAACGGGAAGGTGCTCAAGCGCGAGGTGCGGGAGCCGTACTGGGCGGGCAGGGACAGCCGGGTCTGAACGCCCCGGGCTACAAGGAGGTGGCCATGAACGACGTCGGACTCGACGGCCGGGTCGCGATCGTGACCGGCGCGGGCTCGCTGGCGCCCGGCATCGGCAACGGGAAGGCGGCTGCCGTGCTGCTGGCCGCGGCCGGCGCGCGGGTCGTGCTGGTGGACCGGTCGGTGGACAACATGAAGGAGACCGCCGAGCTGATCGCCGAACGGGGCGGCGAGAGCCTGCCGCTCGCCGCCGACGTGTCCGATGAGGACAGTTGCGCGGCGGTGGTGGCGCAGGCGGTGGCGAAGTGGGGCCGGGTGGACGTGCTCGTCAACAACGTCGGCACGGCCGGGCCGGTCGGCACGGTCGTCGACGTCGACATCGACGCGTGGGACGCGTGCCTGCGGGTCAACATCACCTCGATGGTGCTGATGTCCCGGTTCGCGATCCCGCACATGCGGGCGGCGGGCGCGGGCTCGATCGTCAACATCTCGTCGGTGCTCGGCATGCGCGGCGGCCACCCGGCGATCGCGTACCCGACGACGAAGGCCGCGATCATCGGGCTCACCAAGTCGATGGCCGTGCACCACGGGCCCGACGGCATCCGGGTCAACGCCGTCGCGCCCGGGTTCGCCTACACGCCAATGGTGTACGCGCAGGGGCTGACCGACGAGAACCGGGAGCGGCGCAGGCTTGCCGCGCCGCTGCGGACGGAAGGCACCGGCTGGGACACCGGCGAGGCCGTGCTGTTCCTCGCGAGCGAGCGGTCCCGCTGGATGACCGGCACCGTGCTGGTCGTCGACGGCGGGCTGACCGCGGGCGCCGGGATGACCGGCGACATGAGCGTGACGGCGCGGGATATCCCATGAGCGGCTTAGTGGTCGACACGGATGTCGCGGTGCCGGTGCGGGACGGCGTGGTGTTGCGTGCCGACGTGTGCCGGCCTGCCGACGGCACGCCCCGGCCCGCGCTCGTGCTCCGCACCCCGTACCAGAAAGAGCAGGAGCTCTCCGGTTTCCACCGGCTGAACCAGCTCGTCGCGGCCGGCTACGCGGTCGTCGTGCAGGACACCAGGGGCCGGTTCGCGTCCGGCGGCGAGTGGGGCGGCCTCACCCCCGAGATGTGGGACATCGAGGCCAGCGACACCTACGACACCGTGGAATGGGCAGCCGCGCAGCGGTGGTGCGACGGCGGTGTCGCGCTCTTCGGCGCCTCCTACTCCGGCGCGCTCTGCTGGCTCGGCGCGATGGCGGGGCCGCCGCACCTGCGCGCGATCGTCCCGCAGCTGACCGGTGACCGGGACACCGCACACCTCGACACCGGCGGTGCGTTCTGGCTGCACACCTGGGTCTCCTGGTACCTGGCCGCCCTGTGTGGACAGTCCACACGGGACGACGTGGACCCGGACGACGAGCTGGTGGCGCTGGCCACGGACTGCACGCCGGTCGTCGAGCACCTGGACGGCACCCTGTTCGACCGGCCGGGCATGCCGGTCACGTTCGAGCAGGTGCTCCGCGGCGACGCGGCCGGCACGCCCCAGACGTTCGACGCCACCCGGGTCGCGGTGCCCGCACTGCTCGTCGGCGGCTGGTACGACTTCTACGCCGCCCGCACGGTCGACCAGTTTCGGCGGCTCCGCGCGGCGTCCGCCCCCGCCGTCCGGGACGAACACCGGCTCGTGATGGGGCCGTGGACGCACGACAGCGCGGGCCCGGTGCAGGGCGAGCTGAACCTCGGCGCGGCAGCGGCCGGTCTCGGTGTCGTGCAGCCCGCGATGCTGGCGTTCCTCGACCGCCACCTGAAGGGCGACGGTCCCGACGCGCCACCCGTGCGGTACTTCGTGCCCGGCGACACCCGCTGGCACGAAACGGAAACGTGGCCGCCGCCCGGCGCGACCACCCGCACCTGGTACCTCCACACCGACGGCGTGCTGACCGGTTCGGTGCCCAGGCTCGACGAGCCGCCGGACCACTTCCGGTACGACCCAGCCGATCCGGTCCGCACGCTCGGGGGCCGGATCAGCGGCAACATCGTCGCGAGTGGACCGGCCGGACCGAGGGATCAGCGGCTGCTGACCGAGCGCCCCGACGTCCTCAGCTACGCCACCGCGGCACTCGACGAGCCGCTCGTGCTCGCCGGCCACGCCAGGCTGCACGCGCACGCCAGCACGTCCGCGGTGGACACCGACTTCGTGGCGCGGCTCGTCGACGTCCACCCGGACGGCCGGGCCATGCTCGTCACGTCGGGGCTGGTCAGGGCGCGGCACCGCAAGGGCGCCGACCGGGAGGTGCTGGTCGAGCCGGGCGCGGTCGAGGAGTACGAGATCGACCTCGGCCCGGTCGCGCACCGTCTCGCGCCCGGCCACCGGCTCGGCGTGCTGCTCTGCTCCAGCGACTTCCCGTGGCTGGACCGAAACATGAACACGGGCAACGCACTCGGCGTCGACACCACCCCGGTCGTCGCCGACCAGACGATCTTCCACGATCCGGCGCACCCGTCCCGCCTCGAAATCCACACCACGTGCTAACAGGAAGTGGTGGTCAAAGATGATCAACACACGTTCATGGCGCCGCGTCGTCGCGGCCCTCGCGCTAACCCTGGCAGCGGCCGGCTGCGGCGGGCCCGCCGCCACGAACCCGGTGTCCAGCAGCGAAACCACCCTCGACATCGGCACGTCCTACCCGCCGACCCCGAACCTCGATCCCGGCAACGCCAACGGCGCCAGCCTCTGGTATCTGGAGCTGGCCTACGAGCCGCTGATCAAGATGGCGTCCGACGGCAAGCTCAAGCCGGGACTCGCCACGTCCTGGCGGTACGTCGGCGAAGGCAACACCACGTTCGAGCTGACGCTGCGGGAGGGCGTCAAGTTCAGCGACGGCACGCCACTGTCCGCGGACGTGGTGAAGGCGAACCTCGACCGGTTCCGCGGCACCGCGCAGCTGTCGACGGCGGCGCAGCTCGCGGACGTCAGCGCGGTCACCGTCGTCGACGCGAAGACCGTCCGGTTGGCACTGTCCAAACCGAACCCGACGATCGCGGCGGTGCTCTCGGAGTTCTACGGCGCGGGCGACATCGCCAGCGGCGCCGCGCTCGCCGACCCCACGAAGCTCGCCACCCAGACGTTCGGCGCCGGCCCGTACGTGCTCGACGCGGCACGCACGGTCGAGGGCGACCACTACACGTTCACCCGCAACCCGCACTACTGGGCGCCGGACAAGGCGAAGTTCGAGACCGTCGTGGTCAAGATCCTGCCCAACCCGAACTCGGCGCTCGCCGCGCTGCGCACCGGGCAGGTCGACCTCGTGCAGGGCGCGCCGAACACCGACAAGGCCGCGAAAACCGCCGGCCTGCAGGTGGTGTCGGTGCCGCAGACGTTCGTCGGGCTGGCGCTCGCCGACCGGGCCGGCACCACGCTGCCCGCGCTCGGCGACGTGCGGGTCCGGCAGGCGCTCAACTACGCGATCGACCGGAAGAAGATCACCGCCGGCCTCGTCGGCACCTACGGCGGCCCGACCCCGACCGAGCAGGTCGTCCTGCCGGGACAGCCCGGCTACAACGACAAGACGTTCTACCCGCACGACCCGGACAACGCCCGGCAGCTGCTGCGGGAAGCCGGCTACCCCAACGGGTTCACGCTCCCCGCGGTCAGCTTCTCCGGCCCGTCCGGGATGACTCCGTTGCTGCAGGTGATGGCCAACCAGCTCGCGGACGTCGGGGTACGGCTGCAGATCTCCGACACCGCCGACAGCAACAAGTACATCCAGGACATGCTGAGCGGCCAGTTCCCCGCGTACGGCATCGCGTTCGGCACCCTGCCGGTGCACCTGATGGGCCCCCTGCTGTTCCTGCCGAACGCCACCCCGTTCAACCCGTTCCACAGCACCGACCCGACGCTCGAGTCGCTGTACGCCAAGGCCGCGGCCGCCGGTCCGGACACCAAACCGGACCTGGACCGGCAGATCATCGGGCGGCTCGTCGAGCAGGCCTGGTTCGTGCCGGTGCTGTTCCAGCCGGTCAGCTACTACGCGCGGCCGGGGGTCGGCGGGGTGGCGGCGACACCGAACCGGCCGACCCCCAACCCGGTCGAGTGGACCTTCACGGGATGAGGTGCCAACCGTGCTTCGGCTGATCCTGCGCAGGCTCCTGATCTCGGTGCCGCTCGTGTTCCTGGTGTCGCTGCTGACGTTCCTGTTGCAGGCGCTCGCCCCCGGCGACACCGCGCGCACCATCCTCGGCAACACCTACACGCCCGAGGGTTACGCCCAACTGCGCCAACAACTCGGGCTCGACGAGCCGCTGCTCACCCAGTACTGGCACTGGCTGAGCGGCGCGCTGCACGGCGACCTCGGGGTCTCCCCCATCAGCGGCCTCGACGTCGGCGAGCAGATCACCACCCGGCTCGGCGTCACGCTGTCGCTGATCGTGTGGTGCACGGTGCTCGCCGCGGTCGTCGGCGTGACGCTCGGCGTGGTGAGCGCGGTGCGCGGCGGCGCGCTCGGCCGGTTGGTCGACGCGCTGTCGCTGGTCGGGTTCGCGGTGCCGGTGTTCTGGTTCGGGCTGGTGCTCGTCACGGTGTTCGCGGTGACGCTGCGGCTGCTGCCGGCGACCGGGTACGTCGACCCGGCGACGTCGCTGTCCGGTTGGGCGCAGAGCATGGTGCTGCCGGTGGTCGCGCTGGCGCTCGCGCCGGCGGCGGTGATCGCCAAGCAGACCAGGGACGGCATGCTCGACGCGCTCGGCCGCGACTTCGTGCACAGCCTGCGGGCCAACGGCGCGTCCGAGCGGTCGATCGTGTTCCGGCACGCGCTGCGCAACGCCGCGATCCCGGTCGTCACGGTCATCGGACTGGTGTTCGTCGGCATGCTCACCGGCACCGTGCTGGTCGAGTCGGTGTTCGCGATGCCGGGGCTCGGCGGGCTGGCCGTGCAGTCCACCGTCCAGCACGACCTGCCGATGATCCAGGGCGTCGCGGTGACGTTCACGGTGGTCGTGGTCCTCGTCAACCTGCTCGTCGACATCGCGTACGGCTGGCTCAACCCGAAGGTGCGTGCGAGTTGACCGTGTTGCGCAGGCCGGTGGCGGTGGCCGCACTGGCGTATCTCGTGCTCGTGGTGGTGGCCGCGGTCGCGGCGCCGCTGCTCGCCCCGCACGCGCCGGAGGCGACCGACCTGGACCACGTGCTGTCCACGCCGAGCGGGCTGCACCCGCTTGGCACCGACAGCCTCGGCCGGGATGTGCTGTCCCGCCTCATGTACGGCGGGCAGGTGAGCCTCGCCGGAGTGGCGGTCGCGGTGGCGACGATGCTCGTGCTCGGCGTGTCCGCCGGGCTCGTCGCCGGGTTCGTCGGCGGCTGGGTCGACCGGGTGGCCACCTGGGTGATCGACCTGATGCTGTCGATCCCGGTGATCATCACGTTGCTGGTGGTGCTGTCCGTGGTGGGCAGCAACGAGACCGCGGCGATGGTCACGGTCGGAGTGCTCGCCGCGCCCGCGCTCGCCCGGGTGGTGCGAGGCGCGACCATGGCGGTGCGGCGGGAGACGTTCGTCGCCGCCGCCAGGGTGGCGGGCCTGCCGACGAGCCGGATCATCGCCGGGCAGGTGCTTCCCCGCGTCACCGGGCCGATCATCGTGCAGGCCGCGATCGGCGCGGGCGGGGCGCTGATGGCGCAGGCCGGCATCGAGTTTCTCGGGCTGGGGGTGCCACCGCCGACGCCGACGTGGGGCGGCATGGTCACCGACGCGTCGCAGGTCGTGGACCAGCAGGCGTGGCTGCTCGTGCCGACCGGGCTCGTGATCGGGTTGACGGTGCTGGCGTTCGGTTTGCTGGGCGACGCGGTACGGGACGCGGCGGCCGACCGCACCACCCGCGCGCCGCGGTCCCGTACGCAACTGCCCGTGGTGCCACCGTCCACATCGGACGCACCGGCGCCGGATGCGTTGCTGTCGCTGCGAGACATCACGGTGGCGTTGCCGACCGCGCACGGCATGTGCACGGTCGTCGACGGGGTCAGCCTCGATGTCCGTCCAGGTGAGACGGTCGGGCTGGTCGGCGAGTCGGGGTGTGGCAAGAGCATCACCGGCCGCGCGATCCTCGGGCTGCTGCCACCGGGCGGCGTGCTGACCGGGGGTGCGGTGTACCTCGACGGCGAGCACCTGAGGACACCGAAGGCGTTCCGGGCGGTGCGCGGTTCGCGGATCGCGCTGATCTCGCAGGAGCACGTCGGCAGCCTCGACCCGGTGCTGACCGTCGGCCACCAGGTCGACGAGTTGGTGCGCCGTCACCACGGCGGGTCGCGCAACACCGTGCGGGCCCGCACTCTTGAGCTGCTGGCGAGCGTGCGGCTGCCGAACCCGGCGACGGTCGCCCGCCGGTACCCGCACGAGCTGTCCGGCGGGATGGCGCAACGGGTGGCGATCGCGCTCGCGCTCGCCGGCGACCCGGAGCTGCTGATCGCCGACGAGCCGACCACCGCGCTGGACGTCACCGTGCAGGCCGAGATTCTGGCACTGCTGCGGCAGTTGCAGGCCGAACGCGGGATGGCGATCCTGCTCATCAGCCACGACCTCGGCGTGGTCGCGGATGTGTGCCGGCGGGCCTACGTGATGTACGCGGGCCGGGTCGTCGAGACCGCGCCGAGCGCGACGCTGTTCGAGGAACCCCGCCACCCGTACACCGCGGGCCTGCTCGACTGCAGCCCGCGCAGGCGGCCGCCGAGGACCCGGCTGGCCGCGATCCCCGGCATGGTGCCGGAACCGTGGGACCGGCCCACGGGCTGCCACTTCCACCCTCGGTGTCCACTCGCGACCGCCGAGTGCATGACCGGCGAGATCCCGGTCGCGGAACCGACCGCCGGGCACCGTACCCGGTGCCTGCACCACACCGACCTGGCGAAGGGGGAGGACCATGCCGACGTCGATGTCCGCGTCCTTGCTGGCGATTGACGACCTGCGCGTCGAGTTCGGCCGGGTGCGGGCCGTCGATGGGGTCAGCCTGCGGGTGGCCGCCGGTGAGACCGTGGGGCTGGTGGGCGAATCTGGCTCCGGCAAGTCCACTGTGGGCAATGCGGTGCTCGGGCTCGCGCGACCGACCGGTGGCCGGATATCGTTGGCGGGCAAGGACATCACGCACCTGACCGGGTCGGCACGGCGGGCCGTTGCCGACCGGGTGCAGGTCGTGTTCCAGGATCCGAACGGGTCGCTGAACCCGTCGCGGACGGTCGGCGCCACGCTGGCCGAGCCGCTGCGGGTCCGCGGGAAGCTGGGTCGGGCGGCCGCGGCGGCGCGGGTCGTCGAGACGCTGCGCCGGGTCGGGCTCGCCGAGGACGCGGTGCGGCGCTACCCGCGGCAGTTCTCCGGCGGGCAGCGGCAGCGGATCGCGATCGCCCGCGCGCTGGTGCTGGAGCCCGACCTCGTCATCTGCGACGAGCCCACCAGCGCGCTCGACCTGTCGGTGCAGGCGCAGGTGCTGAACCTGCTGCTGGATCTGCAGGAACAGCTCGGGATGGCGTACCTGTTCATCTCGCACGACATCGACGTGGTGCGGCACATGTCGCACCGGGTCGCCGTGCTCCACAGTGGACAGCTCGTCGAGCAGGGGCCCGCCGGGCGGGTCCTGAGCGAACCCACCGACCCCTACACCCGGACGCTGCTCGCGGCGGCCCGGCACACCATCACCGAGGAGGCCGGGTAAGCCATGCCGCTGAACAGCCAGGTCCAGGCAATGATCAAGGACGCGCCGAACGTGTGGGACGACGTCGACGCGATGACCGCCGAACGGGCACGGGCCCTGCAGGCAGAGGCGCTGGCCGACCTCGAAGTGGTGCCACCACCGGGGGTGGCGACGGAGGACGTGGCGGTGCCGGGTGCGGCCGGGGACCTGCGGGGCCGGGTGTACCGGCCGGCGGCGGGCCAGGTGGACGGGGTGGTGCTGTGGCTGCACGGCGGCGGTTTCGTGCTGGGGTCGATCGACACGGAACAGAGCCACGGGCCGCTCGCGCTGGCGTCGCGGTGCGCGGTGGTGTCGGTGGACTACCGGTCGGCGCCGGCGGCCCGGTTCCCGGCGGCGGTGGAGGACGCGTACGCGACGCTGTGCTGGGTGGCGGAGAACGCGAAGGAGCTGGGCGGGCACGCGGACCGAGTCGTGCTGGGCGGTGAGAGTGCCGGCGGCAACCTGGCCGCGGTATCGGCGCTGCTGGCCCGCGACCGCGGCGGCCCGTCGATGGCACTGCAGGTGCTGCTGTATCCCATGACCGCAAGGACGTTCGACGGTCCGTCCCGCCACGACCCGGCAGTGAGTCCACTGTGGCCACCGGCGGCGATCGAGTGGGCGTGGCGCCAGTACCTCGGCGACGACGACGGTTCGAGCCAACTGGCCTCGCCACTGTATGCGGACACGTTGGCCGGCCTTCCCCCGGCGCTGGTCCTGACCGCGGAGTACGACCTACTACGCGATGAGGGCGAGGCCTACGCCGACCGCCTCAGCGTCGCCGGCGTCCCGGTCGAACGGCGACGCTACGAGGGCATGCCGCACGGTTTCGTCGAGTGGACCGGAGTGCTGCCCGGTGCCGACGAGTGCATCCAAGACATGAGCGCCGCCATCCGCACGGCCATCAAGGCCGACGGCCCAAGCGCCTTTCACGGCGGGCCATGCCCTCAAGGACCCCATCAGGGCGTTGAGTGACATGAAGGTCCTTCAGGGCATCAGCCAGCGGGACACTGCCGCCACCGCGTCCTTGGCCTGCGCGAGGCCGGCGTTCGCGGCCGGGGTGCGGATGGTGGGGTCGAGCAGGTCGGTCGCGAACAGCTCCGTCGTGGCCTCGTCCGGGACGATCAGCTCCACCCGGGCGCCTTGCGCGGTCAGCGCGTCGATCTGGGTGGCGGTCACCGGGTCCGCGAGCGGCGCCAGCACGAGCACCCGGTCGTAGCCCGCCGCGAGGTCGATGTTGTTCGCCGAGCGCACGCCCCCGTCGACATAGCGCGTGTCGCCGATGGTCACCGGCGGCCACACGCACGGTACGGCGCAGCTCGCGGCCACCGCGTCGATCAGCGGCACTCCTGACTCGCGGTCGAACACCACCGGTTCACCCGTCACCGCCGCCACCGCGACGATCGACAGCGGGCGTTCGGGCCATTCGTGCACGGGCAGCCGTGCGGCGATCACCGCGCGCCGGTCTGCCTCCGGCACCGTGTCGGCGGCCAGCGCCAGCTTGCCCAGCTGGCGGCGCGTCTCCGCCGGGTCCGCCGAAGCGTCCTCGCCGAACAGCTGCTCGAGGAGCTCCAGGTGGGCCGTGCCCGTCGGGGCCAGCTCGTGCGTCTGCCGGCTCGGGTCCACCTGGCGGGCCAGCAGCTCGTCGAGCGGCACGCCGGTCGCCACCTGCGCCGCGACCACCGAGCCCGCCGACGTGCCGAGCGCCAGGTCCACCCCGGTCACGTCGGCGCCCGCCGCCGCCAAACCGGCCAGCAGACCGGTTTCCCACGCGATGCCCGCCAACCCGCCCCCACCGAGGACCAGCGCTCTTGACGTCATGTCGCGATCATGTCACACCCACGCGGCCCAGCACCGTGGCGAACGACGTGCCCAGCGCGGCCATGGTCGACGGCTCGACCGCGAGCGCGTTTCCGTACACCACCCCGGCCAGCCCGCTTTCCGTCTCGCGCACGATGTAGTTGAGTGGCACCGTCGCCGCGAACGACACGTCGCCACTGTGCCGCACGGTCAGTTCCGGCACCGGATACGGCGTCAGCTCCAGCTCCGCCACCCGCACCGGCACCACCGCCGAGTGCGGCAGGAACTCGACAGCCACGTCGAACACCGGCCCGCCCGCGACCCGTTCGATCGCGCCGAGCGGCAACCGATGGTGTCGCGCCGTCCGCTGTTCCTCGCGCACCCGCCGCACCAGGTCACCGACACTGTCCTGTTCGGACACCACGAGCCGCAGCGGCAGGTAGTCGAACACGGGGCCCACCAACGGTTGCAGCTCCGGCCGGTCCCGGTTCGCGTGCATGAACCCGAGCACGACGGCGCCGTCCACGTACGGGGACAGCGCCGTGAGCACACCTGCCGTCACCGCCGTGGCCAGGCTGCCGCCGTACGTCCGCGCCAGCGCCGACCACCCGGCCCGCACGGCGACCTCCGGAAACACCCGACCGTCCATTCGGAACGCGGTCCGCCCCTGCCATCCGGGCCGGCCGGGCAGCGCGGGTCGTCGCGCCGGCAACCGGTCCCGCCACCACGCCTCCGCGGCCGGCGACGACTGGTCCCGCTCCCACGCGGCGTAGTCGCCGAACTGCACGGCCAGCTCCGGCAGCCGCGCGTCCCGCCCGGTGACGAGCGCCCCCAACAGCCGGGTGAAGTCGCGACACAGCACCCCCATCGACCAGCCGTCGCTCACCGCGTGGCTCACCACGAGCACCAGCACGTGCCGGCGCTTGTCCAGCCGTACCAACCCGACCCGCCACAGCGGCGCCTCGGTCAGCAGGAACGGCTGCTCGGCGTCCTCGACGATCAGCTTGTCCAGGTCCCGTTCCGGCGCCGACGAATCGGACAGGTCCACCAGCCACACCGGCACGTCGCCGGGCGGCTCGACGGCCTGCAGCACCCCGTCACCGGTGTCCACCAGCGCGGTGCGCAACACCTCGTGCCGCTCCGCGAGCGCGTGCACCGCCGCGATCACCGCACTCGTCCGCAGTGGACCGTCGAGCTGCCAGGCGACGACGTTGTTGTGATCGCACCGCCGGTCGGTCGTCGAGTGGAACCACCGCTCCTGCAAGTAGGACGCCGGCACGTGCCAGGGACCGGCCATCACCGCCGCCCTCCCACCGGTGCGAGGGCGACCTGGCCGAACCGCTCGCGGATCAGCTCGACCCGGTCCGCCGGCACCGCCTCGACGTTCACGAGCAGGTTGCCGTCGACGCCGCCGTCCGGCCGGGTGCGGAACTGGAAGTCGAGCAGGCTCAACCCGTGCCACCACCGGTCGACGACATCGGTGCGGCGTGGCGGCCCTCCGTCGGGCACCGCGTCCGGGAAGTGGTTGACCCGCACGTCGAACAACGGGCCGGGGCCCAGCAGCGGCGCGAGCACCGCCAGCGGCACGTGGTGGTCCTGCGCCGCGCTGACCGCCTCGTCGTAGCGCACCACGAGCCGGTCGAACACCGGGTCGTCGGACACGTCGACCGTGACCGGCACCTGGTCCCACAGGTCGCCGACGACGTGCCGCAGCTCGGGCCGGTGCCGGTTCGACGTGATCAGTCCGACGGTGACCCGTTCGCCTGCGAACGGCTGGAGCGCGGCGACGGCCAACGCGCCCAACACCCGGGACGTGGTCGTCCCCGGCGACCCCGCGAGCGCCCCGGGCGGCAGCACCGGCAACGGCACGGACTCCAGGCGGGCGGGCCGGTGGAGCGCCGCCGGGTCCGCCAGTCGCAACCGCGTCAGCCCGCGGAGCCGGTCGCGCCAGTACGGCGGCACCGGCCGCTGCCGGGCCGCGTGCTCCCACACGGCGTAGTCCGCGAACTGGAGATCAAGGTCCGGCAGCATCGGCGCGCGGCCCTCGTGGCGGGCCAGGCACAGCTCGGTCAGGTCGCGGTGGGCCACGCCGGCCGACGAGCCGTCGCAGATCGCGTGGTGCGCCACGAGCAGGACCCCGCCCGGGGTCAGCGCCGCCCTGGCGAGCGGTCCCCCGCACACCTGGAACGGCGCGTCGGCGTGCGTGGTGAGCGGCACGGTCGCGGTCGCCGCCACCTCCTGCTCGACCCCCGCCGCGGTGCGTACGAGCGTGGTGCGGAACGCCTCGTGCCGGGCCGCGAGGTCGGCAAGCGCCTGCCGCACGACCGCCTCGCCGCACCCCGCCGGCAGCCCGACGGGGACCGACACGCTCAGGTCCGACCAGCCGCTGTCGTGCGCGTCGGCGTACCACTCCTGCAGGAACGTGGCGGGGAACCGGTCAGCCACGGCGCACCCGGCGGATCGGGCCGAGCGCCGCGACCTGCTCTGCCTCCGGCGCGGCCGCGACCCTGGCCGCGAACTCGCGGAGGTCGAGCACCTCGAACAGGTCACGCTGGCTCACCTGCCGCCGCAGCTCGCCGCGGACGCGGCCGACGATCTCCATGGCGCTCAACGAGGTGCCGCCCAACTCGACGAAGCTGACGCCCCACGGGACGGTGTCCGTGCCGAGCGCGTCCGCCCAGAACCGCAGCAGGCCGCGTGCCTCCTCGGTGTCCGGCGCCGGCGTCGCGTCGGTCTCCTGAGTGTTGGCGAGCCACTCCCGCAGCTCGCGCTTGACCACCTTGCCCATGGCGTTGCGGGGAAAGTCGGTCACCTCGATGATCCGCTTCGGCGCCTTGACCGGGCCGAGCCGGGCCGCGAGGAACGCGTTCAGCGCGGCCCGCTCGTAACCGGCGCCCTGCCGCACGGCCGCGACGACGTACTCGCCGAGCACCCGGTGCGGCAGCCCGAACACGGCGGTCTCCGCGACGCCGGGGAACTCCTGGATGGCCGCCTCCACCTCGATCGTGGACACGTTCAGCCCGCCCGAGATGACGAGGTCCGCGTTGCGGTCGACCAGGAACAGGAAGCCGTCGGTGTCGAGCCTGCCGACGTCGCCGGTCCGCACCCAGCCGCCGGGCAGGAACACCGCGCCGCCCGCCCGCGGGTCGTCGAGGTAGCGGCGGACGGGCGCGCCGGACAGGCTCAGCTCGACGTGCCCCTCGGTGCCCGCCGGCACCGCATGCCCGTCGTCGCCGGTGATCCGCACCGCGCCGCCGCCCTCGCTGCGGCCCACCGAACCGGGCCGGGCGGGGTCGAACCGGATGCGGGTACGGGCCGGCCACGACTCCGTGGTCGTGTACAGGTTGACGGTCGCCGCGCGCGGGAACATCCGCGCGAGCCGCTCCAGCGCGACCGGCGGGATGGGCGCGCTCATCGTGCGCACGACCGCGACCGAGCCGAGGTCGTGCGTGCCGGCGTGCTCGATCAGCGACAGCGCCAACGCCGGCACCAGCACCACATCGGTCACGCCGAGGCGGGGCACCGCGGCGAGGAACGTCTCCGGGTCGTACCGCGTCATCGTCACGACCCGGTGGCGGGTGGCGTCCAGCGGCTGCAGCAGCAGACCCTGGCCGGCGAGGCTGCCGGGCGGCACCGCGTGCAGCACCACCTTCACCCCGGCCCGCCGGGGTTCGGTGGTGTGGGTGAACAGCAGGTTGGCGTGACTCGCGACGACGCCCTTCGGCACGCCCGTGGTGCCGGAGGTGTACAGGATCTCCGCGTCGTCACCGGGTTCGGCCGGGCTGTCGAACGGCGCGCCCGACCGCTCCCGTGCCAACTCGGCGACGTTCGAGCACCACACCCCCGGCACGGCGGAGTCCGCGTCACCGAGGACCCCGACCGCGCCTGCCGCGGCGGTCACGCGGCGCAGGTGCTCGTCGCCGAGTGTCCGCAGCACCGGCACCGCGGTCGCGCCGGCGCGCTGCACCGCGACGTAAGCGACGGCGTAGGCCGGCCAGTCCTCTGTGGAGCATGGCACGACCACCCGGTCGCCGCGTTCCACACCGCGGGCCGCGAGCCCGCGGGCCACCTGGTTCGCGTGGGTGTCCCAGGCGCCGAACGTCAGTGCCGCGCCGTCGACGACCTCCATGGCGACGTCGTCCGGGTGTGCGCCGGCCCGGGCCGCGAGCCGCGCCGGGACGGTGCCCGCCTCTCTCGTGACAGTCATGGCTCGAACCTACGAAGCGGGCCGCGGACGCGGGGGCCGCGCAGCGACACCCCGCGTCCGGTTTCCGGCAGGCGAACGTCAGTGCCGTGGTATCACTGCCGGAGCGTGGCGGACGGTGGTTCGCCGTGCCGCTGCCGGTAGTCGGCCGCGAACCGGCCGCGGTTGACGAACCCCCACCGGCGCGCCACGTCGGCGACCGACAGCAGGTCGGGGGCGGCCGCCCGCAGGTCCTCGTAGGCGCGGTCCAGCCGGACCGTCTTCAGGTACGCCATCGGGCTGGTGGCCTTGTCGCGCTGGAAGGCGCGTTCCAGCGTCCGCGTGCTCACCCCGGCCTCCCTGGCGAGGCTGTCGACGGAGTGGGCCCAGTCGGGGTGGCCGTGGATGAGGTCGACGCTCCTGCGCACCACCCTGGTCGACACCGGCGGCGGATCCTTGACCAGCTGGTCGCGGTAGTTGTGCCTGGCGCCCAACAGAAGGCGCGTCATCAGGTTCTTCTCCGCCATCGTGGCGGCGAACTCGGAGTCGTAGTTTTCCGGGCTGCTCTGCAACCGCTGCACGAACACGGCGACGTCCTCGACGAACACCCGGCCGTCGCCGCCGCTCATACCGAGCCCGAACTCGAGTGGTCTCGTCAGCGGGCGGCCCATGATGTCCCGCAGATGTGCTTCGAGCGCACCACGTTCGATGCGCACGACCCTGGTGGCGTAGTCGGCGGAGAGCCGCATCCGCACCGGTTTGGTGAGCTCGACCGCCGTGACCGCCCCTGGCCGCAGGTCGACCTGCTCGGCGCCGTTGCGGATCACCCCCACCCCGGCGAAGGAGATCTGGATCAGGACGAACGTCTCGGCCCGTGCCGGCACGAACTGGACCTCGCCGCCATAGGCGACGTCCACGACCGAGACGTTCCGCAGTCTTCGTGCCCACCCGGTCGCGTCGAGCCGGGTCGACCGCCCGGCGAGGGACAGTTCGTGCGGCCCGAGATAACGGGCCACGCCGGCCCGCGCCGCGTCGACGTCCTGCCAACGAAACGTGTCAGGATGACTGAACAAAGTCAACATTTCCGACCTTTACTGGTTATTGTCCACGCTTTCTCCTCTGGTCGGGCTGCCCCGTTGCATCCCCAGCACGGCCAAGGCTAACGGCCCGTCTGCGCCACCAACGCCGTCCGAACGGGGGAACGTCCCCCGCGAGAATTGCGCCGAGGTGAAATTCTGGTTGCGGACGCGAGGGGATGAGACATTTCTTTCATATATTTAGCCGTCGGACGTCCAGAATTCCCGGCGTGGGTGTCCCCGCCTTCTGGCCCCAGCCGAGGGGGCTTTCGTTCATGACAGCCCTACTTTCGTTGACTTTCTACGAAAGCCGTCCTTCACTGTGTGCAACGCGTCGTCGCGCACCGGAGCGTGGGCCGCGTCCCTGCTCAAGGAGGAAGGCCCATGCGGCTGTCCGTCGCCCTTCTCGCAGTAGCCACCGCCTTCGTGCTCGTCCCCGTCCCGGCCACCGCACAGCCCGACATCCCGCCCCAGGAACCGGGAGTGACGCTGCGGGTGTTCGACGTGCAGGTGCCCCTGGACGACTTCTGCACGCTCAAGCCCAGCCAGACCCCCAACATCGACAAGCTGATGCCGACGATCGACTGGTCCACCACCGAGGACTTCGAGATCGCCGACCGGTTCGTCACCGAGGTCACCGGCTACCTCGACATCGCCACCGCTGGCAGCTACGACTTCCGTCTCACCAGCGACGACGGGTCCCGGTTGCTCATCGATGACACGGCGGTCATCGACAACGGCGGCGTGCACGGGCCGACACCGAAGGACGGTTCTGTCGAGCTGGCCGGGGGCTACCACCCGTTGCGCCTCGATCACTTCGAGGGCGGCGGCGGTCAGCAGCTCACGCTGGAGTGGCAACCGCCCGGCACGGACGGTTTCTCGCTCGTGCCCAACTCGGCGCTGAGCACCGACGCCGACGTCACGCGAGTCACCTCGCCCGGCCGCAAGGAGTGCGAGGGCGTCACCGAGTCGCCCGGCGACGGCCTGCCGCTGGCCGGCGTGCATCCCGACTACACGCTGACCGAGCTGCGTCCCGATGGCTTCGAGCCACAGGTCACCGGCATGGACTGGCTGCCGGACGGCCGGCTGGCCATCGCCACCTGGGGCGGCGCCCAGGAGACCGTCCTCGGCGAGGTGTACCTGCTCGACAACGTCACCGGCGCCACCGACCCGTCGCAGGTGACCACCAAGCGGATCGCCGCGAACCTCCAGGAACCGATGGGCCTCAAGTACGTCGACGGCACCATCTATGTGTCCGAAAAGGACGGTCTGACCGCGCTCGTCGACACGACCGGTGACGAGGTCACCGACGAGTACCGCACGATCGCGACCTGGCCGTTCAGCGGCAACTACCACGAGTTCGCGTTCGGCATGCTGTACCAGGACGGGTACTTCTACGTCAGCCTCGGCATCGCGATGAACCACGGTGGCGCGACCGCGGACCCGCAACCCGCGGCCAACCGCGGCACCACCCTCAAGGTCAACAAGGACACGGGCGAAGTGTCCTATGTGGCCGGTGGACTGCGCACGCCACACGGCATCGGCTGGGGGCCGGAGGGCGACATCTTCGTCACCGACAACCAGGGCGCCTACCTGCCGACGTCGAAGCTGGTGCGGATCAAGCAGGGCCGCTTCTTCAACCACCACATGAATCCCGACGGTCCGTTCGACAGCGAGCCGGTGACCGAGCCCGTGCTCTGGTTGCCGCACGGCGAGATCTCCAACTCGCCGAGCAACCCCATCGTGCTGCCCGACGGCGTGTTCGCCGGCCAGATGGTGTTCGGCGACGTGACCTACGGCGGCCTGCAGCGGGCGTACCTGGAGAAGGTCGGCGACGAGTACCAGGGCGCGGTGTTCCGGATGACGCAAGGACTGGAGTCCGGGGTGAGCCGGATCTCCCTCGGCCCCGACGGTGCGATCTACACCGGCGGTATCGGCGCGGAGGGGAACTGGGGCCAGGAGGGCAAGCTCAAGTACGGCCTGCAGAAGCTGTCCCTCAGTGGTGCCAACGGGTTCGACATGCTCGCCATGCGTGCGGTCGACGGCGGCTTCGAGATCGAGTACACCCAGCCGCTGTCCGAGGCGACCGCACAGGACCTGGCGGCGAAGTACGAGGCCGCGCAGTGGCGATACGTGCCGACGCCGCAGTACGGCGGCCCGAAGGTCGACGAGGAGAGTCTTGAGGTCACCTCGGCGAGCCTGTCGGAGGATCGCAAAACCGTGACGCTGATGGTGGCCGGCCTGCGCCCGGGCCGGGTGGTGTACGTGCACTCACCGCGTCCGTTCGCCGCGGAGTCGGGCGAGGAGCTGTGGAGCACCGAGGCGTGGTACACCCTCAACACGCTGCCCGACGGCTCGACGCCGCCGCCGGAGTACGAGGCGGAGTCCGCCGCGTTGGCCGGTGGCACCGGGTTCAACACCAACCACGCCGGCTACTCGGGCGCCGGGTTCGTCGACCGCAACTGGGAGCCGGGCACCAGCACCACCTTCGCCGTCCGCGCCGACCGGGACGGCCGGCACGACGTCGCCCTGCGGTACGCGAACGGGCCGAACCCCGATCCGGAACCCGTGCCCAAGTCGATGAGCCTGTACGTCAACGGTGCGAAGCAGAAGCAGAGCTGGCTCGCCAGCACGGGTTCCTGGGACAGCTGGGCGACACACGTCGAGTCGGTGCCGTTGCGCGCCGGCGCGAACACGATCGCCTTCGTCTACGAGCCGCAGGACGACGGCCACGTGAACCTCGACAAGCTCACCGTCACACCGACCGAGCGGATCACCCTGTTCGACGGGACGGACCTGGCAGCCTGGGAGTCGGCAAGTGGCGGCCCGGCGGCGTGGCCGGTGGCGGACGGCTCGATGGAGTCACTCGGCGGGGACATCCGCACGAAGGAGAAGTTCGGCGACTTCCGGCTGCACGCCGAGTGGTACGAGCCGGACTACCCCCCGGAGGTCACCGGGCAGGCCCGTGGCAACAGCGGGTTCTACCTTCAGGAGCGCTACGAGATCCAGGTGCTGGAGTCCTATGGGGACACCACGCCGGCGGACAACGAGGCCGGCGCGATCTACACGAAGAAGGCGCCGGACGTCAACGCGGCGACCGCGCCGCGCACGTGGCAGACCTACGACATCGTGTTCCGGGCGGCTCGCTTCGACAGCGACGGCGTCAAGGTGGCGGACGCGCGCGTGACCGTCTGGTGGAACGACCAGCTGGTGCACGATGACGTGGCCATCGACGGCAGCACCGGAGCAGGCCGGCCGGAGGACCCGGCACCGGGCCATCTCCGGCTGCAGGACCACGGAGATCCCGGCGAGAACCCGAGATTCCGCAACGTCTGGATCGAGCGGCTGGATGATTGATTCCGTGAAGATGCTGTGAAAGGCGCGCTGGGGACACCCAACGTCCCAAACGCGCCTTTCACGGCACGGCTCGAGTCCTGAACGCGCCGTTCGCGGCGCCGGCCTACGACCCCACTTCATGGCGTGGTTCCCTTGCTCAGCCGGCGATGAGGTCGAACTCGTTGCCTTCGGGGTCGGCGAAGGTCGTCCAACGGGCGGCGCCGGCTTCGATGTCGCGGATCCGGGTCGCGCCGAGCGTGAGCAGTCGCTGCGACTCGGCCTCGAAGGTTGCGCTGATGAGGTCGAGATGCAACCGGTTCTTCACCGACTTCGGCTCGGGGACCTGGTGGAAGCTCAGCCGCGGGGCCGTCCCGTCCTGGGCGAGCGTGGCGAACTCGGTGCTCGCGCCCGAGACGATGTCCAGTCCGAGGGCTTCGGCCCAGAAGTGGGCGAGTTTCTCGGCGTCGGCGGCGTCGACGCTCAGGCCGTACACGGTGTTGCTCATGAGGTTTCCTTCCGGGAAAGGGGTTTCAGATGGCGGTGCGGCCGCCGTCGACGGCGATGGTCGCGCCGGTGATGTAGCCGGCTTTCGGCGAGACGAGGAAGGCGACGACCTCGGCGATCTCGGCAGGCTCGGCGGCGCGCTTCATCGCGGTGGTCTTGGCGGTCGCGTCGAACCGCTCCCGGCCCGCGCCCCGGGTGTAGACGGGACCGGGGGCGACGGTGTTGAAGCGGACACCGCGGCCGCTGTACTCGGCGGTCCAGGCCCGCGTCAGTGACGCCAGCGCGGCCTTGGTCGCGCCATACGCGGCGCCGGTGGACAGGCCGACGCTGCCGGCCATGCTGCCGATGTTGATCACATTGCCGGCACCCTTCGCCGCCATCGCCGGGGCGAACGCGGCGACCAGGAGGAACGGCGCCCGGACATTGCTGGCGAACATCGCGTCGTACTCGGCGACCTTCAGGTCCTCGGTCGGTGCCCACAGGGCGAGCCCGGCATTGTTGACCAGGACGTCGATCTCGCCGACCTCGGTCGCGAGCCGGTCGATGCCGGCCAGGTCCTCGAGGTCGACTTCGATAAACCGGGCGCGGCCGCCGTCCGCGGTGATCTCGTCGACGGTCTCGTTGCCACGCCGGGCGTTGCGGCCGACCACGAGCACCGACATCCCGTCGGCGGCCAGTCGCTTCGCCACGGCCTTGCCGATGCCGGACGTGGCCCCGGTGACCAGGGCGGTGATGGGATGCGGGCCGAGGTTTGCGCTCTCCACGGACATGGGCTGTGCCTCTCCGAGTTGTCATCCAGACCGGTCTGTCTGGCAACCTCGACCATAGACAGACCGGTCTGGAGGTGTCATGGTGATGCTCGACTCAATGCAGACAGACAGACCTGTCTGCTATTGTGTGCGCATGTCCACGAAGGTGCCGTCACCGCGCGAACGCAGCGCGGCCGCGCGGGCGCGGCTGCTGGCCGCGGCCGACGAGCTGTTCTACGCCGAGGGCGTGCAGTCCGTCGGGATCGACCGGGTCATCGAGCACGCCGGGGTCGCGAAAGCGACGCTCTACAGCGCGTTCGGCAGCAAGGACGGCCTGATCCGCGCCTACCTTGAGGCCCGGCACGCCGCTACCGCCGACCGCATGGCCCGTGAACTGGAAACCCGTTACGCCACGCCGAAAGAGCGCCTGGTCGGCGCGTTCGAGGTGCAGGGCCTCTCGTTCACCGAACCGGGATTCCGCGGCTGTGCGTTCGTCAGCGCGAGCGCCGACGCCCAACCCGGCGGCGTCGTCGAGAAGACCACGGTCGACTACCGCACCTGGCTGCACGACCTGTTCTTCGACCTCGCCCACGAGGCTGGCGCGAAAGACCCGAAGCTGCTCGCGCAGCAGCTCGTGCTGCTCTACGACGGCGCCGGGATCAGCGCGTGGATGGACCGCGACCCCAGCGCGGAAACGGCCGCCCGCACGGTCGCCGCCGCCCTGGTCGCCACCGCCATCCCGGACTGAGGCTTGCCGAACGCATGGGCGAGGTCGCCGTCACCGGAGGCGTACATCGCTTACCGGTCATGGTCCTCGGCGTTCTTGCTGTGATGTCCCCGGTCACCGCGGGATCGGCAACCCGTTTCCGGCCGAGGCGGGTTTGTCCGATGACGCGGCCGCCGCTTCACCGGATCGGGCGACCTCGGGAGGTGTCGCTCGTTCCAGGAAGCGCAGCAGTTCAACGGGGAACGGCAGCACGAGCGTCGAGTTCTTCTCGGCGGCAACCTCCACGACGGTCTGGAGCAGCCGCAGTTGCAGCGCGGCCGGGTGTTCGACCATCGTCTCGGCGGCCTGTGCCAGCTTCGCCGATGCCTGCAGTTCTCCGTCGGCGGTGATGACGCGGGCGCGCCGCTCACGCTCGGCTTCGGCCTGCCGCGACATCGACCGTTTCATCGACTCGGGCAGCGCCACGTCCTTGATCTCCACCCGATCGATGTGCACACCCCAACCCAGCGCCGGACTGTCGATCATCAACTCCAGACCCTGGTTGAGTTGCTCCCGGTTGGACAGCAGGTCGTCGAGGTCGCTCTTGCCGATGATCGACCGCAGCGAGGTCTGGGCGACCTGACCGATGGCTGACGTGTAGTTCTGCACGTCGACCGCCGCGCGCACCGGATCAATGACCCGGAAGTACACCACGGCGTCCACGCGGACGGTCACGTTGTCGCGGGTGATGCCGTCCTGGGCGGGCACCGGCATCGTAATGACCTGCATGTTGACCTTCTGAAGCCGATCCGCGATGGGCACCAGCACCGCGAGCCCGGGGCCACGGACCGCGGGTCGCACCTTCCCGAACCGGTACACGACCCCCCGTTCGAACTGGGTCACGACCCGAACACTCATTGCCGACCAGAGCAAACCGAGGCACAGGATGACGAGCAAAACATTGAAGACGATCATGATTTTCTCCGATGTCACATGTCTCGCGGCCCGGTGAGTACTCGGGCCATCACACATTAATATCGTATCACGATATACTTGGTTTGACTGTCCCCCTGGCGACCGAAGGAGAAGATCGTGGTGTCATGAACGTCATGGCAACGGAGAAGCGCGCGGAACCGGAACCGCTGACCAAGCAGGACTTCGAGGCGTTGGCCGAGTTCCGCTTCGGTATCCGCCGCTATCTGCGGTTCAGTGAGGAGACGGTGCGCGGCCACGGGCTAACCCCACAGCATTACCAACTCTTGTTGGCGCTCAAGGGTTTTCCTGGCCGCGAGTGGGCGACCATGCGCGAGCTCGCCGACCGCCTCCAGCTGCGTCACCACAGCGTGGTCGAACTGGTCAACCGGGCACAGAAACAAGAACTCGTGGTCCGGGCGCCGCACCCGCCCGACGCGCGGGCGGTACGAGTGCAGCTCACGGACGGCGGGCAGTCGATCCTGACGCGCCTGAGCGCGCTGCACCTCGACGAGCTGCGACGCATGGGCACCGCGCTGACTCCCCCGACTGTGGGCAACACGTCAGGGAACGGCGACGCCATCACATGAGACGGCGTGCGGCCCGGCGGCTCACGCGAGGTAGTCGAACTTGGCGCTCGTCTCGTGGACCGCGGCGATGACGGCCGCGATCGCCGGGGACTCCTGTTCGCCGTCCCTGGCCAGCAGGACGGTGTGCCGGAAGGCCCAGACGCCGGGCAGCGGGATCCGCCGCAGGGTGGCGTCCCGGCCGGCTGGGGTGAGCTCGGGTGCGATCGTCACTCCCCAGCCCACGTTGACCAGGCCGATCGCCGCCGCCACGTCCTCGACCGTCGCCGCGATCGTCGGCCGGAAGCCCGCCACGGCGCACATGTTCAGGGTCAGCTGCCCCAACGGTGTCCTCGGACTGATCACCCAGGGCTCGTCGCGCAGATCGGCGACCGAGCAGCTGTCCGCCGCCGCGAGCCGATGCCCGTGCGGCACACACAGCCGAAGTGCGTCGTGTCCGAGAACCCATTGGCGCAGACCGGGTTCCGCCGGTCCCGGCGTGGCCCCGAACCGCGACAGGATCACGACATCCAGGTTGCCGAGCCGGATCTCGTCGGCGCCTTCCGCGTCGGTCGTCGCCGCGAGGGTGATCTCCAGCAGCGGATAGCGGGCACGGACGCCGGTCAGCGCGCCGCTCATGACCGGTGGCCCCTCGCCGAACGGCACTCCGACGCGCAGCTCGCCGGACACCTCGCCGGCTTCCTGGCGGAGCACGGCCTCGGCGGCGCGCAGCTCCGCCAGGATGCGCTCGGTGTGCTCGGTCAGGCGCCGCCCGATGGGGGTGAGCGTGACCCGGTTGCCGCTGCGGACGAGCAGGGCCGTCCCGGCGACCCGCTCCAACGCCGTGATCTGCTGGGAGATCGCCGACCGCGTGTAGCCCAGCTCGCGGCCGGCCGCGGCGATCGAGCCGTGGGTCGCGACGGCGCGCAGCGCGACCAGCTTGTCCACATCGAGCATGCGTCACATCCGCTAACGGCAGTTGCTCTGAATCGTCAACGCAGGTTACTTGTCCGGAGCGGCACCGGTCGAGTTGAGTGCTTTCCATGGACGATGTCGCCCTCACCGAACTGCAGCGAGTTCCGACGTCCGGGGCCCGCGCGGTCGAGGTGTTCCAGGTCGACGGGACGGATCTGCTGGCGATCCCCCAGCTGGCCCGCGACGTCCCGGGCGCGGCCGCGGGGATGAACGGCGGCGACAGCGACACCGACCTCCTGCTGCTGCGACTGGTCGACGGTCGGTACGTGCCCTTCTCGGCACTTCCCGGACCAGGTGGGGAGGACGCGGAGTTCTTCACCATCGGCGAGCGGGCGTTCCTGGCCGTCGCGAGCATCCGGACCGGCGCGGGCCCGTACCGGTACACGACCTCGTCACGGATCTTCGAGTGGGTCGACGGGACGTTCGCCGAGTTCCAGGCGGTGCCGACCCACGCCGCCAAGCAGTGGCGGCACTGGCGCGTCGCGGGCCGGCATTTCCTTGGCCTCGCCCAAGGTCTCGAGGTGCCGCACGTCGCGGGCCCGAACCGGCACTCGATGATCTACGAGTGGGACGGCGCCGAGTTCGCCGAGTTCCAAGCTGTTCCGTCGCGGTGGGCCTACAACTGGCATCCGTTCCGCGTCGCCGACACCTTCTTCGTCGCGCACGCGGACCACCTCGACCCGAGCGTGCTGTACCGCTGGGACGGCCAGGAGTACGTCGCACACCAACCTCTTCGCGAGCGGACCGGCCGGGCCTTCGCCGACTTCACCCGCGACGGCGACCACTACCTGCTGGTGGCCGGGATCGAGGAGCCGCCGGTACTGATGCGGTGGACCGGCGAGCGGTTCACCGCCGTGCAGGCGCTTTTCGGGCCCGGTGCCCGGGAACTGCTGGTGGTCGAGCGCGACGGCCGGCTGTTCGTGCTCAGGATCAACTTCATCACCGGCACCCCGGCCGCGCCCGATCCCGTGTTGCGGTCGCAGATCTACGAGTGGCGGGACGGCGAGCTGGTGGTGGTCGCCGAGTTCCCGACCTCGGGCGGCACCGACGTCGCGGTGGTGCCGTCGGACGGCGATCTCCGGTTCGTGGTGTCGAACTCGCTGTCCGCTTCGGTGCGGTTCGCGACCGACACCGTGTTGTACTCGCTGCGGTACGCGTCCAGGGCGGTGAGCTGACCGTGGCCCACCCCGAGAACACCGAGTTCCTGCGGCTCTTCCAGACGTACACGGCGTCGGCGACGAGCATCGGCGCGCACTTCGCGGAGGCGGCCGAGCGGACCACGGCCGCGGACCCGCTGATCGTGGCGACCGGCACCGACCTCGCGCTCTATCCCGGCGGTGGCGCGCCGCCGACGGTCGACGGCTTTCGGATGTCCACCCGCGGCTTCAAGGAGATCGCCGCGATCTCCCATCTCGGACCGGCCGTCGCGACGCTGGCGCGGTTGAAGGAGCAGGACCCTGCCGGCGTGTGGCGGACCGACGCCCGCGACCTCCTCGACGCCACGCGGCGCGCCCGCGCGGCGAACTCCACGGCGCTGTGGCGGGACGAGATCGCCGCCGCCGCGTTCGCCGGCCGGGCGGCGGCCATCGCCGCGATGGTCGACTACGCGTGCCGGGTGACCGAACGCGTCCTCGAACGGTCGCTCGCCGACGACGCCTATCTCACGGCCGCGCGGCTGCGGGCGGACTACCTGGACGGCCCCGCCGAGGATCTGCCGGTGCCGTTCAACCGGGTGATGGTCGCGACGTTCTTCCTCACCGGCATGGACCTCGGGCACCGGCTCATCACCTGGTTCGACGCGCTCGAACTGCCGTGGGAACGCACCATGGTCCTGATCGCCGGGCGCCAGGGGCGGCCGACCTCCGGCGTGACGCTGGACAGCAACAGCGTCGCCGGGGTGATCCAGGCCGCGTCGCGGGGCCGCCTGCCGAGCAACCGGCTGCTGATCGCCCCGCACGCGCCGGTGTTCCCCATGTACGACGGCGGCGGCACCGAAGCGGTCCAGGCACTCGAGAACGACTACCGCGTGATGTGGTCGTGGCTGATGGCGACGTCGGACCTCGGCGAGCTGATGTTCGCGGGCTATCCCCGGTTCGAGCCGCGGCCGCGCGACCTGCGCGCGCTGACGGCCGGCACGCACGCGGTCCACCAGCTGCCCGCGGTCAGTGGGCCCGCGGACTGGTTCGCCATGACCACGCGGCTTCGGGTGGTCATGGAGGATCCGCGGCAGCTGCTGTCCGGTGCCGTCACCGACTACGCGAGCACGCAGCTCGTACTGAACGCCAACCGGCCGGAGGCAGTGACGGTGCCCGGTCTGGACGGCGAGCCCTATCCCGCGCCGCCACCCGACACCCTGCGGCCGACGCAGAGACTCACAACCCGAGGAGCGCAGCAATGAGACATCTTCTGTCAACCTCGGGAACCGTCACCTCAGGGGAACGTGACGCAAGCCAGCCACAAGCACGTGACCGGGCCGAACGCTCCCTGCCCAAGGTGACCAACAGGGTTAATTCCGGAGAGGCGGACCAGCAATGAGCAGAGTCGCTCGACCGCGTACCACATCGCACCGGACCCGACGTGTGCTCGGCGCCGCGGTCGCGGTCGCCTTGCTCGCTTCCGGATGCGGGCTGTCCGGGTCGTCGGACGCCGAGGATTCCCCCAACGACCCCATCGTGATCGGCATGTCCCTGCCCTTGAGCGGTCCGGCGGCAGACCGGGCGAAGCCGGGCATGGAGGGCTACCAGTACTGGGCCGACGAGGTGAACGCGAACGGCGGGCTGCTCGGGCGCACGGTCGAGCTGAAGGTCCTCGACGACGGGTTCGACCAGCAGACCGCGATCTCGGACTACAACCGGCTCATCTCGCAGGACAAGGTCGACCTGCTGCTCGGCACGTTCTCGTCGGATCTCAACCTGGCCGTCGCGCCGGTCGCCGAGCGCCACAAGTACCTCTACATCCAGCCCTCCGGCGGCGCGGACGAGATCTTCGCGCGCGACTTCAACTATCTGTTCTTCGCCCAGCCGGCCACGACACAGCGCCTGCCCAACCAGTTCGTCAAGGTGATCGAAGAGATGCCCTCGGCCAGCCGGCCCAAGACGGTCGCGCTGGTCCAGCAGGACGATCCCAACACCACGCAGGCGGCAGAGATCTTCGCCGACCGCCTCGGCGCGCTCGGAGTCACGACCGTGTACGACCAGACCTACGCGCCGGACACGTCGAACTTCGACACGATCGCGAACGCCATCAAGCAGGCCGACCCCGATGTTGTCATCAGCGGCGCGGTCACCGGCGACGGGGTGTCCCTGGTCCGGTCCCTGCAGAAGGTCGGGTTCTCGCCGGAGATGTTCTACCAGGAGAACGCGCCGACCTCCCCGACCTACGCGCAGGCGATCGGCGAGGCCAACACGGAGGGCATCTTCACTCCCCTCGCCTACAGCACCGAGACGGACTTCGCCGGGAACAAGGACTTCGTCGCCGGCTACGCCAAGAAGTACGGCGGCCCGCCGGACGAGGACGCCGCCAACTCCTATACGGCGGGCCAGGTTCTGGCTGCCGCGGTCGAGGCGGTCGGCAAGCTGGACCAGGCGGCGATGGCGGCGTGGCTGCACGAGAACACCGTGGCGACGATCGTCGGCCCACTGAGCTGGGACGCCGCGGGCAGGCCGCAGGGTGAGCTGCTGCTCGCGCAGTACCAGTCGGGGACGTTGAAGGTCGTGGCACCCGAGACCGGCGCGAACGCGGACATCCTCCACCCGAAACCGAACTGGCAGTGACCGCCGCACCGAGCGCCGGGCCGACCCCGGGAGGACGCCCGTGACACTCCTTCTGCAGACACTGATCCTCGGCCTGCTCGCCGGCGGCGTGTACGCGCTGATGTCGTCCGGGTTCACGCTGGTCTTCGGCGTCATGAAGGTCATCAACCTGGCGCACGGCGCGATGATCGTCGTGGCCGCGTTCCTGACCTGGTGGCTCTGGGACCGCACCGGTATCGACCCGCTGCTCATCGGCGTCTGCCTCAGCCCGGTCATGGCCGGGATCGGCTGGCTGCTCTACAAGACGGTCATCGCGCGGGTGCAGCGCGTCGACTGGGAGCTGACGCTGGTGGCGTCGTTCGGGGTCGCGGTGGCCGCGGGCGGTGTCATGGCGCTCATCTGGGGCGCGGAGGGACATGCCGCGACACCGTCGTACGTCACCGCGTCGTTCGAGCTGGGTTCGCTGGTCGTGCCAGAGGCGCAGCTCTACGCCTGTGTCGGCGCCGTCGTCCTGCTGGCGGCGCTCTACGCCTTGCTGCGCGGCACCTTCCTCGGCCGCGCGATCCGGGCGAGCTCCGCCAACCGGGACAGCGCGGCGCTGGTCGGCATCACCGTGGAGCGCACGATGGCCGCGATGTTCGCCATCGGCGCGGCGACCACCGGCTTCGCCGGGGCGGCCCTTTCGGTGCTGTACCAGTTCGTCCCGGACTCGCACTACGTCTGGATCGGCAGGATTCTCTGCGTGGTGATTCTCGGCGGTCTCGGGAGCTTCCTCGGCGCCGGGCTCGGCGCGGGCATCCTCGGCGTGAGCGAGGCGCTCACCTCGTCCTATGTGGACGCCAGATGGGCGACGGCGGTGCCCTACGTCCTCATCATCGTCATTCTTCTGGTGCGGCCGCAGGGTTTGCTCGGCGGTCGGGTCCGCGCGGACGGGGTGGCGGCATGAAGGCGGCCCGCGGCGCAGTCCTCGGCGGCATGGTCCTGCTCGTCGCCCTGGTCCCGCTGTTCACCCCGGACACCTACATTCACAACCTGCTGATCCTCACGTTCGTGGTCGCGGTGACCGCGTCCGGGTGGAACATCATGGGCGGCCTCACCGGATACGTCAGCCTCGGCCACGGCGCCTTCATCGGGGTCGGCGGCTACACGGCGGGCATCTTGGCGCAACGCTGGGACGTCTCCCCGTTCCTGGTGGCACCGCTGGGCGGGGTGGCGGCCGCACTCGTCGCGCTGCTGCTGGGCCTGGCGACACGCAAGACGCGCGGCGCGGCGTTCGTCATCGTGTCCTACGCGATGCTCGAGCTGCTCGGCCAGGTCACCAGAAACTGGTCGGGGGTGACGGGCGGCAGCCAGGGCTTCCTCATGCCGCTGCCCTCCTGGGACATCCGTTTCCAGAACTGGCCGTTCTACTACGCGCTGTTCGCCCTGGTGCTGCTCAGCATCGGCATGACCGTCGCGATCAGACGGTCGAAGCTCGGCCTCGGCCTGATGGCGATCCGCGACGACGAGGACAAGGCGGCGGGCATCGGGGTGCGCACGCCGGTCTACAAGAGCATCGCGTTCATGGCCAGCGCGGTGCTCGTCGGCGTCGCGGGCGCGGTGTACGGCTACTACGTCAGCACCCTGTCGGTCGGCACGATGTTCGATGTCGTGCTGAGCATGCAGGTCGTGCTGGCGGCGCTGGTCGGCGGCCGCGGCACGGTGTGGGGACCGATACTCGGCGCGTTCCTGGTCGTGTCCCTGTCCGAGCTCACCAACACGACACTCGGCGGCGCCGACGCCGGCGCCATCCGGCTGATCCTGTTCGGCGGCCTGCTGCTGGCGGTGGTTCTGTTGCTGCCAAAGGGGATTCTGCCGGCCGCCAGCAACCTGCTCGAGCGGTGGCGACGCGGGAGCGCCGCCAGCCCCACCGGAGCCCGACTCGAGGACACCCCGCTGCCGCCCGCCCCGGCCAGGGCCGGCACGACCACCGGACCGTCCACTGGATCGACTGCTGGATCGACTACTGGATCGACTACAGCGGACCTCCTGCGGGTGACGGATCTGACGATGCGCTTCGGCGGCGTGACCGCGCTGGACACGGTGACGCTGGCCGTGCCGCGCGGTTCGATCACCGCGCTGATCGGTCCCAACGGATCCGGGAAGACGACGCTGTTCAACGCCGTCGACGGCACCTACCCGGTCACGTCGGGGTCCGTGGCGCTGGCCGGGCGCCCGATCACCAGGCTGGGTCGGGTCCAGCGGGCCCATGCCGGGGTGGGCCGCTCCTACCAGCTGCCCCGGCTGTTCGACAGCCTCACCGTGGTGGAGAACGTCGCGGCGGCGACCGGCGAGTTCCGGCTCACCAACCTGGTCCTCGGCGCCGTCTCCGGCGCCGAGGCGGCCAGGGCCACCGAGCTGCTCGAGTTCGTCGGCATGGGCGCCTACCGCCAGGCGCGGGCCGGCGACCTGTCCTACGGGCAGCGCAAGCTCGTCGAGCTCGCCCAGCTGCTGATGCTCGACCCCGACGTGATCCTGCTCGACGAGCCGGCCGCCGGGATCAACCCGACCCTGCGCAGGCGGCTCACCGCGCTGATCCGCGCGCTCAACGACTCGGGAAGGACGTTCGTGATCATCGAGCACGACATGCACTTCGTACTGTCGCTCGCGGACCACGCCGTCGTGCTGGCGCGCGGCGCGGTGCTCGCGGACGGAAAACCGGGCGACGTCAGCACGGATCCCGCCGTGCTGGAGGCGTATCTCGGCGAGGATCTCGCGGTCGGAGCGGACAAGTGATCCGCCTGGAGTCCGTGTACGCCGGTTACGGCGGCGGCGACGTCCTGCAGGGGGTCGACCTGGCGGTCCGCCCTGGCAGCATCACCTGCGTCGTGGGGCCCAACGGCGCGGGCAAGTCGACCGTGCTCCGCACCATCAGCGGCCTGTTGCGCCCGAGGGCCGGCCAGATCCGGCTCGGCGACCAACACCTCAACGGCCGGTCCCCCGCGGCGGTCATCGCGGCGGGCGTCGTGCAGGTGCCCCAACAGGACGGGCTGTTCGGCCAGCTCACCGTCCGGGACAACATGTTGCTCGGCGGCTACCTCATCCGCCGCGACAAGGCCCGGCTGCGGCGGCGCATGGCCGAGCTCGCGGAGACGTTCCCGATCATCGCCGAGCGGGCCCGGGACAAGGCGGCCGACCTGTCCGGCGGCCAGCGGCGGATCGTCGAGTTCGCGCGGGCCCTGATGACCGAGCCCCGCCTCGTGCTCCTCGACGAGCCGACGCTGGGGTTGGACCCGAAGACCTGCCAGACCGTGTTCGAGACCACCAGAGCCATCCACGCGCTGGGCGCCACCGTGCTCATGGTCGAGCAGAACGTGCGGTTCGGGCTGAAGCTGGCCACCGACGGCGTCGTCATGGAACGCGGCCGGGTGCTGCTCGCCGAGCCGGCAGAAGAACTGCTTGCCCGGCCGGACATCGCCGCGATGTTCTTCGGCTCCAGCGCGGGCGCCGGCACCGCGACCGGAGGGCCCGATGCACCCGGACACTGACCAACCGACCCACAACCGCTTCCTCAGACGCCTACGCGACGGGCGGCCCACCTTCGTGCTGGGGGTCCGGCACTCACGCACCACCGACATCTGCCGTATCGCGAGCTCGACCGGCCACCACGCGATCCTGGTCGATCTGGAGCACTCCTCGATGTCCCTCGACGTCGCCGCGGCGTTGTGCGCCACCGCGGGCGACCTCGGCCTCACCCCGTTCGTTCGGGTGCCGGAGCGGGAGTACGGCGCGGTGGGGCGGCTGCTCGACGGCGGGGCGCACGGCATCGTCGCGCCCCGGATCGAGACGGCCGACGAGGCCCGCACCATCGCCAGGGCGTGCCGCTTCCCGCCGAGCGGCCAGCGATCGCAGCTGGCGAGCGTGCCGCTGCTTGGCATGCGGCCGACCCCCGCGACCGTGCTGAACCCGATCCTGGACAGCGCCACCATCGTCCAGATCCTCGTCGAGACGCCGGCCGGGATCGCCAACGCGGACGCCATCGCCGCCGTCGACGGCGTCGACATGATCGCCATCGGCGCCAACGACCTCACCGCGGAGCTCGGCATTCCCGGGCAGTACGACCACCCGCTCGTGCGGGACGCGGTCGCGTCGGTCGCCGAGGCGTGCCGGCGCCACGGGATCCTGCTGATGCTCGGCGGGGTCGCCGACCCGGCGCTGTTCGCCTCGCTCGCCACGCTCGGCGTGTGCCCGCTGCACCTCACCGGCATGGACACCGACCTGCTGCACTCGGCGGCGAGCACCCGTGTCGAGACCATCACCGCCGCGTACCGGGAGCAGGCCACGCCATGACGACCACCCCACTGCCGACCACGCCCATGCGGCCCGCCGAGTCGAACAGCAGGCCGCGCTTCACGCTCCCGCCGGGCAGCTGCGACGCCCACTTCCACGTGTTCGAGCGCGGCTACCCACACGTGCCCGCGCCGCTCTACACGTTTCCCGACGCCACCCTCGAGAAGTACCTGCGGGTCGCCGAGCTCCTCGGCATCGCGCGGATGGTGCTCGTCCAGCCGACCTTCTACGGCACCGACAACACGCTCACCCTCGACGTGCTGCGGCGGGTCGGACCCCAGCGGTGCCGGGCCGTCGTGCGAGTGCCGGAGGACGTCTCCGGCGCGGAGCTCGACCGGTATCACGAGCTGGGCGTGCGTGCCATCAGACTCGACCTGTTCGCCCGCGCGGAGCAGCCGACCGCCGAGATCATCGACTACGTGCGGCGGACGGCACGACTGACCCGGCCGCGCGGCTGGCACCTGCAGTTCTACACACCCGGCACGGTCGTGCGGGACCTGCTGCCGTTCCTCGCGGACTTCGAGGAGCCCTTCGTCATCGACCACATGGGCTACCCGAAGGAGTCCGACGGCCGCACCGCCGCCGACACGGAGCGGCTGCTGGACGTGCTGCGGCAAGGCAACTGCTGGCTCAAGCTGTCCGGGCCCTACCGCATCGCCAAGGACAAACCGCTGTCGTCGGTCCGGGAGCTGTGTCGCGCCATGGTCACCACCCGCGCCGACCGGCTCCTGTGGGGCTCGGACTGGCCACATCTTCCCGACGGTGGCCGCGACACCGGCGAACTGCTCGACCTGCTGGCCGACTGGGCGCCAGAGGACGCCGACCGCCGCAGAATCCTGGTGGAATCGGCCGACACCCTGTTCTTCACGGACTGACCGACGCGACATGGGGCCAGCCCCCCTTTCAACACGGGGGCCACCAGGCTGCCGCCGCCCGGGGCGCGTAAGGAACAGTTCGTGGCATGACAACTCATGCCGCTGCACCGGTCGCGTCCTCGACCGGCAGCGACTTCGCCCGGCTGTCCCAACGCGTGACCGAGGCGGGACTGTTACGCAGGCGCCCGGGTTACTACACCGTCCGGATCGGGCTGGTCGCCGCGTGCTACGGGGGCGCCGTGGCGGCCTTCTTCGCGCTCGGCGACACGTGGTGGCAGCTACTCGTCGCGGTGGTGTTCGCCGTGCTGTTCGGGCAGGTCGCGCTGGTCTCCCACGACCTCGCCCACCGGCAGGTGTTCCGCACCCGGCGGCCGACGGAGATCGCCGGGCTCATCGCGGGCAACCTGGGGATCGGCATGAGCTACGGCTGGTGGATGGACAAGCACACCCGCCACCACGCGAACCCCAACCACGAGGAGCTGGACCCGGACGTCGCGCCGGACATCCTGGTGTGGTCGGACAACCAGGCACGGGCCAGCCGCGGGATACCCCGGTTCATCGGGCGCTGGCAGGCCTACCTGTTCTTCCCGCTGCTCACACTCGAAGGACTCAACCTGCACGTGTCCGGGGTACGGGCACTGCGGGACTCGAAACTCAGGCGGCGCGGCCTGGAGGCGACGCTGCTGTTCACGCACTTCGCCGGCTACCTCGCGATGTTGTTCCTGGTGCTGTCCCCGGGCAAGGCGGTGCTGTTCCTCGTTGTGCACCAGGCACTGTGGGGCATCTACATGGGCTCGATCTTCGCACCCAACCACAAGGGCATGCCCACGCTCACCGGCAAGGACCGCCCCGACTTCCTGCGCCGCCAGGTGCTCACCTCCCGCAACGTGCGCGGCAACTGGTTCATCGACAACGCGCTCGGCGGGCTGAACTACCAGATCGAGCACCACCTGTTCCCGAGCATGCCCTCGCCGCACCTGCGCCGCGCACAGCCGATCGTGCGGGACTACTGCGCCGAACTTGGCGTGTCCTACACCGAGACCGGGCTGATCG
>Ga0193742_1000215_pt1 | contig 42463 bp, 54 predicted proteins | sample L2c1metaG_FD_165511 | JGI IMG/M metagenome (GOLD analysis project Ga0193742, IMG submission 165511) | Soil microbial communities from a riparian zone of the East river system, Colorado, United States - L2c1 | ecosystem: Environmental > Terrestrial > Soil > Riparian zone | place: USA: East River... | reverse complement strand
AGGAAGCGCTTGACGCGGCAGTACACAGAATTAATACTAGGCCAAGGAAACGACTGGGCTACAAGACCCCGGAAGCGGTGTTTAAGCGAAAGTGGTAGTGTTGCGATTCGGATTAGAATCTAGGGCTTAAAATGCAGATTTTGTTTGGGGTTGTTATATAATCGATGCTATCTAAAAGTAAAAATAGGGGGTGGATATGGGTTGGTGGTCAAGCATCAAAAAAGCAGCAAAGAAAGTTTGGCGAGTCGCAAAGGCCGTAGTGCGCGTCGTTGTACGAGCGGTTATAACTATCGTAAACAGCCTCACCTTTGGCCTGTTCGACTTACTCCTTGGTTTCCTGGCGTGGCCACCAAAAAAGTTGAGACTTCACGTATTCATACTGTCCACTGACGCGCCGCCCGGCGGCGGTGACGTAACGCCAAGCGCGCAAGTAGTACCGACAGCAGATGTGCAGGCGGCCATCGACCGCACCATCAAGATCTACAAGGATCGCTTCAATGTAAAGGTAAAACCGTACAGCAAACAGTTCATAGAGGTGTTGACCGAAACGGCGCCGCCCGAAGCCCTGGATTTTGAGTGCGGCTTTGGCCAGGAATTCGGCCCAGCCGGCGAGTTCTTTGCCAAGCACTTGGCCGGTTGGAATGGCATCCCTATCTCTGGCACTTTCCCGATCACCGTTTTTGTGGTGCGCAGCCTAAAGGGACCGCTCGGCTGCTCTATGTCAGTAGTAGGCGATTACGTGGTCATTGCGCAACCCGGCATAGCCGACAATGTTGCCCTGCCTCACGAAATGGGCCATACCTGCAGCCTGTGGCACTCCGGTTCGTCAGACAACCTCATGTACCGCCAATCCCCAGCCGGCGAAAAGGTCAAATGGTTCCAAAAAAACCTGCTGCGCTCCTCCCGGCACGTGCAGTACTGGTAATGCCGCCTAAGTACCACTTAAATCTTAGAAAGCCTGTTCCGGAACTCCAATCCCATACTTGTATACTCCCTGCCTGGATCCCTTCTGATTGTTGTTAATAATGAACTTGTTTTCAGCGCCCAAATGCATACACTCATCAGAAGTGGGACCAGCACATACCAGTATGAAAAAATGGGACCAGCCGAATCAAAAGTTTTCGATCTGGTGCAGGATATTCCAGCCTTTGACGAACTTGAACGCCAGCATATTGCAGATATAGTAAGCTGGATTGGAAGCCGAACAAACATTTACCGGATAGCCAAGCCGGATAAGCCGCCAAAGCATCTGGTTTCTTATTTTGTACTCATAGACCCAGATCATGAAAGCCTGTTGCTTGCCGATCACATAAAGGCGCAATTGTGGCTGCCTTCAGGGGGTCATGTTGAAGTTGGCGAACACCCCAAAGACACCGTCATCCGTGAAGCCGAGGAAGAGCTTGGCCAACCGGCAATTTTTCTTCGTAATAACGACAAGCCGTTTTTTGCCACCGTCACGCAAACAGTAGGCTTAACAGCAGGCCATACCGACGTAAGTCTTTGGTATTTGATTAGAGGCAGTACCGACGACCACATTAATTTTGACCGCGGCGAATTCAACGACGTCGCCTGGTTTACATTCAAAGAAATATTAGAATCAAGCCCGGTTATTTTTGACCCCCATATGCAAAGGTTCACTGCTAAACTCATCCAGCACTTATAGACAGTTAGACAGTCTGGCTTCTAAAAATCAGGTAGATCTTCTGTGACTTTGGTGCGGCGATACATAATCATCCAAACAATCAGGGCGGTTGCGAGCACGGCATACACTGGGTATATAAGCACATCCAGTGTCCAGGCGCCGACCGAGAAAATACTGAGTACGGCAGTCACGAAAGCCAACTGCCAGGATATGAGCGTTTCGGAATGGGGAGCATGCCAGGTCTTCACCAGCGTCAGCCAAAAGCCTGCAAAGTCCACGATGATCACCAACACAATTGCAACTAAAGGTCTATCAGATAGCTGCCACAGCAAAAGCCCTACGGCTGCTACCACCAGCGAGATCGTATCCCGTTTGTGGAAGCTGCCATACCCATACCAAAGGGAAAGTATGGCGATGACTACAGACGACGCTATATACGCGCCCGTCACGAACAGCAACCAGCCCGCCCCTGCCTCCATCTGCGCCGCGAAAAGCAGGCCGAACAAAACCGCATATATCCACCACATAGCCCGTTCCGGCTTGGTTTTACGACGAAGAGTATCCCGCAAATATGGCACAAATCCAAGCACATTCAGAAGGCCGGCCACAACAGCGACGGGGACGGCAAGATTGTCGGGCATGCGTCTATTCTACTCCGATTGCCATTGAACTCATTGCAAACTCAGCATAGCAAACGACCCCGCAACCCGTAGTCATCATCTCCCCCACCTCATCCCGGCCGCCCACAGGCCGAACAAGTTCTCTAGACACCTCATATGCAATAACCTTTCCTGCCACATGCACTTGGTTGACATCTTGTAGTCTAGTCTCTGCAATTGCAATTTAGTCATATTCAAAGCCGCCTCCAAGCCCCGTCCCCTAAGGCCCTCTTGCCGCAAGTCAAAGAGCTTTTGTTCGAGTTCAGTCAAAGCCAAGGTCTCAGGCGATAGAGTTCTAGGGTCGGCCAGTTTATCTTTGGCTTGTCTGATATCTCTCATAGCGACTCTATGGCCGATGCCTAGGTATTCGGCAATCTCAGAAGCATCAAAGCCTTGGTCATACAGACCAACCATGCACTTCTGCCTATCCGAAAGCAAGTCGGCCCATGGGCTGTTCAGCAGGGCAACCCGCGGCCTCACCCGCCAGCCGGAAGGAACGCAGCGTTCCCCGGCAAGGATTTTTTTGATTGTTTCTATAGCGTGACCTGTTCTTTTGGACATCTCTGCAAGCGAGAGACCCTCGCGACCCATCTCAAATAGTGGCTCCTGCTCTGGGGTCGGCCTTTGAGGAATCTTCAAAGCTTCTTCGTCAAGCTCTTGTTGTGAAGCGACTGATATACCTAGAGCCTCAAACGCCGTTGTCTCCAACTGCATAGCCTCGATCTTGCCCAGTCCTAGTTTTTCTGCAACATCGGCCAAAAGTCTCGGCCCGCCACCATCGAAACCGAAACGGCAATAAATAAGCTCTCGCTGGGCGTCGATTAGACTGGATAGTTGGTGAGTGGCCTCTTGCCTCGCTTTCTCCTGAGATTCCTTTACCAACACCCGATCGTCCTGGCCAGGAGCCGAATCAGCAACCTCGCGACTCCTATCAAGCTCTAAAGGCTTGCCCTCTGCATTGTCTTCAGCGAGCCCGTCTAGCGAGAGAACGCTTACAATTCGTCCTATCCTCCGTGCTTGGGCGATTTGCTCGGAGCCCAGAAGGGTAAGCTCTGATACGGCTTCGTCAGTAACCTCTTGTCGCTGGTTACGCAGCTCTTTTTCAGCCTGGATTATGCTCGTCATCTGGCTCCAGGCTTCACGCTCTCCCCTAGTAGTCCGACGCGGCTCCAGGGCCCGCTTAATAAATCGGCGTATCCAATATGTTGCATAAGTGGAAGGCGTGAAACCTTTGTCCTTGTCAAATTTCTCAAGCGAGCGCATCAATCCAAGGGTTCCCTCTTGTATGAGATCGGGCAGATCCAGGCCCCTGCCTTGATACCATCGGGCAATAGAAATCACCAGCCCCAAATTTCCCTCGATAAGCTGCCCCATAACTTGTTCGCCTTCTTCTTGAGCGATTTCCAACCCCGGGGGCAGGTACTCCGGGTCCTCGGGCTTTCGTTTCTCTGCAAATTCAACTTCCGTCTCCGCCCCAGCATGCAGCTCGGCAAACAGCCTCAGATTGTCAGAGTTGCCCAACTCTTGGACGCGCTCTAGATCATTCATGTACATCTGCATCAGATCTGGGCTAGTTTCTCCTTGGCCTTGTGGCATACAAACCTCTGAGTCTAAAAACAGTATACCCCGATACTCAATCTGGGGTCGGCACAGCCTCGTTCATCGCTCGGTCATCGAACTCAGGGGTTCGATAATTCTTACGAGAAACCACCAGCAAAAAACACCCGCACAAAGTAAGTGCCGTTTATTAGTGACCTCACTGGATAAAACGTGGAACTCTACCTATCCGGGGCCTAGTGATCATGTATCAAAGCTGGAGAGGTTAGGGCTAGAGATTCAGGAACTTTCTCAGTGAGGCTTGTAGCGTTTGGATTTCTTTCTGACTCAATACTCCAAGCTCAGCAATTAGGTCAGCCTGAAGCATAGACGTTAGTCTGTGCACCCGGGCAATAGACGGCTTTAGCAAGCCCGCATTACTCCACCCATTAATAGTCACATCAACGTCCTCACGTACAGACCTTGAAGAAACTGGTACAATTGCAATCACCTTATGCAAGCCTTGCGGCTTGCTAACTACAATGACTGGACGAATTTTCGTTTCTCTAGAGTCTAAAAAAGGAAATCTCGCGGTGTATACGCCGAAGACTTTAGGCACACTCAAGAAAAATGTACGTTCTTGCCCACATTAGTATTATAAATATCTTCTTCGCTATCCTTTAAATAACCTTCTCCCATTGCAGCAGATGCCCCCAATCGAATCTCTTTACGATCTTCTGCAAGAGTCGCAGCCTCATCATACTCAGTGACTATTTTAGACAGACCCAACTTTAAAATCTCTGGATCAGATAGAGCCGGGTAACGTTTTTTAGCCATGTCCAAAGCTTTGCGAACATCACTAGTGATTGAAAGTCGAATAGCTGCCCTGGTTGTGTTTTTCATACTTAAAGTATATGACACTTATTGTTGTAAAACGACAGTAAGTGTCATATCGGGCATTTAGCCTGGCGGGGCGAGGTATCATCTAATCTGGTGAAACACAGGACTCATCAGGTCGAACACTTATTCGCAATTCTTAAAGAGCTTGATTACAAACTACGGGCTCTAGGGGTGATAGAATGAGTCCATGAACCCAGATACAAAAGTGACAAGCGATCAGCTCAAAGCCATTTGTGCCAGACATAAAATTCCCTATCGCTCACACCAGAGAATCACTACTGGATTTTCCCACGAAGTACATCGCCTCAACGACGACCTGGTCATCAAACTATTCAATACTGATGATCAGGGCAAATTCAAGACAGAAGCAGCCGTATTGGCCTCGGACTTGCCTTTTCTAAAACCGCGACTGACTGCCAAAAACGAAAAGGATGACGAGACTGGCAGAAGCTACGTCATCATGACGTATGTGCCGGGAATGTCTCTCGGCAGCAACTGGCACCGGGCGACGGAGGCTCAACGTGAACAGCTCATTAAGGACATTTGTCGGTCGCTCAAAGTCATCAATCAAATCAGCCCCAAAGACATTGCACTTGAAGCAAAAGACTCCTGGGATGCCTCGGTCAAGAAACACATTGAGAGCTTAGTGATCAAGCTACAGCACAAGGATGCTATTGACGCTCAAACCGCAGAAAAAGTTCGCGCGACACTTGGAAAAAATCTACACGCGCTAGCAAATAGTGAACTGCATCCCGTTTACTGGGATATACATTTTGACAACTTCATCGTGAACGACAACTTCGAACTCCAAGCAATTATCGACCTAGAGAACGTCGAGCCAACTTCGTTGGATTACCCGCTATTTGTAATCCAAAAGCAAACCGACGAGCCCGAAAAGTTTTTGCGTGAAGAAGACGAAAAATATGCCGACAGAAAAGATTATGCCCAGCTGAAAGCTTGGTACGAAAAATACTACCCCGAGATGTTTGCCTTTAAACACCTGGATGAAAGAATGAAGCTTTATCAATTATGGGACACGCTGCACCTGTTGGTTGACTGGTCGCATGTTCAGGAACTCTACGAAAAACTTGATAGACTGACAGCTTAACCCTGGCTTGGTGAACCATCTGGATAAAAGGTGGAGCTCAGTTTATCCAAGCTTGATTCTAATGTATAGCAAGCTAGGGAGTTGAAACTCGGAGTATGATAGTAGTATACAGAAGTTTACATTAGTATACATGCGTATTATACTGACCCCAGGAGGAATATCTATGCCAGCAACTCAAGCTATCAAGTTAGACGACGAAACAAATAACCGCCTAAAAGCACTCGCCCACCAGCGTAACAGATCTGCACACTGGTTGATGCGTGATGCGTTGCAACGGTACCTTGCCGAGGAAGAGCGCTACGAGCGTGAGAAGGCAGAAGACTTGGCGGAATATGAAGATTATCTTTTGACCGGCAAAGCTGTAGATAACGAGACAGTAGCATCTTGGCTTAACGAACTTGCAAATGGCAAAAAGACGGCATGGCCAAAGCACAAGTAGTCTGGCGTGAACGCGCACTCAAAGACATTGATAGTCTTTACGACTTCCTATTTAAAAAGAACGAGGAAGCAGCCGCGAAAGCAGCTCAGGTAATCCTACGAAGCAGTTCACTACTTGAAGAGTCGCCACGGCTCGGGCGGCCAATGGCAGACGGCACAGGGAGGCGTGAATTGTTTATTCCCTTTGGGTCGGGTTTTTACGTGCTACGCTACTTTCTAACAAGTGACACTGTTGTTATTGTTCGTGTCTGGCATGGACGCGAGGATAGAAAAGAAGGTTAAATCTACGCGACTCACTCACAAAATACAAAATCCCCGGATGTCCGGGGATTTTGTATTTGCACAGTTTCGAGAAAATATCTTTGGTACTAAATGGTGAACCATACGACCCAAAACTGGAAACACTTATACACTAGTTTGGTTGAATTGGTCGAGCGGCTTGAAAATCTGGATACTCGCTAGTTGTAATCCCAACCGGATAGCGAACGAATCGATATATATCAGGCTTGATCCGCAGCTCCTTGGTAAGATGGGGGTATTTCTTGCCAGTGAATAGGGCGTAACTGACTTCACCTGGGTCGACAGGGTAAATATCATTGCTAAACCCACAATCGAAATGTAGGTAGGCTAAGCCTGCTAGTTCCTCTAGCAAAAATCGCGCCGCTTCGTCTAACTCTTCCTCTAAGAGTCGGCGGCCCAGCCGTAGGCTGCATACCTGAATATAATCCCCCATGTACTTACAAAGCTGTGATTGAACATCGATTCTAAATTGTTGGTGCGTCAGATAGTAACTACTGAGTTCGGCAAGTTTTTTCTTATAGAGCGGCTCGCTGGAAAGCCATTGCCAGCGCACAACAGGGATAGCCAATCGATATGTGCGCAAAACGCGTTCAACGGTCCTGACCCTTTGTGCTCCCATTCTTTCGGCTACACTTTTTGCATGGATTTCAGAATCCCTGCCACGTAAGAGCCAATTGTGAACTTCTGGCTCGTCTATGAGAATCACCATACTCTGATCATAGTTGGCGTGCATATATTGAACAATTTCGCCAATCGTGAGCTTTGTAATGCTCCGCTTAAAGACACTTATGCCGAAGAGCGCCTTGTCAGCTTTCATAGTGAATAGTATAGGCTTTGGACAAGAAAAAGACGCATATGAATTATGCGTTTCTACCGTTGCCAAAAATACTGGTGATCTCACGGGGAATCGAACCCCGATTGCCAGGATGAAAACCTGGTGTCCTAACCGTTAGACGATGAGACCATACGTATGATTTTACTGTAAATGTACTTGTTATCTAACGGTTACGCCACCAGGTTATCTGGTGTCTGTTGTTCACTAGAAGCGTTAGACGATGAGACCATTAACTTAAATTTTAAACTTGCACAAAGGTGTCCATGCGCATAAATCGTAACCGCAGTATTGTAGCATAACAGAGGTGGAATTAAAATACTGTCCTGCATTGATTGGACTTTAGAGGAAGATTGCTTACTATAGTGAGATGTCGTACGGTTCAGACCATTCTATTGAGACCCTTCTACCTGATACGGATGTTCACGATGTGTTAGATAACAGCCTGACACTATTGCGTTCTGGTAACACCCTCGTGCACGAGGTTGAAGGACATGAGGATGTGATCGTGAGACAGAGTTTCACGGCCATCAACATGCTTCCTGATGTGGAAAGGGCTGCCGAAACCTTCAACCGCCTGCCTGAACACGGTATACCTTGCGTACCCTTCATCCCCCAACCCCACCAGGACCAAGTCTATATCATTACTCAAAGAGTACATGGAGACAAGCTAAACCAACTACTTGCCCCAGACGCAGAACCAGCCATCGTGGCAGAGACTGACGTGCTGCTTGGGACCTTAGGCGGATACTACCACGACAGGAAACAAGACGGAGAAAGAGTTGCGCCTGACCTGGAAGCCACCGGGCAGTACATGCGTGGCAGGGTTGCTGGCGACCCCGCAGTACTATCCAGAGCAGTTGACCTGGAACCCTTTGACCTGAGCTTCGGGCCGGACAGAGGTCAAGACTATGAGCATATCTACGAAGAGTACGCTTTCTGGCTTGCACGCTCTGTGGTGGATACCGAACAAAGAGTTGCTCAAGAACTACCCGCCGCCCGCCACGGAATAGAAGAAGTTCTCACGCTTGTAGACAGAAAAGCCGGGCTGCCCCGCATGATTGCGACGGCCATAGAAGACATGCTGGAAAACGGCACAAAGTATGACTACAGTAGATTTCCCCCCGGCCCGCTTGTAGCCGACGACCAACGATGGGATGCCTAGACTTACGCACCTTAGCCCCCGCAAGCACTTCCCTAAGAACCCATTTTAGGACAAAAGAAATCCCCTGCTATTTGTAACAGGGGATTTCAAGCAGAGCGGTCAGTCAACCAACTTTACGTATATTTTACTACAGATCAGGCAAAAGATCAACGAGCTAGCGCAGGAAGAGGCTGTAAAACTCTTTCAGCTTGTAGGCCGCAAAGCCAAGTATGCTCGTGACAGAAAAGACGCCTGCTACAGCTGCGCCGGTCTCTGGCATCTTGCCGGAAGGAGGAGTTTGCACGCCCAGCACCTCTGGTGTTTCCTCTTCTTCCGGTTCCTCGGGCTGGCAGACTTTGACCAGGGCATCGTCTTCTTCCTCTGGCACATCGTCGGCCTGGGCAAAGGCGACGTTTTGTAACGGCTCCTCGCAGGCATCCACTTCTGTGCCAACTGTTACGGTGAACTGGATTTCAATCTCATCACCTTTGGCCAGCGAACCCAGCTCAATGCCGCCGCCTACCAGGTCGCTCACCTGGAACTGGCCTGCCTCATCAGAACCCTCCAGGTCTACGTCGTCAAAGCTGACGCCTTCTGGCAATGAATCCTGAATCTCCAGGTTTTCCAGGTCGGTTTCACCGGTGTTTTCTACCGTAATGCGATACTCTACCTCTGCGCCGGGATCGGCTTCCACCTCTTGCTGCCAATCAGTATCGCCCGCTACACGGACGTCTTTTTTAATCTCCAGACCCGGTTGCTTTGGTTCTGGCTGAGGAGTAGGGGTCGGCGTAGGCTTGGGCTTCACCACCGGCTTGGCCGTCACCGGATTGCCGCATGCCAGCAGTACCGCAAACTTGAAGCTGCCGCCGCGCATTTGTACAAAGGCCTCCAGGCTCTCAGAGCGGAAAGAAACATTAGTGGGGCGCTTGTACGCCTCAATGCCCGGGAGCTTGGTACTGCCCGGAAGGTTTTTGCGGCCAGCGCTCTGGGCACCGGTGGCAACCTTTTGGGTACCTACAAATACATCGCCGCTCTTGGTGACCCGGCCTTTTACTACGCCGTCCATGGCTGCTTCGTTGGCAATGCCAAAGTGGCGGTAGACATCATCTACATTACCGGCCTGGTTCTCGCGATACTTGGCCTTTAGGTTGTTGAGATCAGTCACGCCGCAGTAAATGATGGCGTTGGGGCCACAGTCCTGGGCAGCAGCCAGTACTTGTGGTGCCCTCGCAACGGCCAGGCTGCTTACAGCCAGTGCACTAATTGTTAAACCACCCGCCACCTTCTGTAGAAACGTTTTTAGCATATGTTCTCCCTAAGTTGCTCTCTATAAGTCAAGCAATTATACCACATTTTGCTGCGAATAATATTACATTGCCTAGTTGTTTTATATACAGCACTCATCGGGGCGGCTTGTTATCGATCCAGGACGATTACGACCGGCAATAGAGGAAGCTTCTTTGCTCGACCATCCTTTAGCCTCTGTTTTAGTTCTTCGCTGGTAAGGTCTTTGAGGCCTTTTGCAGCCGGCTCCTTCACAAACCTATCCAGCAGTAGGCTAAGGACAGCAAAGCCAACAGAAAACTCCACCGCCCAAAGCAAGCTATGCCGCCAGCCAGAATCGTCAATTAAAGCCAGCACAGCCGCAATAAAAATAGTAGACAAGACTGTTTTTTTCATTTCTCATTCAAAGCACTTATTTTGTAGGTGCCCTAGCAAACGCAACCTGCCTACACATCGTCTTACTTCCTTCAGGTTGCCTGATGCGCACTACCCACTTCTACTTTTTGGATCCCGTAAAGCCGTACACCAACGTTGCGACCATTAAAAGTATGATTCCCGCCGACAAGAGATAGCCTATTACCGACTTATCTCTATCAACCGCCATACCTATAACCGTTAATAGTATGACTACCGAAGGACCTAATAGTGATATATTCTTCATGTGTTTATTCTACCAATCTACCCATAAACCCGCAGCAGCCATTGAGCAGATGGACAGAGGCACCCAAATTGTCGGCGCCGCAACAAAGCTCACAGCACACGACCCGCCAGCTATTGCCGTTTTTGTGATTCTCTTCCAGGTTTTTCGTGTCCATGTCCAAGGCTTCCACCACGGATCAGCCATAACCGGATACACCACACCAGGAACATTGTGCTCGACATGCTGGGTGAGGGTTTTGCCGTCTGTCGTGAAGTAAGTGTTAACTGATTTACCTGTTGCATCCTTCGCCCATGGCTTGTCTACGCTGGTGATGACCCGTTGCTTCTTGTTAATCACAAGAGCACCACCATCCACCCTTAATTGAACTGAACCGCCGGAAGGAATACTCACCCTGTACTCATAGGCTGTGGGGGCGTTTGGGTTGTCTATGACTGTTAGCATTCGCACGCCGCCGTCTTCTGTGGGTTGGACGGCGTTGGCTGAACCGTTGCCGGAATCGTATCCGACTACTCCGGGTGCGACTTGTTTTGCAGTTGTAGCATTTTCGGCATTTGGAAGTTTTATGTCTAGCTTAGTACTGCCCGTGCCAAAGGTAACTCCCTGTTCGGCGTCTTTTGGTACGTCGACAGTTGTGCCATTAACGTTTGTAGTAGCCGCTGAGTCTGCGTCACTCCTGGTAGCTACTTGGTCAGAGGCATCGAGGACCCCAGGAACGGTTTGGAGGGCGTTTTTGACCTCAGAGCTAGAAACAATATTGTTGTGGTTGGTGGGACGGGGTCTACGATCTGCCAGAGTGGTGCCCAGCGGTAAACTGACGCTAAAGAGTGTCGCCGCGACAAAGGATAATGCAACCAACCTCAGTTTGTTTTGTTTTAGGAAGTGGATGTTTTGGTGTACTAGGACTTGCCTGAATTGACCCATGCTCTGTATTCCCCTCGTTGTTTTAATTCACAAAGGAAATAGTACTTCATGTATATATGCTTAACAATATGTAAGACTGTTTATTTTAGTGTGGTTTTGACAACTGGGGCCAACACTGTGCATACTAGGCTGATTAATCAGGAGCCGGCATGCGCGTAAACGTCAGCGTAATCGTCACGCATAACAAGCAGGTTCTTTTGATGCAACGGAGCTTAGCCGATGACTACTTCCCGGGTGCCTGGGGAATTCCTGGCGGCTATATGGAACCCGAAGAAATGTATTTGGAGGAGACGGCCGTACGGGAAACATTTGAAGAGCTGGGCATAAAAATCAAACCCACCGGCATCGTCTTCAATAACAAAAATACTGGCACTGATACTTTATATTTAGTCATGTCCGCTCAGCTTGAAAACCCTGAGGACTATCCAAAAAATGTCACTCTCTCAGACGAAGCCAACGACTTCAGGTGGGCAAACCAGGAAGATATTGATAGTTTGGAATTCACGCCATATACAGTTGAGCGTATCCGCAAGGCATTTGCCGGGATGTAAGTCGGTTACTTTGTCGGCAGCCAAACAACGTAAGAAGGTTTCCAGAATGAAACAACCAACTGACCCGACGCACTACACTAAAATGAAGATCGCTAGCAGAGGGCAAGATAGCAAAAGTGCTGTTGTACTGCGCCACCAGGATGAATTCCGTCTTGAAAAATCCGGTACGCCACCGCAGGGCAAGTCTATATCGGCGGTGTTTGCTCTTGTTTTCAACGAAGCAGGTCAGCTCTTGGTTATCCGGAACGAGCGAGGCTGGGATATCCCCGGCGGACACGTAGAAGCCGGCGAAACACCGGAGGAGGCTCTGCATCGTGAGGTAGCAGAGGAAGCATACGCAACTATCAAGAACGCTCGGCTGTATATGTCGGCTAGTGCCGACAAAAGTATGCTGTTCTACATGGCAGACGTAAAGCGTCTGCTGCCTTTTGCTGCCGAGCACGAGACTGACCAACGCAGATTTATGCACCCCAATGAATTGCTCGGCCTTTATGGCGGCGGCAAACCTGAACTGTTGACACATGTTCTTGCTGAAGCAATTCGATTACACGCGGCTGACGATTCCCGTTAGACCATCACTTTCTATTGGGCATACTCCATCGGTAAGCTCGAAATTTAGAAGCTATGGAGGTGTCAGCTATTCAAGATGTAGTAACGGCTCTTGAAGGGAAAGAAGTAGACTATAATATCAGTCAGGCCTTAGGGCAAGCAGTTTTAACTCAGGTTGATCAATTATTTGAGAGTATCCTTAAGCAATGATAGAATATCGTTTTAATGAATCCGGGCTTATAGACGAATGCAGCCTTTCCTTGACTGAGCTCTATAGTGACGACTCATCAAGAGAAGCGTTCATTGGACGTTTTGAAAGACTCAGTGTCGCTGATCCAACAATAGCCCAGATTGCCAAAGTTGAAGATGATGAGTTTCGATACCGTTCCGAGTCCTACATTCCACCCACAATAGATCCAGACAAGAAAACTCTCGTCATGGTGTTGGGGAATCCCGCACCTGAATCAGTTGCCATGGATGCCATGTTTGCCTATGAGAGTAACGGCGCCCGTTATCATCGCTTTTGGAAAGTACTGGATAGCGTCGGAGTTCTACAATTCCCGCAAGGTCCCGACGAGCTTGAACCTCATGAAAAAATGGAGAAACTTTACAATAACGATTACCTGTCGCCATTTAATCTACATATCCTACCCTTTTATTCTTTTCCCACCGCACCAGGCGGAGAGTGGAGCGGTGTGGCTGGCGTACGTCGTCTCTTTGCAGATGCTTTTCCAGATATGGAGACACGAGACAGCAGCCGTATGCTGGAGTTTCTTGACCAACGCTTGCACGATGGGGATTTCGTTCTTGCTTTTCAGAAGGACGCTTATAATGCTCTAAGTAAAAGCCAGGCTGAACCAGTACCCTACAACTATCGAGGCCTTTTAGCTCAACCTGCTGTGTCAACTTTTCAAACACCAAGTGGTGAAACCGCTACCCTGATTTGCATGTTACCTACGCGCCTATTGCACTCTCACCAGACCAAGGAGACGCTTTCTCGACTTGCTCTTGGAGAAGCTTTAGAATAAAAACTGCCCAAATTTAAAACCTTGATAGATGAACACGACCCAGACGGCTATAACCTGGGATGGAATATTTATCCCACCGGTGGTCAAAACGTTGACCACGCCCATCTGCACCTCATCCCGCGCTACAAAGACGAGCCGCTCGCCACTAAGGGCATTCGCTACGCTTTTAAGCAGTCTTCTAATCGTCGAAAGTCCAGATAGATATAGCCCCCCGAAATCCTGGACGATACCTGCTGCATACACCAGAAATAACTTAACTTATGCTCTGCGGCGAACATTCTTAGCAAGGAATCCGAACAAAAGTAGGACGACTATCGCCAAAAAGATACTCAATGAAATACCGGCTAGGAACACCGATAGATTGCCATCCGACGATAAGATCCCGGCTAAAGGCGCGAGTAAAACGTAGGGGAGCTTTTGAAGCAAAGCCAGTGTAGACAGCGCAGTTGCTCTGTGCGATGAAGGCACTTGGTGCTGGACAATGTCGTTCAGCCACGGCTCAACCAGGCTATTTATAATGACTATTGCCAGGAATGCTAAGACTCCATAGACGCCGATGGGGAAAGATGACACCAGGAAACCTATCCCCATACCTAAAGCAAGGACTGTAAGCCCCCGCTTCTCTCCCAGAAGCTTTCGTAACCGATTGATCTGCGAAAGGGCAAGTACCGAGGCTATCCCCGCCACCGTGTTGATTACCGCCTGCGCGTTTTCACGGAAACCAAAGGTGTCAAGAACGAGCGGTTTGACCACCCCAACATCAAATGCAAATCCACACCCAAGTATCACCACGGCCATAAACGCATACAGCCACATAGTACGTTTTAATAGGTGCCTCATCCCATCAACATTTTGCCTTACATACGTGGACATGCTGAGTTTCTCTCGCACGGTTGTGACTTCTTTAAGTGTTGATGCTACAAAAAACGCTATCAAAATACCCAGCCCAGCCATTATAAATGGCAGTCTAAAATGCATAGCGTATAAAAGCCCGCCGGCCAGGTAGCTCGCTATCGTCACCGTGAGCATAATCTGATGCTTGCGGGCTATTACAAGCTTCCACCTGTCAGACTTTCCTTCTGCATCAAGTGAGTCGTAGACCAACGCGTCATCGGATCCCGAAACCATCGCTACGCCAATGTTGAACAAAAGCAAACCAATCAGCAAATGCAGGTACTGATGAGCAAAGCCTTGGGCCAAAAAGCCAGATGACATCAAAAGTAGTCCGGCTCGTAGTAGGTTTTTACGACCCAGCAGATCAGCAAGCGCTCCGGACGGAATCTCGGCAATCAAACCAATCCCAAATACCACACCGTCCAATATGCCGATTTGCCTGTCGGACATATAAAGCCTGTAGAAATACAGCCAGTTACCCGTAAAAAACCACAGATTAGTGAGGGCTGTAAGGATGTAAAGCTTCCTAGTGTTCTTTAGTGCGGTAGAAATCGAGGGTGGTTCATCTATCATTTGGCGACAGATACTACTTGAGGAGAAGCCGGGGGCACCAGAGGAGCCTTGGCAAAGGTGAAGCCGAAGGTGCTGCCCTTGCCTTCTGTGCTCCTGAACAGGATACTGCCGCCTTGGGCGATGACCACTTTCTTTGCCATGAACAGGCCCAGGCCGGTGCCGTCGGGGCGGGCTTTGCGGGCATTGCCGGCGCGGTAGAACTTGGTAAACAGGTGGTGCTGTTCGTGTTTGGGTACGCCGATACCATCGTCTATTACGTTAAACTGTATGGATTGCGGTGTTTCGCTGAGGGACACGGTAATGTGCCCGCCGTCACGCGTGTAGTAAATGGCGTTGTCTACAAAGTTCATAATGACCTGGCGGATTTTGGTTTCGTCCAGCATGAGGTCGGGAAACTGTGCAGGCTTTTTGTACGTCAGCTTTAGCCCGCGGGCAGCAGCCGTTTCCACCAACTGCTCCACCTCGCCCTCTATCACCTCAGCCAGGTTGGTCGGCTTGGCTTCGATCACGAACTTGCCGGTGCGCAGACGGGACACGTTCAGCAGATCAGCAATCAGGTACACCATCCGCTGGCTGCTGACAAAGGCCTGATCCAGCAGCTTGGCCTGTCTGGGGCTCAGCTTGCCCACGTCCCCTTCCAGCACCATGCTGAGGTAACCTTTTACACTGGTCAGCGGTGTGCGCAACTGGTGGGAAGCCATGCTGATGAAGTCGTCCTTGGTTTCGTCCAGCGCCCGCAGCTTTTCGTTTGTGCGGGTTAGCTGTGCGGTCGCCCTTTCTACTTCTTCCTGCAGGGTGATGTTAAACTTCTGAATTTCCTCAAACCGCAGGGCGTTTTGGATGGCAATGACTAGTTCATTCGCGATAATTTCTAATATTTTTATATCCTGGGAGTTGTATGGATTGCCGCTTTTTTTGTCACCCAGTAGCAGCACACCCATTTTCTGCTCGTCTTCCCCTTTGAGGGATACTTTCATTTTGACTATTACACTAACACGATTCCTTACGAACTGTTTATAAAGTGTCGCTTGGCCCTCAGCATCCACAAGGTTATCAACAAAGATGGTTCTTTGAGGCAAGTCTACTATGTCGGATCTAAGTTCCTCTACCACCAATCTCGATATAAAATCAGAGTCCGACTCAACAATATGCTGAGCCAGAGAGGCACTTCCCGGAATGTTAAAAGCAACGTACCTCGCCTTAAGGTGCCTTTCGACTACTTGCCATACACCAGTTAGAAGCTGGTCTATCTCTATACTTGAAACTATGGCTTTGTTTAGTTCGTCTAAAAAGATCTGTGAATCGTAAGCGTCTTGGTAAAATAATCTGTTTGTTAACTTATCGAAAAACTTTTTTGTGGGTTGCAGCAAAAAGGCGATGAAGGTTGCTAGACCAAATGGTATAAGCTGTCGTGCCACAAACTCGTTTTTGATATTGAATTGGCTGGCTACAAAAAATGTAAAAAAACCGAAAAGTGAGAGCACGGTTGTAAGCAACAGGGTATAAGCAATCACCTTTGCGACAACGGGCCTGATGTCAAAAAGTCTATGCCTAATTATTAACCAGGCGGCATACAATAAGAATATGGTGGAAGAAATAGGCCCAAGATTACTAACTTCGCTTGTAGTAAACAAAGGCAGAATAGCACCAAAGGATGCCGCCGGTATAACAGAAATTAAAAAAGCGTTCCGTAAATATCTCACCTGCGTAGAGTAAGTTTTGTCTTTTTTGGTATGAACCCTAAAAAAAAGAACATATAGAGCAAGGGATAAATACGTCAAAATAACACCAACAAAGGGTATATAAAGCGCGCCCAGACGCAGAGACTTATCGGGGGCCAAGGATAGGTTAAGTTTGGTAAACGATAGAAGGATAATTGGAGCACCGAGCAGGGCAAGATAGATTAACCTTCTGGTACCCCAGGCAACCGACCTATTAGCGAACAGTACAATAAAAAGCATCATGGAATAGGTCAGCACAACAGCGCTCGGGGTTATAAGCCTCCCGACAAACAATGTCACACCTGCTGAGTCAGGAGTCAATGGACCCTCTAGTACTAATGCATTAGCCCAGAGCCATAAGGCAGCCGTAAGGGAAAGCAAAAAATATACTTTATTAATTGCCCTGTTGCGGTTGTTGGCAATAACAATGTACGCCAGCAGTGCGCTCAGAATGGCAGCGCATAAAAGCGTTAGCTGAATCATGCCCTAATAGTAACATGGGAGTGACTGCCGCTGTTTCACGGCAGCTTTATCAAGGACTGCTTAACTTTTGGCTAGATTCTTGTAACAACGGAAGCCTCGATTATACTACCAAGAAGATGCGCCCCATCTTCCTCTGTTGCAGCATTGATAATCCTCGGCGTATAACCCACTGATTGAAGATTAGCATTATACAAGGCATAGAGCTTAGTCTGTTCTTGGGTCCGATAAAGAATTTCGTGCAAAGCAACCGACGTAGTCTCCGCAAATACCCCCATACCATGGAATTTTGCAGTGATTGCAATCGGCATCGCAAACGTAGGATTAGCCCCTTCCGTCGCCTCTTGCGCCCGCTGTTTGTTAAGCCACGGCATTTGGTCGAGTCCGTCGAGCCCAATCGCAAAGATCGCAAACATAAAAGGCTCGCCATCGTCCTTATCATATGCCGCAGCACCTACAAAGGCATCGTCTCTCAAAAAACGTTCTATGATATCCCCTACCAGTCCGTCGTAGTAGCCAATGCGCGTTGCTTGACGCTTAAAAATATCTTCGTGCAGCTTGGCAAGCCTTGGCAAGTCGGCAAGAATTTTCTCTTTGCTTGTAGTTATTGTATGCCCACCGCGGGTTAAAATATCTTGCGGGGCAGTTTCGCGTAATGTATCACATCCACTTACGTCATATTCTGACAGAACAGTAAATTGTGGTTCACCATGTCCCTGTATGAGCTCGCCTTGCGCTTTGCCGACGAACAATTCAGGCACGTTACCCGGCCGTATTTTTGTACCTTCTGGCGGGGTGATAATCTTATTTACATCATCCTGCCCAAGTAAAAATTGTTGTGTAACCACCAAGTCCTGCTGCAGGTCACCTGGAACCAGCTCTAAAGGAACAAGAGCACTTTTGTCGGCAGTTGACTCAGGCTTTGATCCATCTTCGGGTATGTGAAATGGGTCAACTGACGCGACGATAGGCACCGTATTGCCATCAATTGTTCCAAATTCGGTCCCGGGATCAGATGCAATTGCTTCGTAAATCTCTGGCAAGGTTACGCCAATTCGCATCAAGCCGCTTTGCTCGTCGCACAAGTGCCTATACATATCAAACGTTGCAAGCTCTGCCTTATTTGGACCGTTATCTATATACGCCTGCTCACCCATTGCTTGTCTCCTCTGTTGTTAAAGCGTTCTCAGTCACTAGACTTCCGCTATGCTTTGATTTAGTTCCTCGTGCTTTGATGAATTTCCTGGCTTTATCGTAGCCTAACTTTGCAGCAAATACTCCTGCGTAAGCTAGGGGATTAGAAATAAGGCCTACCAAAGTGTCTGTCTGCGCTTCCAAACCATTCCGCTCCCCCAGCTCTAATATACCTGATGCCGCACCACCTACCGCCACAACTCCGCCCCCGATCAGGGAGGCGCTTACAAGCACATGCCCCGCATTTTCAGCAACAGTGTGTTTTCTACGAGCGTTCTCTGACGCAACTTCTACGGAAGCACCGAAAAGAAAAGCCCCAAAGAGCCTTCCTGCTCTTGATCTATTAACTTCTGATGTCTCTTGGCCCCTAGTCGCAAGCCCTCTGACCGATTCTGCGATACGTGGAAATCGACTTATTGCCCCCACCATTGATAAGCCTATAGCCGTTTGCTCAACGAACGATAAACCGCCCATTCCCAAGCCTGTAAGCACAGGGCTGTCAGTCGCTTCATGCAAGTTTGCTCCCACCAAGCTGAGCATGGACTCATTGCCAGTACTCCAGTCAAAGCCCAGCCCTACTAACGCCAACCCCAGTACCGTACGATCTAGCCCGTTCGCCTGTGTAAACTCTTCTCGACTTGTATGATAAATATTAAGGAGCCCCTGCCTAATCGAAAGTTGCTCTATAGTGTCGCTCATAAAATCTAGCAGCCCATCAGTTACAGCCGGTCGATATAAGTCGCATCCGATTCGACAGGTTCGAAATACTCAACGATTGCGTTAAATATCCGTTCAGATTTTTGTTTATTATCGTGTATATAGTTACATAAGAATACATCAAGCTGGACCGTACGATATTCTGGCCAAGTATGGACAGAGATGTGAGATTCTGCAAGCGCCACGACAACTGTAAAGCTCTCATTCGGGAATTCATGATTCACTTGCCCCAAGCATTGAACACTTTCCTTCTCAAGAATAGGCTGAAGGGCGGAGGAAAACCCTTTAACATCAGTTAGCTTCTTTATATCAGGAAGGGTAAGAGTAGCTAAGTAGTGTCTCGACAGACTGAGTCTAGATTGTGGTGATGCTTCTGGGGCAGACTTGCCAAGGACATGTTTTCTTGGCTTCTGAGCGTTAGGCTTCCTGGTTCCGGTATTGGTTAAGATGTGTGTGTTCATCGGATAATATCCTTATGCTTACAAACTACACTATACATTATATTTTACATTGCGTCAACTATATGAATAAAACGTACTCTGTGGAAAGCAAAACAGCACCGGCTTTTCTGCCAGTGCTGTATGTAATCTACTAAAGTACAATTTAATACTACCAGATATACTTGGACTTGTCAACGTAGTATTTTTGTCATCTGTTAGAAAATCGGCAGAGTACGAAACTACAACGATTTATCCAGAACTTGCCAACTTTCCTAAAACTGCAAAACTCCAATCTACAGATAGTGAACCATCCTCTTTTAGTGTCCTGAGGATTGGAAGTTTTTTTACTGAAGGACCTGGCAATTACCGGCAGGGTCTAGCGATCCGGGAAAACTGCCATGTTTTTGGAATTGAAGCTACAAAGCTGGTTTGATCGTATACTTTCGAAAGAAGTTGGAAGGACCAAGGGCAAGCTTTGCGGCGCGAAGGGTTGGTAAACCCAGATCAGATTCTATATTGACATATTTAACCCCTAAATCTGCGAACCAATGGGCGTATTTATAAGCCACGAATTCAAATATATGCGGCATGGCAAAACTAAAACGTGAATAGTGGATAGTAGCGTACTCTGCTTCAGAGGGCAGGCTATACAAAAGAAAACTGTGCATTTGGCCGTCAATATAGACGCATGCGTTTTCCAACCCCAGCGCATCTCCATGAATAATGGCTGTTTCTATGGCTTCTCTTTCAAATCGGCCCAGGTTGTTAAGTGTGCCTTTTTGTTGCCACGCAGCAACGATATCGAGTAGTTCTTGTTGATTTTCCTGAAAATCCAAACTCTTCAGCACCACCCTGTCTTCTTCTACTTCGGCGAGAAACCTTCTTACCTTCCAGCGCCTGTGTTTTATCATGTTTCCCAAAGAGTAGAGTGTTGATACCGGAATAACACACTCATCAAGCTCGCGCTCTGCGGTAAAGGTATAGAGTTCAGGAAAACGCATGTTACTCACCACGAATTCGGGCACGTGAACCAGTCGAGCCACCTCACTATGTCCCTTTAGCTCGTCAAAGATAGCACAAACAGATTCATCAACCCTGTCTGTGCCTATCATCGAAAGCCCTGACATCGCCTCATCCCCCGGCAGCCAATGCGAAATCACTAAATTGCCGTTGAGCTGTGATATGGCGCAACTATTCAGAGTGTTCCACCACGTCATCAATGTAGGGAACGAGAATTCGCTAAATGGTGGGTAGCCTGCAATGAGCGCCTGGTACCTGTCTCTATCCGCCAAGGTCAGCTTGGAAAACTCCGGAAAGGTCTTAAATACGTGGGGGCTGACTTTCATATGTTGAAACAAGGGTCCTTAGATGCTATCTACAATATAACTAAATGTAGTGTCATAAAACAAATGCTTTCGCAAACACGCTCTCCGGCTTGAGCCGGCGTCCAGTTTAAACAATTAATTCGTTACTTACTGGACTTTCGCATCTCTAAGCATGCTCCCCAATCAAGCCCAGGAGCCTGCCCTCAACTTGATTGGGGGGCAGGCTCTCAGCTTGACCCGGCTGTCCACAGGACGGCCGGGTTGACTGGGGTGCGGAATGACAGTGGCGGAGGATGTCGGTCAGGCTGTTGTATTCTTGTACGCTATTAGAAAATCGGTAGAAATATGAAAATATCAGTCAAAATTGTTGTTATTTATGAGAATAATCGCTGTGCGCCGTTACTTTGCCTGTATACTGGTACTTAAGCTTAATAGTTCAAAAAAATAAGTAAACTGGATGTCTGCCACATATAAGATTGCAATCATCGAGGACGATTTCACCATTGCGGCGATGTATGAGTTTAAGTTGCGAAACTCCGGCTTCCATGTCGCCCTGGCACCAGATGGGCTGGCCGGTTGGACGCTGGCCGAGTCCTACCTGCCGGATCTGATTCTGCTGGACCTCATGATGCCGAACATGAGGGGGGACGAGCTCCTGGAGCGCCTCCGAAAGACGGATTGGGGCGCCAAAATACGTGTCATAATCCTCACAAACCTCAGCAAAGACGAAGCCCCCCACGGGCTTCGTCTTTTAAATGTAGATCGCTACATAGTTAAGGCGCATTATACACCTTCCCAGGTAGTCGACGTGGTGCAGGAAGTTTTAGGTGAAAATAAAGGCGGAGAAGAAAAGCTTAAACAGCAGCAATAATCACGCCAACAACGCTACTTAGCTCACTGAAGCGAGGTTATCAAGGCAAAATTTAGGTATAAAATCCACAAAATTGGCATATTCTGTGGACTATGCTACCCTAAAATCATGGATCACCTCCTAAAAAGGCATTACGACAACTTGCAGCCTTTCATGCATGAAGGAAGGGTTACGGTTCTGTACGGGCCGCGGCGGGTCGGCAAGACTACATTGGTACGCCGCTATTTGCAAAACCAAAGTTTTCGTACCTTGGAGGTAATTGGAGATGACATCACCGTACGTAACCTGCTCTCAAGCCAGGACCGCTCAGCTATTTTGGCCTGGATTGCCGGCTACGATGCGCTATTTCTGGATGAGGCTCAGCGCATTCCTGACGTTGGCTGGGCTCTGAAGTTGCTCATTGACGCGAGGCCGGGACTAAAAATCATTGCCACTGGGTCAGCCAGCTTTGAACTAGCAGGCAAAGTCGGAGAACCACTCACCGGCCGGCAAGCTCCGCTCCATCTATACCCCATAGCTATTAACGAGCTGCGCATGCAGCCTATGAACGCACACGAGCTGTCACAGCAACTACCTGACTACCTAGTGTACGGCATGTACCCCGAAGTTCGGGTGGCCGCTTCTGCCGAACAAAAGCAGTTTGTCCTGCAGGAGCTTGTTTCATCGTACCTCTACAAGGATATTCTGGAGATCGAGCGGGTGAAAAGTGCCAAACTACTCAGCGATCTACTTGTACTGCTAGCGTTTCAGATTGGCAGTGAAGTAAGCCTTAACGAATTAGCAACTCAACTTAACATCGATGTCAAAACGGTAGCCCGGTATATCGACCTGTTTGAGAAAAGCTTTGTACTTTATAACCTTCGCGGATTCAGCCGAAATTTGCGTAATGAGGTGACGAGCAAGTCCAAATACTACTTTTACGACACGGGCGTTCGCAACACCGTGATCGGTAACCTCAACTCCATCAACCTTCGGAACGATATTGGCGCGCTGTGGGAAAATTTCATGGTGATCGAACGGCTGAAAACACGCTCATACCGCTCAGTCCTTGCCCGGGATTACTTCTGGCGTACCTGGGAGCAGAAAGAGATAGATCTGATCGAAGAGCGGGGCGGCAAGCTGCATGCTTATGAGTTTAAGTGGTCGCCGAAGAAAAATGGGATTGCACCCAGGGTATTTACAGATACCTATCCTGGTTCGGAATTTAGCATCATCCATCCGGAAAATTTTACAAGTATTCTTTGAGTCCGAAACACGAGGTGCGCACGGCTACAGGCCTGTAGAAGTTGCTAAGTGCTTATGATTGCCTGATCACCGTGCGATTGGTACGCTTAAACCAGTAAGAGGAACGACACATGGCGAGTACGGCAAAGAAAGTAAATGAGAAATCCACTAAGGGCGAAATTTGGGAAGCCTACCAAGGTTTGCTGGCGGAGCTGCAGCAGCGCCCGGTGACGGTCAGCGATGACCCGGCCAGACTGCTGACTATGACCACAGCGCTGACTGAGGCCAAGGCGGCCTTGATTGGCAGGTTTGATTCAACCATAGAGCGGCTGTCAGCCGTGCAGCAGGCTTATCATGAGGCTGACCAGGAACTGACGCGGCGCAAGTCGGCGGCAATCGAAGCGGTCGAACGCAGCCGGCAGGAACTGGAAGCCAGTATCGATGCCGTGCGGAAACGCTGGGAACAAGAAAACGCTGACCGCTCCCTGGACCACCAGCGTGAGGAGGATACCTACGCCTATGAGCTAGCCCGCAAACGGCGTGACGAGGAAGAGGCTTACAGCAAAAAAGCCAAAGAGCGCGAAGCCGCCCTGACAGCCCGTGAAACTTCCCTGAAAGAACGCGAGACCCAAACAGAGGACTTGGCTAAACAAGTAGAAGCCTTCCCGGCACGCCTGGAAGCAGCCGCCAAAACCGCGCGCGAAGAACTGGCCAAAGAGCTCAAAGCCCAGCACGCCAATGAATTGAAAGACACCAAACAATCCCTGGAGCATGAAAAGAGCATCCTGGTGCTGAAGCTGCAGGCCGCAGATACAACGATTGGCACCCAAACAAAACACATTACTGAACTACAGCGCCAACTGGATGCCAGCGCCGCGCAGCTGAAGGAAATGGCGGTAGCCGTCATTCAGTCCAAAAACGCCACCACCACGCCACCGCAGTAAGAACCCTACCCCGACCTACGGCTTGACGAGGGGTTAGGCGCCCTTACCGATACTACTTTATCGAGAAGATCACCCGGCTGCATGTTCACTATGCTTTTGTGGATAAGCGAGTCCAGTTTGCCTGGTGGAACCTTGTGCGAAACGTCTATGACCGATGGGGACCTGGGTGTTACAAGCTTCTTGAAATCCTTCCCATTGAAGGTTATCACTATACGGTTTTCGTCTGATGCCAATGCATACACAGTTTTATCAGAGGCACCACCCAGTTTGTAGTCAGATGCGATGTGTTTCATATTCCACGTTTGATTGCAGCTTTTCAGTCTTTGCCTTGGGGGCAAGCCCTCATCGAGTAAGAATTTTGGCTTGACACTGCCTGCTCTGGGGCGTTTTGCAACCATCTGCCGGGTCCGCCTATTTGGTTTTTAAAACCTGTTCAAGGCCCAGCCCCGTAAGCTCGCTCAAGGCCCCACGGATTTTTTTTATGGGGATGCCTGAAAATTCTTTTCTAATCTTATCTTCAGTGTACCCGTGCTCAACAAGGTACTGTAGCCTTTGAACAGGAATACGCGTACCTGTTATAACCGGGCTGCCGCCTGCAATTTTTTTGTCGGTAGATATATAATACGTTTTCATGTGCTTCCCCGGCTATTTATACTACTTAACTATACAGGCATTTTAAATTTTGCAGTTACAGTTTATATATCAGGTTGACATAAAAGTCTATGAGCCTCAAACTAAGGCAAACATAAGCCCAATTACGAAAGGCAAGATATCAAAAAGGCCGAGCCTTGGAAAATTTCATCTTCGGCAGTAATCCTTGATCACCAGGGATTTTCTATACTTGAGGACACTGTTTTATTGCCGAATGGCCACGAGACGACATACATCCGTCGGGCACCGGCAAAGACCCACTCGGTCATAATGATTGCGCTCAACCAGAAGCAAGAGGTACTTATACAGAAAGAGTATAGCCACCCGCCAAACAAAGTCATGTGGCAACTACCCGGAGGGAGTATGAAACCCCATGAGGGCATCCAAGCGGCAGCAAAGCGTGAATTAGCCGAAGAGTCCGGCTATGGCACAAGGTCAATAAAGATACTGGGCTCCTACTATACGAATAACCGCCTATGGGACCAAAAGCAATATGTGGTACTTTGTACGCAGCTCTATCAGCATAAGCTTACTGAAGATCACGATGAATTCATTGAAACATTTTGGATGACCAAGAAGGGGCTGGAACATAGGATAGAGAAAAATGAGTTCGACAACATCAATTTACTGGCGGCTTTGAATCTGTGGTTTTATAGCAAGTAAAATAGTAGAAGTAGAACCCAAAATCGTGAATGTTTAGAACCTGTTCCGAATCTCCAATCCCGCGCCAAAATCGATCCATTCCGCCGCCAGCATGCTCGTCCCAAGCGAAGTGAGTAAAAAGCGGCACATCCACTACCAGCCGCCGTACACCCCAGATCGGATAGATACAATGACTACTCCAAAACAACGCTTGCACCGACAATAAACATCCACTACTGACTACACACGCTGTTAGCCGCTTTTAGTCAATGAACCTCCCCGAGCTTCCGCTCGGGGTATCGTGTTATTCACACTAATCGAAGATTAGTGTGCCCCGCATCATCCTTGCCTTGGTTTTCGATGTATCGACGAATGACCTCTTCGTTGATGCCGACGGTACTGGCAAAGTAGCCAGCCGACCAAATACTTCTGGTACCCCAGTAGGTTTTTCTGAGATGCGGAAAGTTGTCGTTCAGGGCTGCTGCTGTCACGCTTTTCAGGGTTCCAACGACCATCCCGACTGATCTGGTGGGAGGAATGGAGACAAGCAAATGGATATGGTCCTGGTCAGTGTTCACTGTCTTCAGGATGATGTCGGGATGGTGCTCGGGCCAGGAGGCCAGGAATTCTTTGAGGTAGCCCTGAACCCCCTCATTGAAGATCTTGCGTCGGTATTTGGTCGGCCACACTAAGTGGAAGTCGCACAGAAAAACACAGTGGCTCATTCGTCGATACACGGGCATGAGTACAGTATATGCTACTTAGGTGAACGCCCGGACGCACCTAGAGAGATGCGGGGAGGCAACTCCATCCCACGAGCTTCCGCTCGGGGAATTGCTGTTGGATTAAAAACTGTCGAAAAATTGCTGTTGTTCCTCACTGTGAGCTTCTGCCTGCTCACTATAATAGGCAAGCCCCAGTTGGCTGAATAATTCCCCTATTTGTTGTGTCGAAACTTCATCCTGCCATTCTGGGTGGGCTAGCTCTATGAGCTGCCCGAGATGGAAGCGAGCGCTCATGGTGAGAGTTGTTACGTCCTGTTGCATCGGTTCATTCATCAATGCATTATGGTGATTACCAAAGCCATCTATGGCTCCTGTAAACCCTTGGTTTAGTGCTGGATCGCCTTTCGCGTTTGTGGCTGCTGTCCGAACCAATTCAGCAAATCTCCTCACTTTGAACATCTCCCTGTAGCTCGGAGCGTGATCAATGTCATGATAAAATTGCCCGTGCCCCGGCTCGGCAACCGGTACCTCACCACGACTAAAGTACGCCGTAAACTCATCTGAAGGGATGAAGTTGTCTTCATCGTCTAACGGCCTTCGATCAACTACAAGTGCAAAGCCGTTGTCCATGGGAACACGGTCAACACCGCTTTCTATAACGCCGCTGATAGTATTTTTAGCATCCAGATAAGCCCTACGTCCACCAGGGAATGGGTTTTCCGGCTTTCTAGATCTCATCCATGGGCCATCATTACTAAAGGTAGGCTCGTGATCCTTGAGAGGAGCAGTAAATAGAGGCGAGAGTGAGCTGCCATCAAAACCTGAATCGAGATAATACATTTAAATCACTGTACCATATTATGACGATTTAAACAAGACGCCCGAAACCTGTAGCGGGTTGTGTTCGTGTCAAATTTCCCGTAGGATTAGAAATATGGTAAAGATAGCGATTGTCGAGGACGACCAGGCCATTAGCCAGATGTATCGCATCAAGTTTGAGGCCGAAGGCTACAAGGTAGAGACGGCCGAAAACGGCAAACTGGGCCTGGCACTTGCCGAAGACATGAAGCCGGACATCATGCTGGTAGACCTCATGATGCCGGAAATGAACGGCGACGAAATGCTGCAGAAACTGCGGGCCCCCGACTGGGGCAAGAAGATTAAGGTTATTGTGCTCACCAACATGGGTGAACAGGAAGCGCCAGAGATTATAAAATCCCTGGACGTCCGCCGCTTCATCGTCAAAGCCGAAATGACCCCCCGCCAGGTGGCAGAGATGGTCAAGAACGAGCTGGCCGCCTAAGCCCACTCACAGACAAGGATGATTTGTATCTGATTTGAGTTTTATACAGGTTTATTTTATGGTATAATAATCTGATCTATATATATTATAAGGCTACAATCCTATGACCGAACAGCACACTAGCGATCCTTTAGTGGAGCTTCGCACACAAATAACAGACCTCACCAGCCAGTTGCTTGACGTATTCAGCGAGCGTGGGGACGTTGCCCTAGCTATTGCCGCAGAAAAGCAAGACCGGGGAGCTTCTCGGATCAGGGACCCCGAGCGCGAGCAAGCAGTCATTGATCGGGCTGTGGCCAACAATTTGGGGCCTTTTTCTGATGAATCAGTAGCCAGGTTTGTGCAGTTTGTCATGGACGAAGCTTCTCAGCTCCAAGCCGACGCCACAGGGCTTCCGCTTGAAGCTAATACCGTTGTTCAAAAGGGCACGGCTGTTTAAACCCTACTTGGACTTGGCAAACGAAACAAACCTATTAAATATTTCCATGAACTGAGGGTCAAACAGGCGAATCTCGGGATGAAACTGAACACCTAGAAGAAATGGATAGTTTGAGCCTTCAAATGCCTCTACAATCCCGTCGCTTGCTGTAGCGACTGCTGTAAGTTGTTTGGAAAGTTCTTTTACTCCCTGCCGGTGTCCACCGTTAACCCGCAGTTTATCCCCGCCAAAAATGCTTTTTAATACTGACTCCTCTTTTAAGGTAGCCCTATGAGTAAACTTAGTCCGGCTATTTTTTGCATCATGATTAATGGCACCGGGATACTGGGACGCAATATCTTGGTACAATGTTCCGCCCAAGGCGACATTGATGATTTGCATGCCCTTGCAAAGTCCAAGCATTGGGATCTTTTTTTGATAAGCCAGCTTAACCAGCCGGATGTCGGTCTGGTCCCGCTCATCGTCTAGCCGTGCCGCTTTGTCGAGTACATCTTCGCCATAGTAGGCAGGGTTCGTGCCTACGTCTTCGCCGGCGATCAATACGCCATCAGCAATATTTATGTACCTGCTCAAATCATCCTCACTCAAATCAATAAGCGAAGGCATGTAAATTGGTAGCCCGCCTGCCTTTATAATAGCCGTGGCAGCTGCTCTATCGGAATAAAGGATTTCCACATCACCAACAATCTCCTCCAAACTTGGTGAAGTGACATTAGACATAGATATAAGGATTTTGGGTTTTTTCATGTCTGAATCTGCTGGAGCCTTCTTTTTAAGTCTTGATCATCTTGGGCGTAGATTACCATATCTGCTTTTTCTGGAAAACTTAGGTTAAGAGGGAAGAAACCGTAAGTCTGTTTTTCCTGGATCAGGTCGTCACCTAACTCTCCCAATAGAGCATCATGCGTTTGACCTGGATGAAGTGAGACATTAACATTATGAGCAATCCCTTCAAAACCATCGGGAAAAAGCTTAGAGGTAGCTGCGTAGACAGCAACAGTGCTTGGAAGGTGTAAATTAAGCTCTGTGATCTTAAAATCTCTTACCCGACCATCGTCATCGATCATGGCGACACCATCAAATCCAGCTATTCCAGATATATCTCTGTCCCTGATGACTGTTTCTCCTAGCGCCTCATGGACTGCTTGTATTCTGGTTAAATCTCCGGGATCTATGCTTACTGTCTCCGGACCGAAAGGAATCTGGCTTGCATCGTATTCTACAGAACCCTGGTTCAAAGAAATAATTTGTCTCCCCATATAAAGATGCCTGTATGCTGCATCATTTATGCGAACACCTTGCATTGAAGGTGAATGATTATGTTTAATGAATTCTTCTAGTAAAACCTCTTCATCTTCTGCAAAGTGCTTATCCAACACCTCTCTAAAACCCTTAGATCCTGCATCAGCCCTCACAACAAAAATGCCCATAGCGGAGGCGCTTTGAGGCTTTACAACGACCACATCCCTACGACCCCCCTGGCTCATTTCATCATAGGAAGAAGCACCAAACCTATCTCCGGCCTTGAAGAAAGCTGATGGTATTGCCACGTCAAATCCCGTATGTTCCGCAATGTCTTCATGTATGGCCGCAAGCTCCCTCTGCAAATTTGCCTTATCAGCTATGTAAGTTGTTGTGGGCGCATCTGCAAGTGTGCTAAGTCCTTGAGCGCTAGCAAAGTCCTCGACTTCCGCCGTTACCATATAAGGAATGACATGATCAGCGTTATTTACTCGTACCAATTCCGTCTGGCTCCTGTCTTCCAGGGCTGCAATTACAGGAAGACCTTCAGTACTGTGTATATTCCCCTCTTGTGCCATGTCCAGGTCAAGTTGATTGTAATAATCAAGCAGTCGATCTGGTATTGTCCGGGGCGAAATAAACACACCCCCATGGTTGGCTAGCAAGAAGAATTTATTGGCGTACCCGTCCAGAAATTCATGTTCACTAAGTCCGAACCCCTGAGATCGGGGGTCCACTACAAACGTTTGCTCCCCCATAAATTCTAACTCTGCGTTTGCCATATACCCCTTCAATCCATTTGCTTAATAATTGACTCACCAATATTCCGAATAGCCGTTGGCCTATCCTTTAGGCCGTGTGGAGTACCAAATTCAAACCTATCGACTACACCTTCCATTCTAGCAAGAAGGCTTAATGCATCATCAGGAGTACCTGCGATTGCAAACTTATCTAAGAGACTATCAGAAATATAACGCGGTGCCGTACTATCCCCTTGCTGAAAGCGAGCAGAAAATACCCCTAGAGAATCAAGTTCATCTTCACTGAGAGTCGGATCAAGCGTCCCAACAACCGCCAAATACTTAGCTACCTCGATACGCGCACAGTACCGGGCGGCCTTACGGTCCACATCTATAACGCTCACAGCCCCGAGAATCAGCTTAACCTCATCATTCGCAATCACCGTCCGCTTTTTTTCCGCAAGTTCGGGATTGGTACTCCCCCCAAGTTTTACACCTTCTACCGCCAAATCGCCGGCCCGGGCTAGCAACTGTTCGCCAAATCCACCAATGTAAATTGGTATTTCATGTCCAAGTTCGTCAGCTCTTTTACGAACATGATGCACGGTCTCTTCTATGGCCTGAATTGATGCGGGGCTCTGGCCTATAGAATCCAGAAATGCACCCCTGACCAGCCCTACATACGTTTGTCCTGGAAGCTGCTGCTCAAGCGCCACGGCATGCATGGCAACATTTTCTGGATGCTGAAGCCCTACGGGGATACCCATCGGGCCTATTGCACTTATAGTAGAGCCAGACAACTCGTCCGCAGCTGCATGTAACACGGCGTAGGGAGGCAAATCCCCTAAGTCCCCATACACTGAAAAGCTGGCAAAATCGTAGCCTGCGGCAGTGGCAGCCGATTCTCTGATGTCTCCTACTGATGCTCCTGGTAATCCTAATCCTACTTTTGTCATATTCTTCCTAATGTCTTAAAAATATAAATCTCCCTTAGCGGGAGATCTGTATTTTTTTGAGCATTATTTGGCCCTAAATACAGAGACTCCCTGTGCTGGACCGCCACCATCCTATGCGTATTGTTTTAGTGCTCACTTTTTACTCGCAATGCTTTAAATCTTCCGGCTGCTAATTCTTTTGAACCCCGTGTCACTGTGCCTACGCCTACGCCAAGCTCACGCGCAATCTTGTGCTGAGGCTCCCCGGCTATAAGGCGTTTTACTATTTCCAACCTTTGGCTCAGCTCCAGCCGTTCGTGGGGCGTTGTAATGCCCACGAGCAAATCCTCTAGTACATCCGCTTCCTGAATGGAGTACACAAGTTTCACAAAAGCTGAAAAATCAGACATATCAGTATACTAGTACGTTAGTGTATGATTGTCAACTACTTCACTTTGGTAATTACATTTCGAGGTTATCTATGCAGGTATCCACTATACTGTCCATCACTTGGCGCAAACCATCACTCGCCGGTGCTTCAAACCTCTCCAAGAAGCCAGTGAAGGTCAGTCGTACAACAGAGGCATCAGGGGCTTCAGTATTAGTTATAGCCACCCTATAACCGTGCTGCATATTCGCCAGCGCATCTGGACGAACGCCTACTTGTTCATCTGGTTGCAATTCCTCAAAGGCTGTACCAATACAGCCTACAACTTGGCGATACCTAGAAAGAGGGATAGAAGGCTCTACCTCATAACGCAAGGTGTTCCTATCTTCGCTTTCTCTGCCTACTACATGGAACGGTGAATTCTCTACCATAACTCTCTCCATTTTATAACTTTAGCGCATCTTGCATAGCCTGCAGTGTCTCTGCCGCACGTTCTTTTGCCGGGCCACGGCCGTTTTCTAGTACGTCCTGCACAAAGCCGGGGTCTTGCGCGATGCGTTCTCCTGCCTGACGATAGTCAGCCAGAAAGTCGTTTACTACACCGGTGACTACACCCTTGAACGTTCCCATGACAGGCTCGCCATCCATATGCTCACCTATAAGGTCGTCTACTCTCTGATGAACTTCGGTATCAGTACTCAGGCCTTTGGCAATCTGGCTCAGGGAAGTAATATGGGGGGTCAGTTCACCCGCAGGACCAGTTTGGGCTCGGCGGAGCTTCTGTTCTATTACACCAGGACTATCCGCAAGGAAGAGTGCAGTATGGCGTTCGCTCTTGCTCATCTTCCCATCACCCTTGAGTGACAAAATCCTTAGCGGCTCAGTATCGCCGTCGGTTACATAGGCCTCTGGCATGGGGAAAGTCTGGCTGTGTCGATCGTTAAACCTCTCAGCCAGGCGCCGGGTAAGCTCAAGGTGGGAAATCTGATCCTTGCCGACCGGGACTAGGTGCGCCCGCTGCGCCAAAATATCAGCCGCCATAAGCACTGGGTAGAGGCCGAGCATAACCTTTGCAGAAAGAGGATCGTCCTCACCCTCCTTACCTTCCTTCAACTTAGCCTTATTCACCTGATCTTTCAGCGTAGGCACACCAGTGAGCTCGTTGAGGGTCAGTTCCCTCGATAGCAGCAAGGTCGTAGCCCCAAGTTCAGGCAAGATATCCGACTGCATAAAGATACTGGCCCGTTCCGGATCTACACCCAAGGCCAAAAAATCCTTTACTACCTCTTCTTTATGCTCTGCCACTATTCCTGGGTCTTGATCGGTCAGGCCATGTATGTCAGCAACAAAAACTACTGGCTCAAACTCTTTTTGGAGGCCTACCACCTCTACTACAGCGCCCAGGTAGTTAGCAACCGTCAGTTCCCCAGTAGGCCTTATGCCAGTGAACACCTCTACGCCGTAACCGATTTCTCCTGTAGATTCCCCTGCTAGTGCCATGTCGTCTCCCTCCTTTATTTTAGATACTTGACTTACGCTTCTGTCGTCGCTTCAGCCCGTTCCCTTAGCTCGGCTCCTATGTCCACTTGGCGAACAACACCATTCCCTAACAGATGGTCGGGGTTAAACCCTGCGGTTCCCACCTCGCCCGGAGCCAAGATCGGCATTTCCCCGCGCGCATGTAGGCCAGCAGACGTCTTTGGTGCGCCTGGCGGATAGATGCCATCAATCTTGCTCCCAGTAATCGTACGGTGCGAGTGCTTGAACCTTCTGAACTGCTCTACGATAGCTATCAGTCCAGGCAGTATCTGCCTGCCGTCATCGCCAACCGCCAGCCTGCCATCACGGATCATATCCATGACGTTGTCGCCCTTCATGGAATCATCCCTCCACTGTTCAAGGACCGGCCGGGACCATGTTGGGAAGTAAAGCATGGACTCGCCCACATGGATATCATGCTGCTCAGTTGGTGCATGCAATGCTAATTCGGCCAGCTGAACGCTAGGCATAAAGGCACCGCTGGCGTTTCGGGTGCCGTCAGGGTATTTGGCCAGGTACGGCCTAAAGTCCGCAAATGCTTCCTTGCCTAGCTTTGCATACCGTCGCAGGTCCAGATTGAACTCTTCAAAGGTGGCGTGAGCGCGCTCTAGCATCTCGTCTGCATCCGCCATTTCGGGGTTTTCTACCAGGCCTCGCAGGTCGTAAGCGATAGACTTAATGTTGGGCTCTCCCAGGTAGTGTCCCAGGTAAAAGTCGCGCTCTTGCAAGCCCGTATCTCCGTCAGTATAGACGCGCATATCACCTTCGCCTGTACGGATGAACTCCTCTGAATTGACATCAATGATCATTTCGTAATCCATGAAGGTTCGTAGGCCAAAGCGTTCTTCTTGCAATTTGAGCAACTCCGTTAGCGTGGATGGAGTCAAGCCATACATCTCTGTCCCGGCAGGTAGTCTGCTGCCCAGCATGAACAGCAGGTCTAGCTGGGTAAGCTTGGCAGTCTCTGGATCGGTGTTTGAATCTATCCTGCCTGCAGCGCTTTCCAGCACGCGGGTTTGGCTCATGTTTAGGTCTGTGTAGAGTTCTGCCTCTTGCTCAGGGCTCAGCGCCGGTGCTTCTTCTCCATGTTCTGTCGCCAAGGAAGCTGTGAGGGCTGCCCTTTCCTCGCTGATAGGCCTAAGGGCTGCGGGCATCTCCCCCAGGACATAATCCTGAAGTGGAGAAGGCTCATACTCGCCAGTAGGTTTACTCGGATTTGAGGGTATGTTAGTAAAGAGTTGTTCGCGTAACATCGGTATTCCTTTGCTTAGTAATTAAGTGATACTGTTGTTCTAGTTAGGTTTGTGGGGATAGTGGAACTTTTGTGACTTCTGAGTGGCTGAAGGTGGTGGTCCCTTTGCGCGTGATTTTGAACTTTGCACCACAGTTAGGATCAGGGCAGGCGATCAGCTCATCAGTTGTCATCCAGTCAGTTTTATCAGTTTTTCGCTGCTTTGCCGGTAGAAAAGGCAGGAGAGTCGCCAGGGCATACATGCTAAATGAATGGTTCTTGTCGAATATCAGATTTTCGCCCACAACCCTAAAAGCCTCTCCAGACTTATGAGAGCATACAAAAGTATTAGGGTTTCCTTCTATGGAAACGACCAGGTTACTCAGGGTAAAATCATCACTCATTGAACTAATTCCTTTTAAAGTTTTTGCTCACCTATATAAAGTTATGCGTCAGGTTTATATAACCTTGCATCTCAGGTTGCTTAGTAATTCTATGGTATTTAATAACATTTAGCAAAACATTTTAGTTATTAAAGCAAGTTCGGCCAGTGGACCGTATGATTCTATAGCATTTCAACCGCTAGTGCCGTGAATCGCGAAACCTGGGTTAACAGAGGTTGTCGCTGCGTGCCAAGCAAAAACGCCAATATGGTTGCCTGATTCAACATTTGAAACTCAACAGAGGCGGGTTTCGTGATTCAAGTGAGTAGGCAGCATAAAGAAAAAAGCTTCACCGTGTAACCTGTGCATAGATTCTTGACAAAGATACTTTACTTGAGTAAAGTATGGTTCATGAAAGAAATAATTTCAGTATGGAAAGTAGACAGCGCAGCGCAGCTGGCGCAGGTCCTGTCCCACATAAGTGACCTGCCTGACATGCAAGCCTTTCTTAGGGACGTCATGACAGAAAAGGAAATTATTGAAATCAGTTCGCGGCTGGAAGCCGCTCGCTTACTCAACGAAGGTACAAAATACATGGACGTGATCAGGCAAACAAAGTTAAGCAGCCGAACTGTCGCCCGCATAAGCGAATGGATGCAAGGCGGCACTGGCGGCTATGCCAAAGCCCTGCAATTGCTCAAACCACATACTGCTCATACGCCGCCAGTCCGTGCTGAATAAACTTGCACTACTTTGACAAGCCTTTACGCCAGCACAGCGCTGGCGTTTACTTTATTGGAACAATGAGTAGGAGTTTATAATTCGTGGAACAAGAATCTAAATACATCTTTGACCTGGACGGAACGCTGTATCGCTTTTCTCTAGACGGTTCAGTCACCTTTGGTGATTCTACCTTTTATGCCGATTTAAAAACACGAGTGGTGCGATTTTTGGCAGACAGTTTAGGCATGGCCGATGAAGCGGCCCGGACTCTTGCTGTAGAACTTGACCAAAAATTCAATGGCGAGCTAGGTATAGGAGTAGAGAAAACCTTAGGCATAGATAGATATGCCTACTATGAAGCGACCTGGAAGTGTGATCCGGCCACCTATATAGCCAAGGATGAGCAACTATCGGCGGCCCTGCAAGAATTTGCCGGCTGCGCCTTACTGCTCACCGCGGCACCCAAAGTCTGGGCTCAAGACGTACTGGACTATCTAGGCGTAGCTGAAGTTTTTGGTAGTAACGTTATTACTGGCGAACCAGATCTGCGTAAACCAGACCAGCAAGTCTTTGCCCAAGCCACAGAAAAACTTGGTGCTCCCCCTGCCAACATCACCTCAATCGGTGACCAAAACTATTCAGATATCTTGCCGGCCAAGCAACTTGGCATGAAAACTATCATCATTGGGCCAAGCTTACAGGATGCAGACTACCGGGTGGACGACATTTACGACGCCCTTGCCCTCATCACCAAAAGAGATTACCCATGAAACGAAAAGTAATCATCGACACAGATCCAGGACATGACGATGCCATAGCCCTCATGCTTGCATGCAAAAGTCCTGAATTTGAAGTACTTGCCGTCACGACTGTTTGCGGCAACTCGACCATAGAAAATACCACCCGGAATGCACGATTTATTTTAGATTTTATCGGCCGGGGTGATATTCCGGTCTATTCCGGCGCCGAAAAGCCATTGTCCCGCGACCTGGTCCAAGCAGTAGTACACGGGGTAAGCGGTCTGGACGGAATCGACCCAACTAACGAAAGCGGCCTCACCGGAGATGCCGTCAAGCAGCTCCTGAGACTTATCAAGGCTGACCCAAACCAAGTAACCTTAGTGACACTTGGGCCGCTTACCAACGTTGCCCGGGCTATCCAAAACGCTCCAGATACTATGAAGCTGGTAAAAGAGATTGTGTCTATGGGCGGGGCCCTTGAGGTCCCGGGCAATCAAAACCGGGTAGCCGAGTTCAATATATTTGTCGACCCGGAAGCCTCAGACATTGTGATGCGTTTCCCTGTTCCCAAAACCCTGGTACCGCTTGATGCCTGCAACCGGGTCCTTTTGCAGCTTGATGACATACAAAAGCTCCAGAATAATCGCCTGCGTGAACTTCTCATACGCATGCTAAAGCCATATATGGCCAATCTGGGAAAATACGAAACTGGCACAAAGGGGGCGCTCGTGTATGACGCGCTCACAGTTTTTTACTTATTGCAGCCGGATTCGTGCCAGACCATAGACGCGAATGTACAAGTAGAAACAAAGGGCTATATAACCCGCGGCATGACCGTCATCGACAAACGGAAAGTCACCGACGGTGCTAAGCCAAACGTTACAATCGTTACCCACGTCAGATCAGAGGATTTTATCCAGAGGCTCATAAGCACGCTAAATTTTTAAAACCCTCTGTCATCCCAGGCCTCAGTCATCAGGGTAGGAAGTCTGCCTGCTACAATAAGAGCTACTTAACATCTATCTGTTGAAAGCGAATCCTAAGCAGCTGCCTTGATTTTTCACCTGTTTTCTCGCTTTTTTAAAGCGTAGCCTTAGCTACGGTTGGAAAACGAAAAAAAGGTGAAAAGTGGCAGACCTTGGGATTTTAGCCGACAGATAGGTGTTAGGTAGCTCTAAGTAATCTATTAGCAGTTGGCACACGCCAGAAAAGAGAGATCAATGAAAACTATCCTATTTGCAACTGATAATGACAGGAAAATAGGCGAGGCCAAAGCGGCATGCCGGGACTTTGGCATAGATATCCGGCAGATAAAGCTGGAGATTGATGAAATCCAGTCCCATGATCCGCTGAAAATATCCCTGCATAAGGCTTCGCGGGCATTTGAACTGGCCGAAAAACCCGTGGTCATCACCGACACCAGCTGGAATATTCCAGCCCTTAGCGGCTTCCCGGGCGGCTACATGAAGGAGGTGGCCGACTGGTTTACACCGGAAGACTTTTTGACTCTGCTTGCGGGTAAACAGGATAGGCGGGTAAGTTTTACGGAAACAATCGTGTACAAAGACAGCCGGCAAACCAAGACCTTCAGCAAAGAGTTCTGGGGCGAGTTTGCGGACAAACCCCGCGGTAGCGGCCTGTCAATCGAACAAGTCGCCGTGTTCGATGGCAAAACCATAGGCGAAAAGCGTGGCCAGGGAAAGTTCAGCCACGAACCCAAGGAATATGTTTGGTATGATTTTGCCAAATGGTTTAGCGCCAATCACTAACAATCGCGAGAGCCACCGAATAATCAAACCTGAGGTGGCATCATAACTACCATTTGTTGAAGTAGTATCGTACTGTTTTGGTACAATAAGTGATAATGAAAACTGCGATTCTGATGCAAACACCCCCGTACCTAAGGGTGTGAAGTCCCAATTGGGTAAAGCTTCTCTAAAAAACCTGGACCGCTTTGATTTGCTCATCCGCACACCGACGTTTCACGCCCGGCAGATGCTATAGGCTTACCTGGAAGCACTTTTTGAGTTAAGCGGATCTTGCTGTAGCAACGCTAGACGCTCACCAGGTAGATATCAGATACCGATCCAGTAGTTCTATCACATCCTGATCTTTTTTGCCTCTTTTGTCCTTGCGATAGCCATCTTTTACGCTGAATCTATATGCTTCCCTGAAGCCTTCCGGGCTCAGTGTCCGAAAGATCGTCCCATCGACTTTCCTGGTAATGACCAGATTTAAACTATCCAGAATTTTATCCCTTATCAGAACCGTTTCCTCTGCAAAGGCAACGCTCAAGCCAGCTTGGTCCTGAAATTCATGCTCGCGCGCGGCAACTAACGAAAAGCCTCTACCTTGCATAACTCCAATCAACTCTGGCCAACGCTCACCAAGCCATGTGTTCTCTATGAGCAAATCAATATCATTGAAGTCTTTAAATGGACCAAGGTAGAGTGAAACACCAAGCGAACCGTAGAGCAACGGATCGATGCCATTGCCCTGAAGATACCTTACAATTGCCAGAGCGTTTTTCAGGAGTACGGGTTTTGTTTTCATACCTACACTATATCCTCTTTTGCCGGGATGCTATACACTGCCAGTCTGCGCTGTAAGCTCCTCATCGACATGGGTCAGACTGTCAAGCAGTTGCCGGCGGACCTCGTGAGCGTGCGGATTGCCAAGCTGGATGGTTCTAAATACCTCATCAGAATGCTGCCCGTCAAGCTCCATTACATCCAGGATTTCCTCAAAAGAAGGCGGGGTGATGTCTGGATGAGCTCTATCGTCCAGCCCCATATCTGCCAGGCCCCGGGCCACAAACAGGGTAAGGGCATGTGCGGCCGCACTCATCTCCCGTATCTCCAGACCAAGGGAATCGCGGCAGAAGTCTATAGCCTTGACCGCCCGGTCGCCAACGCTTTTTGTCACAACCAATTTGTGGCCCTCTGTGCCATCGGCGGCCGACTGCGGCCCAAACAAGGGGTGTGTTAGTAGTACGTTCTGATGATCCGGCAGGTGCTGGGCAACAAGCTGTTCGGGCCTGGTCTTTACCGAACAAACATCCACCACCAACGTATCCGGGTGGAGTACTTGCCGTATACCCTGCAGCGCTGAACCAAGCGTGTCCAAAGGCACAGCCAGAATAGCGACATCTGCAGATGCCGCCGCCTCTAACTCTACGCGCTCCAGCTGGGGCAGTTCAGGCAAAGAAGGGCCTGGGTCATACCCCATTACCTGAACCTTATCCTGTAAGACAGAGGCCATAAACCGGCCAAAGCTCCCCAAGCCCACAATGCCGACAGTCCACTCCATGGCAGGATGTTCTGGCTGAACTTCTGCTGGCAGAGCGTGTATTTGATGTGTGACAGTGCTCTCCACGTTGATTTTTATTTCCTTTCTTTGGGGAAGCAAAAAACCGCCTGCTTGGCGGTTTGTTCGTTTTTGACCTGTTAGTTTTGCCTAGTAGTTCATGGGTCCACAACAGCACCGCCAGAGAGTTTGACGCTCCAATAGCCCATGCTCATGTTGCTGCCTGGTTTTGACATAAAGTTTACTGTATCACTTCCGACTCATGGTTTGCAAACGAACTAAACTTTGTGCATTTTTTAACCACCACTGTCATTCCACCTGATACTTATTAGCCCCTTTATCCTATATAATGGACAGTGATGAAAATTGCTATTTTGGGTTTTGCGGGACAGGGGCAGTCGGCTTATGGGTATTGGGATAAGCCGGAAAATGATATTACTATTTGCGATTCTGATGCAAACGCCCCCGTACCTAAGGGTGTGAAGTCCCAGTTGGGCAAAGATTCTCTAAAAAACCTGGACCGCTTTGATTTGCTCATCCGCACGCCAGTACTGCATCCCCGGCAGATTCTGGAAGCTAATCCTGACGTGCCGGATATTCTGGAAAAGGTCTGGACTAATACCAATGAATTTTTAGAGGTCTGCCCCACGCGCAATATCATTGGCGTGACTGGCACCAAGGGTAAGGGTACCACCAGTACGCTCATCACCCGCATGTTAGAGGCCGCTGGCCACCGCGTCCACCTGGGCGGTAACATCGGTACCCCGCCGCTGGATATGCTGAGTGATGGCATTCAACCGGATGACTGGGTGGTATTGGAACTGGCCAACTTTCAGCTGATTGACCTGAAACGCTCGCCGCACATTGCTGTTTGCCTAATGATCGAGCCGGAGCATCTGAACTGGCACGCAGATATAGACGAGTACGTGGAGGCCAAGCGCCAACTGTTTGCCCACCAGGCAGAGGACGACATAGCCATTTATTACGCCAAAAATAACTATTCCCGGGCAATTGCCGGGTCCACCAAAGGGCTCGCCATCCCCTATATGAGCGAACCAGGTGCCCATGTGACGGACAACGCCTCAGGCGAGGAGCACATCATGATAGATGGGCATATCATCTGCGACCTGTCGGACATAAATCTATTGGGCAGGCACAACTGGCAGAATGTCTGCGCTGCTGTCACAACGATCTGGAACATTACCCAAGATACAGCAGCTATTCGCAAGACGATTGCCGGGTTTCGCGGCCTGCCCCACCGGCTGGAAAAAGTCCGTGAAGTGGAAGGTGTTCGTTACTACAATGATTCCTTTTCCTCAGCTCCGGGCGCAACGGTAGCTGCATTAGATGCCGTTAAAGGAGCCAAGGTGCTTATTGTCGGCGGCGTTGACAAGGGGCTTGATCTGGATGAACTTGCCAGAAGTATGCTTATGCACAAGCAGGAGCTTCGCCGCATTATCGTTATTGGAGAAGTTGCTCATAAACTTGAGAAAGAACTTGAAGCCCACGGGCTTAACAACTACGACATTCTGAAAAACGTCACAATGTCGCAAATTGTAGAGCGGGCACAGCAGGCCGCTCACAGTGGTGACAGTGTTATTTTATCCCCGGGAACTTCAAGTTTTGACATGTTCAAAAACTTTGAGGAGCGCGGTCTCCAGTACAAAGAGGCAGTGAACGCACTATGAACCGTCGCGTATACTCAACTCCTGTCATGCCGGGCTTGACCCGGCATCCAGTACCAAAAAACTCCCCTCCGGACTGGATTCTGAAGGTAATACCCGGTCAAGGCTTAACTACATGATTCAGATTGACAGCAAGGCAAAGAAAGCGGAACAGACATGAAATATAAACAGTTCATTTTTAAGGATTATCGGTTTGACGCGGAAACCAAAGTGCTGGAACTGCACTACGGCATGGATGATGCGCTGGAATTCACCGAAACATTCACCTTTGATTTTGAGCTTGCCCAGTATGATCCCCATGCGCTGGACCGGGCGCTGCAAAACCTGTTCTTTATGGCCGGGATTTCCTACTACAAAATGTACATTCCGCCGGAAATTGTCGTGCACCAGGGCAAGCTGGACCAGGCCTCTGCCGACTTCTTTTCCAAGACATACCAGCGGGGGCTGGGTGAGTTCTGGTATGTGAACAAGCTGAATCCCCGAACATCTGTAATATTCCCTGTTAATACAACAGAATCGCAATTATTTACCTCTGATGGAAAAGGCTTACTGGCCAGTGTCGGCGGCGGCAAAGATTCCCTGCTGACCATTGAACTGCTGCGACGCTACCACCCATATACAACAACTCACCCTACCCCTGAAAAACCCCAACCAGCAGCCAAGTCAGGTACCCTTACCAGCTTCGATCACTCCATAAGCAATCTGCAGGTGCCAAAAACCCCCTCTGAAAAAGCAGCCGATCAGCAGGCACGGGAAAAAGCAAGAAGGGCTGAGTCCGGGTTCCTTACCACCTGGAGTGTAAACCACCGGCCGCAGCTGACCCCCCTGGTAGAGCGTATCGGGCTGCCGCACTACTGGGTAGAACGCGCCTGGGACCCTCAATTGCAGACGCTTAACCAGCAGGATGCCCTGAACGGCCATATACCCATATCCGCCATCTTTGCCTGTGTGGGCACCATTGTAGCTATCCTGGCCGGCAAGCGGGACGTGGTGATGTCCAACGAGCAGTCGGCTAATGAACCCACGCTGACCTACGAGGGCGTGCCCATCAACCACCAGTACTCTAAGTCCCAGGAATTTGAAGAGGACTACCAGGCGCTGCTGAAGCGGCAGTTTGGCGACTCCATCCGCTACTATTCCCTGCTACGGCCCTATAGCGAACTGCACATTGCAGAGCTGTTTGCCCGCCTGGCTTTTGACAAATACAAAGACGTCTTTAGTTCCTGCAACCGGGCCTATGTGCACACCAGCGATCATATGTCCTGGTGCGGCATCTGTCCCAAGTGCGCCTTTACCTTCCTGGTGCTCACGCCTTTTATTCCGCGCAAAAAGCTGGAAGCGCTGTGGGGCGGCAAGAACCTGCTACTGGACCCCGGGCTGGAGCCGCTGTACGAACAACTCTTAGGAATTGCCGGCGACAAACCGCTGGACTGTGTGGGCGAGGTCAAGGAAAGCCGCGCCGCCATGACCCTGGCCCAGCAACAGTACCCCCAGCTCCTGAAATACCACTTTGACCTGCCTGCAGACTATGACTACCGTAAGCTCTGGCCCGCCAGTATGCCAGAGGAACTGCTCCGGCTGGTCATCTTGCAGGTGTAAACCTGAGTCTCAAACCCTCCAATCCTGTCATACCGGGCTTGACCCGGCATCCAGTCAATAAAGAAATTAACTATTGTATCTACTGGATTCCAGGGACAGTGGAGGGTTGGGGTTTTGAGCCTCAGGTGTACCTGAATTCCCACTCAAATCGCAACACCCAGGTAAGGCTTGAGTAGCTCGGCAGGGCTTTTGTAGCCGTGTCGTTTGCGGGGTCTAGTATTCAGGAGCGTGACCGCTAGGTCAAGCTCCTGTTTGC
>Ga0193742_1000214_pt1 | contig 42845 bp, 35 predicted proteins | sample L2c1metaG_FD_165511 | JGI IMG/M metagenome (GOLD analysis project Ga0193742, IMG submission 165511) | Soil microbial communities from a riparian zone of the East river system, Colorado, United States - L2c1 | ecosystem: Environmental > Terrestrial > Soil > Riparian zone | place: USA: East River... | reverse complement strand
TCGATCTTCACGCCTTGTCCGCACCCCGCCGACCGCCGATCGTGAGATCAAGCCCGGGCACCCCGCCCGGCTGATCGGATCGAGGTGGCACGCGGTGAACGCGAACCGGCCGATGGCCTTCGTGGCGGACCAGGCACTGCTCGACGACCTGCTGAAGCTGGCCGCCGCGGCGGGCTGCGACCTGGAACGGGTCCCGGACGCGGCGGCGGCGCGGCTGCGCTGGTCGAGCGCGCCGCTGGTGCTGCTGGACGAGGCCGGCGCGAAACACTGCGAGTCGGCGGCCCTGCCCCGGCGCGGGTCGGTGGTCGTGGTGGCCACCGATCCCGAACCTCCCGAGCTGTGGCAACAAGCCATGCGGGTGGGCGCCGAACGTCTGGTCACACTGCCCGGCGCGGAACCGTGGCTGGTGAGCGCACTGGCCGACGCGGTAGAAGGCCCGGCCAAGACCGGCAAGGTCCTGGCGGTGCTCGGCGGCCGGGGTGGCGCGGGCGCGTCGGTCTTCACGGTGGCCGTGGGTCTGACCGCGCTGCACGCGGGCGACGACACCTTGCTGATCGACTGCGACCCGCGCGGCGGCGGCCTGGACCTGGTGCTCGGCGCGGAGACGGAGGACGGCCTCCGCTGGCCGGACATGCAGCTGAGCGCGGGCCGGGTGGCGGCGTCGTCGCTGCACATGGCGCTGCCGACGAGAAGAAGAGGCAATTCCCGCCTGACGATGCTTTCCGGAGCACGCAGGGGAGAGGGCCCGGCCCCGGACGCGGTGGCGGCGGTGGTGGAGGCGGGCCGTCGAGCGGGCGAGGTCGTGATCTGCGACGTCCCGAGACAGCTGGGCCAGGCCGAGTGCGCGGCGCTCGACCGAGCCGACCTGGCGGTGATAGTCATCCCGGGCGAGCTCCGGGCAACGGTGATGGCCAAGCAGCTGGCCGAAGAGTTGGCAGCCAGGGGCGTACCCGCCCAACTGATAGTGCGAGGCCCGAGCCCGGGCGGCCTGAGAGCCGACGAGGTAGCGGCGGCCGTGGGTGTTCCGCTACTGGCCACCATGCGTCCGGAACCGCAACTGGCGCAGTCCCTCGAACGCGGCGACTTCCACCCCAGGCCCAAGGGCCCACTGTCCCAAGCAGCACGAACAACACTGACCGAACTAGCCGCACAACCACCCCGAACCACCCCAGGCCGAGGCGACCTGAGGGCAGTGTTATGACGCAGCGCCTCGCCCGCTCCGCCACCGCACCCGCCCCGGCCGCCGAGGGCCATGGCCTGGTCGAGCCCGCATGCCCAGTCGAACGCACCCGAGCCAACTCCCTTCGGCGCAGTGGGAACAGCCGGCACCAGACCGAGCCTCCGCGCAAGACCACGTCGGTCCGGCGCCAGGCGACCAGCGTCCCGTCCACCGAAGACGTCTTGGCCGGTATCTCACGGCGTGGCAGGGGCACGAGGCTCCCGGCCAAGTACTGCGACCCGTCGCCCCAAGGCGTCCCCGCCACGGGCCTGCCCCGAACCAGGCCCGTCGATGGGGACGGCCGGCGCCGGACCGAACCTCCGTGTGAGACCACCTCGGTCCGGCGCCCGGTCACCAACCACACCCCACTCACACAAGACGTCCCCGCCCGCATCCCTCGGCGTAGCGGGGGCGGCCGGCGCCGGATCGAGCCGTCCATCGCACTCCGAAGCTCGATCCGGCGCCTGGCCACAACCAACGACCCACAGCGCGAGCGCCGGGCCAACGCCCCACACCCGGCACAAGACGTCCCCGCCCGCATCCCACGGCGCGGCGGGGCCGGCCGGCGCCGGACCGGACACCCCAACCCCCGCGGGGTCCCGGTCCGGCGCAGGGCCGCCGCATACCACCACCGTGACGACCGGGAGTTCCTCATGACCGCCAACGACCTGGTCGAGCGCGTCCGCGGCCGCCTGGCCACCACCGGCTCGACCATCACGCCCGCCGAGGTCGCGCAGGCCGTTCGTGAGGAGGCCGGCGGCGTGGTCGGCCACAACGACCTCCTTGTTGCCATGGAGCACATGAATCGGGAGTTCGTCGGCGCCGGCCCGCTCGAACCGCTCCTCCGCACGCCCGGCACCACAGATGTCCTCGTCACCGGCCCGGCCCACGTCTGGCGCGACGGCGAGGGCGGCCTGCGCCGGACCGACGTCTCCTTCCCCGACGAGGCATCGGTCCGGCGCCTGGCCCAACGGCTGGCGCTCGCCTGCGGGCGCCGGCTCGACGACGCCCAACCGTTCGTCGACGCGTGGTTGCCGGGCCGCGTCCGACTGCACGCCGTCCTGCCACCCATCGCGGCGGACGGCACCTGCATCTCGCTGCGGGTGCTCCGCCCGTCCGGCCACGACCTCGACTCGCTGGCGGCGCTCGGCACGTTCGACGCGACCACCCACCGCGTCCTGCAGGCCATCGTCGCCGCGCGGCTCGCGTTCGTGATCACCGGCGGCACCGGCGCGGGCAAGACCTCGCTGCTCAACGCGTTGCTCGGCGAGGTCCCGGCGCACGAACGCATCGTCAGCGTCGAGGACGCCGGCGAGCTGGACCCCGACCACCCGCAGTTCGTTCGCCTCATCGCGCGGCCGGCGAACGTCGAGGGCGCCGGCGAGGTCTCGCTCGCCGACCTCGTCCGCCAGGGCCTGCGCATGCGTCCCGACCGCCTGGTCGTCGGCGAGGTCCGCGGTGCCGAGGTGTGCGATCTCCTCACCGCGCTGAACACCGGCCACGACGGCGGCGCCGGCACGGTCCACGCCAACTCGCCGGCCGAGGTGCCCGCACGCATGGAGGCCCTCGCCGCGCTGGGCGGGCTCTCGCGGGCCGCGCTCCACAGCCAGCTGTCCGCCGCGTTCCACGTCGTGCTGCACCTGCGCCGCGCACCCGACGGCGCGCGCCGCCTCACCGACATCGGCGTCTTCGACCGGATCGGCGACACAGTGCGTGTCGTCAACGACCGGGCGCTGCTCGACGAGCTCCTGGCCGAGCGGGGTGTGACGTGCTGAGCCTCCTCCTGACCAGCCTCGCGTTGCTGTGCTGGCCGGACACCCGCGCCGCGGCCCGTCTGCGGACTATGGCTGGTCGAAGGCGTCGCAAACGCTTGCGCCTGCCGCGGCCGAGTGCCGTCACGCTGACGGCCGCGGCGGCACTCGGGGGCTGGTTCGTCGCCGGGGCGGGTGGTGCGATCGCCACCGCCTTGTTGGCGACCACCGTCTGGCAGCGCCTGCGCGACCGCAAGCGGAGCCGCCAGTCGCTGGCCGCGCTCGACGGTCTCGCCGAAGCCGTGCGCTCGCTCGTCTCCGGTCTGCGGGCCGGCGCCCACCCGGCCGCCGCCGCCGAGTCCGCGGCCGCCGACGCCCAACCGGACGCCGCCACCACCATGCGGGCGATCGCCGCGGCGGCGCGGCTCGACGGCGACGTCGCCCGCACGATCGGCACGGCCGGGCCACCGGCGCTGACCGCCGCGCTGGCGCGGGTGTCCAAGGCGTGGCTCCTCGCGCAACGCCATGGCCTTCCGCTCGCCGACGTCCTCGACGCCGTCCGCCGCGATCTCGAGCAGCGCGCCCGGTTCGCCAGGCAGGTTCTGGCGCGGATGGCCGGCCCGAAGTCGAGCGCGACCGTGCTGTCCCTACTGCCGGCGCTGGGCATCGCGCTCGGCGAGGGCATCGGCGCGCGGCCGCTACGCCTCCTCGCGAGCACGGGCATCGGTCAGCTGCTGCTCCTCGTCGGCGTGACCCTGCTGTGCACCGGGGTCCTCTGGAGCGGCCGCATCACGAACCGCGCGGTACTCCGATGAACGGCGACAGTGTCGCGCTCGTGCTGCTGGCCGCAGCGGTGCCGCTGTGGTCCCGGGCGCGCGTGGCGAGCATGCGGCTGGCCGGGGTGAGTGGTCTGCCGCAACCTGGTGTGCGACTCCGGGCCAGGTTCGACGGGGTGCCCGCGCCCCGGCTGCTGCTCGCCGGCTCGGTCGGCGCGCTGACGGCGGCGGGTGTCGGCTGGCCGTACGGTCCGCCGCTCGGCGCGGCAGCCGGCGCCGCCGCGTGGTGGCTCGCCGGTCGCGCTGGGCGCTCATCCGACAACGCCGACCCGCTCGGGGTCGCCGCGGCATGGGATCTGCTCGCCGCGTGCCTGCGTGCCGGTCTGCCGGTGCCGACGGCGGTCACCGCGGTGGCCGGCGACCTGCCGGCCGACGCGGCGCGCGCCCTGCGTGCCGCGGCCGACCTGCTCGCGCTGGGCGCCGACCCGGTGGTCGCGTGGGAGCCGGCGATGGCGTGCCAGCACACCGCGGCCCTCGCACGCGGCGCTCGGCGCACCGCCCGGTCCGGCACGGCGCTGGCCGACCTCGTCACCGAGCTCGCCGCGGGGGTACGGGCAAGCGCCGCCGACACGGCGGAGGCGACTGCCCAGCGCGCCGGCGTGCTGATCACCGCGCCGCTCGGTCTGTGCTTCTTGCCAGCGTTCGTCTGTCTCGGTGTCGTGCCGGTGGTCGCCGGCCTCGCCGGGCAGCTGTCGATCTGAACACCAACACACAGAAATGAGGAGAAACAATGTTCCTTCAGCCGAGGCGGCTCTTCGTCGACGACACCGGCATGGCGACCGTCGAGTACTCGGTCGCCCTGATCGCGGCGGCCGCGTTCGCCGCGGCCCTGTACACGGTCGTCAGCGGCGAATCCGTGCTGGACGGCCTGACGACGCTCGTCCAGAACGCGCTCTCGACGGAGTACTGATGTCCGCGACCAGGCGGGACCGCCGAAAACCCGACGACCGCGGCATGGTCACCGTCGAGGCCGCGATCGCGATGGCCTCGTTCGTCCTCGTGCTCGGGTTGGCGCTGTGCGGTCTAGCGGCCGCCGCCGACCAGGTCCGCTGCGTCGACGCGGCCAGGGAGGCGGCCCGCCTGGTCGCGCGTGGCGAGCCGGACCGGGCCCGCGCCGCCGCCGAGCGGATCGCGCCGGCCGGCGCCGACATCTCGATCGGTGTCGACGGCGAGCACATCCGTGTCGACGTCCGCGCGTCGCCGGTCGGCGGGCTCCTGCCGGGTCTGCGGCTGCACGGGGAGGCGTTCGCGATCCGGGAGCCGGGCGGATGAGCCGCCCCACTGACCGCGGCTCGGCGACGGTGTGGACGGTGGGCGGGATCGCGGTGGTGCTGACCATCATGACGGTGACGCTGTGGTTCGGCGCCGCCGTCGCCACCCGGCACCGGGCGGCGAGCGCGGCGGACCTGGCCGCGCTCGCCGCGGCCGGGGCGGCTGCCGCCGGTGAACGGCAGGCGTGCGAACAGGCGAGATGGGTGACCGATCAGATGGGCGTGGAGCTGCGTTCCTGCCGCTTGGCGGGCTGGGACGCCCTGGTGGAGGTCACCGCGGTGCCGCCCGGCGTTCTCAGCGACTTCGGCTCAGCGGAAGCCCGAGCACGGGCCGGACCGGTCGACAACGCCGGTGACGCAAGCCCAACGGTCGTCCACGCACGGTAAACGGCGTTACCGACCCGCCGCGAGTGGTCTGGACCGCCGATAACCGGGGAACCGGCGTTCAGTCGCTCGTCAACCACTGTTCGGTTCACCGTGCCGCAGCGACCAGTTGTCGACTGCAAGTTTCCTTCGGCGCCCGGTGTGCCGTTAAGTGAGATGTAGGGCACCTCGCGGAATGCGGGAGCCCGAGTACAAGGAGGCAAGAGCTCGTCATGTTGGAAATGGATTCGTCGGATAGTTGGCGCAGGGCCTTCCGCGTCGAACTCCGGGCGCAGGCCATCGGCCTCGCGTGGCGCGGTTGGCCGGTGCTGCCAGGCACCTATCCGGCGGGCGCGCAGTGGGCGGGCCGCGAGGGACTCGAGGATGCCGGCCCGACGCCGGTGCACCAGGACTGGCAGGAGCGCATCGGCACCAAGCCGGAGCAGGTTGCCACGTGGTGGACCGGCCGGCCGTACAGCGTGCTGCTGGCGACGGGGGTGACGCTGGACGCCATCGAGGTGCCCGGTCACCTCGGCCGTGGCGCCGCCCGAGTGCTCCGCGCGGTCGGTCTGCCCGTGCCGATCATCGCGACTCCGGACGACCGCTGGACGTTCCTCGTCCGCGCGGGTCAGGAGCTCGCCCGACCGCTGGCCGAGCAGGACGACGTGGTGCTGCACCAGACCGGCAGCTGGGTTCCGTTGCCGCCGACGCCCGCGCAGCACGGTGTCGTGCACTGGCGGGTCCGGCCCGAGGTGTGCGGTTGGCAGATGCCGGAGCCGAGCCTCGTGCAGGACGCCCTGCTCGACGCGATCACCGAAGAGACGACCCCCGCACGCACCGGTCGGCTCGTCGCCGCGGACTGATCTGTCCGCGCGTCGGGGTCCGAACCCCCGAAAGCTTTGCCGGCAGCACTCGGCCGGCAAACCCGCGGTGGGCAACTGCGCAGTCGCGTGGCTCCACCGCACCAACCCGTCCCACTTTCGGCGCTGCTCCCGCACTTCAGCGGCCGGACCGGGACGGGCAGCATGCCGGACGCTCGCAGGAGGAGCAAGGTTCTCCCGCGTCGCGGCCGAAGGGACGAGGCGGCCAAGCCGCCATCGGCGACCTGACCCGAAGGGTGACCACCACCCGCGGAGGCTTCTGCCTCCCCATTGCCTCCGCGGCGGTGGTGGAACCCCAGCCGATGTCCCGTAGGTCGCGCGACGACCCGAGCGGTAGAGACCGCTCCTCGCGCGTCTGGCTAACTCAGAGTGCCGGGGCAGGCGAAAGCCGCCCCGGCACTCTGTTTTTCCGGGCTGTTCCAGGGATCAAACCAACTCACGAAGCCCGAGACCCACGCTCCGCGACAGAAACCGCCACAGCGTCGAGAACCGCGTTCAACACTCGAACGGCGCCACCCTTGTCCAGCGGCTCGTTTCCGTTGCCGCACTTCGGGGATTGCACGCATGACGGGCACCCGGCGGGACACTCGCACGCCGCGATCGCGTCGCGGGTCGCGGTCAGCCACGGGATCAGCGCCGCGTGGCCTCGGTCGGCGAAGCCGGCTCCGCCGGGGTGGCCGTCGTGGACGAAGACCGTTGCCGCGCCCGTGTCCGCGTGCATGGCGGTGGAGACACCACCGATGTCCCAGCGGTCGCAGGTCGCGAACAGGGGGAGCAGGCCGATGGCCGCGTGCTCGGCGGCGTGCAGGGAGCCCGGGACCTCCGCCCTCGACAGGTCGGCCGTTTCCAGGAGGTCTTCGGACAGGGTGTACCAGACGGCCCGGGTGTGGAGTGTCTGCTCCGGCAGGTCCAGCGGGATCTGGTCCAGCACCTGGCCCGACGGGAGCTTTCGCAGGTAGCCCACCACGTGCGACGTCACCGCCACCTCGCCTAGGCACACGGTGACACCAGCCGGGAACCGCTCCTCGGACAACACCGACAGCACTGAGATGTCCACCTGCTCCCGCGGCGAGGTCGACCACTCCGGGTCCTCCCGGTGGACCATCGCCAGGCCGGACTCCAGGTCCAGGTCATCGACCACATAGGACGTGCCCTGGTGCAGGTGCACCGCACCCGGGTGGACCGTGGTGCACGCGGCGCCAGGGTCGACGGTGCCGAGCATGCGGCCGGAGTCCGCTTCGACGACCGCGATCTGGTCACCGCCGGAACCACGGATGTCGACGGAGTGGTGCGGCCGTTCACGGGACGTCCAGAACCAGCCGGTCGGCCGTCGCCGGAGCATGCCGTCCGCCACCAGGTCGTCCACGACCCGGCGGGCGGCGGCGCCGCCGAACACCGGCAGGCACGCCGAGGTGAGCGGCAGCTCCATCGCCGCGCAGGCCAGCTGCGGGGCGAGCACGTACGGGTTCGTCGGGTCGATCACCGTCGCCTCGACCGGCTTGTCCAGCACTGCCGACGGGTTGTGCACGAGGTACGTGTCCAGAGGGTCGTCGCGCGCCACGAACACCACCAGCGCGCTGTCACCGGCCCGCCCGGCGCGCCCGGCCTGCTGCCAGAACGACGCCAGCGTCCCCGGATAGCCGGCCACGACGACGGCGTCCAGGCCCGCGATGTCCACCCCGAGCTCCAACGCGTTCGTGCTCGCGACCCCCAGCAGCCGACCGCTGGCGAGCGCCTTCTCCAACTCGCGCCGCTCCTCCGGCAGGAAACCCGCCCGGTAGGCGGCCACCCGGGGCGGCAACGACTCGTCCACCTCGGCCAGCGCCCGCCGCGCCGACAACGCGGTCAGCTCGGCGCCCCGCCGCGACCGGACGAACGCCAGCGTGCGGGCGCCCTCGACCACGAGATCGGTGAGGATCCGGGACGTCTCCGCGCCCGCGGACCGCCGCACCGGCGCCCCGTTCTCCCCGGCCAGCTCCTCGAGCAGGGGCGGCTCCCACAATGCGACCGTCCGCGCGCCCTGCGGCGACCCGTCCGCCGTCACGGCCACACAGTCGACCCCGGACAGCAGCGACGCGGACACCGCCGGGTCGGACACCGTGGCCGACGCCAGCACGAACACCGGGTCGGCGCCGTACTTCCGCGCGACCCGCCGCAGCCGCCGCAGCAGCAGCGCCACGTGCGACCCGAACACGCCCCGGTAGCCGTGGCACTCGTCGACGACGACGTAGGCGAGTCTTCTGAAGAACTGCGCCCACCGCGGGTGCGACGGCAGGATCCCGCGGTGCAGCATGTCCGGGTTCGTGAACACCCACCGCGAGTGCGCCCGCACCCAGTCGCGCTCCGGCATCGGGGTGTCCCCGTCGTACGACGCGGGCCGCACCTCCTCCTGCGCGAGCGCCAGCACCGACCGCAGCTGGTCGGCCCCGAGCGCCTTCGTCGGCGACAGGTACAGCGCGGTCGCGCGCCGGTCGGCGCCGAGCGCGGTCAGCACCGGGAGCTGGTAGGCGAGCGACTTCCCGGACGCCGTGCCGGTCGCCACGACCACATGCCGGCCCGCCCGCGCGTGCTCGGCCGCCTCGACCTGGTGCGCCCACGGCCGGTCGACCCCGCACCCGCCGAACGCGGCCCGCAGCGGCTCCGCGACCCAGTCCGGCCAGTCGACCGCCGAGGCGTGCCGCTCGGGCAGCTCACGCACGTGGCGCAACGGGTTCTCGCCGTGCGGCACCCCCGCCAACACCCGGTCGAGCAGCCGACGGCCTCGCGCTGCGGTACTCATCCCGTGAGGGTCGCACACGGCACCGACAACGAATCGACGACATATTCGGCCGAATTCTTGATCGATATTCTGTATCGATCATGTGGAAGGCCTCCGGAAGGGCCGAAACGCAGTTGGCGGGACGCCTCGCGAACCCCGTGAGTCCAACCAATAGACTCCGCCGACGTCCCATCAATACCTGGTGGCGCACCCCGTCCCACCGGGGACGATGCCGCGGCCCGATTACCGGGCCGCTCGGCTGCGCCCACATCAGGCAGAACCAGGAGGACCGATGTCCTGGCAGTACCTAGCAGCGGAAGGCGGCCCCCCGCTGACCGGCGGTGATCGCGGCGTGGTTGTCGTGGTTGCCGTGATCGCTCTCGCTGCCCTCGCCGTTGGTTACGTGCTGCTCAAAGAGGTGCTGGCCGCAGGCCAAGGCACCTCGAAGATGCAGGACATCGCCAAGGCGGTGCAGGAAGGCGCCGGCGCGTACCTGAAGCGGCAGCGGAACACGCTGCTGGTCTTCGGCGTGATCGTGTTCGTGGTGCTCTTCTTCCTCCCCGCCGACGGTTGGGGGGAGCGGATCGGCCGCTCGCTGTTCTTCGTGATCGGCGCGGTGTTCTCGTTCTCCATCGGCTACCTCGGCATGTGGCTCGCCACGCAGGCGAACCTGCGCGTCGCGGCCGCGTCCCGTGAGCAGGGCGGTCGCGAGACCGCCATGCGCGTGGCGTTCCGCACCGGCGGTGTGGTCGGCATGTCGACGGTCGGCCTCGGCCTCTTCGGCGCGGCGGTCGTCGTGCTGGTCTACGCGGGCGACGCGCCCAAGGTGCTCGAGGGCTTCGGCTTCGGCGCCGCGCTGATCGCCATGTTCATGCGTGTCGGCGGCGGCATCTTCACCAAGGCCGCCGACGTCGGCGCCGACCTGGTCGGCAAGGTCGAGAAGGGCATCCCCGAGGACGACCCGCGCAACGCCGCCACCATCGCCGACAACGTCGGCGACAACGTGGGCGACTGCGCCGGCATGGCCGCGGACCTGTTCGAGTCCTACGCCGTGACCCTGGTCGCCGCGCTGATCCTCGGCTCGACCGCGTTCGGCTCGCAGGGCCTGCTGTTCCCGCTGATCGTGCCGGCGCTCGGCGTGATCACCGCGGTGATCGGCGTCTACATCACCCGCGCCAAGGCGGGCGAGAGCGGCCTGACCGCGATCAACCGGTCGTTCTACATCTCGGCGCTGATCTCGGCGCTGCTGTGCACGGTGGCCGCGTTCGTGTTCCTGCCCACCTCGTTCTCCGAGCTGGACGGCGCGTCGGAGACCGACATCGGCGGCAGCCCGGCGCTCATCGCGGCCGTCGCCGTGATCATCGGCATCGTGCTCGCGGGCGTCATCCTGTGGCTCACCGGCTACTTCACCGGCACGGACTACAAGCCGGTCAAGGACGTCGGCAAGTCGTCGCAGACCGGCGCCGCGACGGTGATCCTGTCTGGCATCTCGGTCGGCTTCGAGTCGGCCGTGTACACCGCGCTGGTCATCGGCGGGGCGGTCTACGGCGCGTTCCTGCTGTCCGGCTCGCTGTTCGTGGGTCTGTTCGCGGTCGCGCTCGCCGGTTGCGGCCTGCTGACCACGGTCGGCGTGATCGTGGCCATGGACACCTTCGGTCCGGTCTCCGACAACGCGCAGGGCATCGCCGAGATGTCCGGTGACGTCGAGGGCGAGGGCGCGCAGATCCTCACCGAGCTCGACGCGGTCGGCAACACCACCAAGGCGATCACCAAGGGCATCGCGATCGCCACGGCCGTGCTCGCGGCGACGGCGTTGTTCGGCTCGTACCTGACCGCCATCAACGAGGCGCTGGACAAGGTCGGCGACGCGGCGAGGAACCTGCCGAACGCGTTCCTGTTCGAGGTGTTCAGCCCGAACGTGCTGGTCGGCATCGTGCTCGGTGCGGCCGTGGTGTTCATGTTCTCCGGTCTCGCGGTCAACGCGGTGTCCCGCGCGGCAGGGGCCGTGGTGTTCGAGGTGCGCCGCCAGTTCCACGAGAACCCGGGCATCATGGACGGCACGGTCCGTCCGGAGTACGGCCGCGTGGTGGACATCTGCACCCGCGACTCGCTGCGTGAGCTGGCCACCCCCGGCCTGCTCGCGGTGCTCGCGCCGATCTCGGTCGGCTTCGGTCTCGGGGTCGGCCCGCTGGCCGGCTTCCTGGCCGGCGCCATCGCCACCGGCACGCTGATGGCGGTGTTCCTGGCCAACTCCGGTGGGGCATGGGACAACGCGAAGAAGCTGGTCGAGGACGGCAACCACGGCGGCAAGGGCTCCGACGCGCACGAGGCCACGATCATCGGTGACACCGTCGGCGACCCGTTCAAGGACACCGCGGGCCCGGCGATCAACCCGCTGCTCAAGGTGATGAACCTGGTCTCGCTGCTGATCGCGCCGGCCATCGTGGGCTTCTCGATCGGTGCGGACATGAACACCGGTCTTCGGCTCACGATCGCGATCGTCGCGTTCCTGCTGATCGTGGGCGCCGTCGTGGTGTCCAAGCGGCGTGGCACGGCGATCGCGGAGAACCCCGCGGAGACGGTCGCCAACGGCGCGGCCTGAGCCACACATGACGACGGCCCGCCTCCGGATCACCCGGGGGCGGGCCGTTTTCGTGGCCGCCCGATCACCCAACGAATGGATCACCCTTCCCGAGATCGAACTGGTGTTCTATCCTTGGCCGGGTGGCGCAGCTGTCGTTCTACTCCGCCGAGGCAAACCGGCCGTGTGCCGGCGACCTCGCAGGCCTCCTGTGCTGCCAGGGCCAGCTGACCGAGTTCGCCAGGACCGCGGCGCGGCTGACGCTGCGGGTCGACGAGGCGTGGCGGGCCAAGGCGCTCGTGCGGGCGCTGGCCGTGTGCGGCATCGACGCGACCCGCACCGTCACCGAGGACGGCGTCCAGGGTTTGCGCACCGCGTTCCGTGCGGACCTCACCGCGCTGGCCGACGGCTGGACCAAGGAGGGCGAGAAGTTCGCCCCCTCGGATCTGACGCTCGGTGGTGGCGCGCTGCGACTCTGGGTGCTCGCGGCGGGCGTCCGGCTGGGCGGCGGGTACCTGCTCGGCCTCGATCCGAACGCGCAGGACACGTACGACACGGTCCGAGGCGCGCTCGGCGGCGCCGGGCTGCCCGCTACGCTGCTGCTCGACCGGGAAGAGGGCCCGGGCCTGCGGATCTCCGGTCGGCGACGGCTCGGGCGGCTCGTCGAACTGGTCGGCGAACCACCGCTGGCGGCGGCCGAAACGCACTGGCCGGTGGTATCCAGGGTGCGGCAGAGCGCCTAGGCGTGCTACCCAGGTAACAGTTCATACCTCGGCGGCGAAAGTGTGCTGCGAGGCACCTGGGGGTAGGTATCACTGTGTGCAACGTGCACACTAGCGAGCTGAGAACAAGCTCGGACAAGAGAGCGGGACGGCGTGGCAGGTTCTAACGGGACGAAGAAGAGCGGGTCGGCGGGCGCCGAGCCGCGACGGCTGGTGATCGTCGAGTCGCCTGCGAAGGCGCGGAAGATCGCCTCATACCTCGGCCGGAACTTTGTCGTGGAGTCCTCCCGCGGCCACATCCGGGATCTGCCCCGCAAGGCCGCGGAGGTGCCGGCCAAGTACAAGGGCGAGTCCTGGTCCAACCTCGGCGTCAACGTGGACAACGGGTTCGAGCCCATCTACATCGTCACGCCGGACAAGAAGTCGACCGTCACGGAGCTGAAGGAAGCGCTCAAGACCGTCGACGAGCTCTACCTCGCGACAGACGGCGACCGCGAGGGCGAGGCCATCGCGTGGCACCTGCTGGAGGCGCTCAAGCCGACGGTGCCGGTGAGCCGGATGGTGTTCCACGAGATCACCGAGTCGGCGATCCGCGCCGCCGCGCAGAACACCCGCCCGCTCGACCAGGACCTGGTCGACGCGCAGGAGACCCGCCGCATCCTCGACCGCCTGTACGGCTACGAGGTCAGCCCGGTCCTGTGGAAGAAGATCACCCGCGGTCTGTCCGCCGGGCGCGTGCAGTCCGTCGCCACCCGGATCGTGGTGGACCGCGAGCGGGAGCGGATGAAGTTCGTCGCCGCCTCGTACTGGGACATCTCCGCGAAGCTCGACGCCGGCGCGGAGGCAGAGCCGCGCAACTTCGGCGCCCGGCTGGTGTCCGTCGACGGCAGCAAGCTCGCCACCGGCCGCGACTTCGGCCAGGACGGCCAGCTGAAGAACCAGGTGCTGCGCCTGGCCGAGGCCGACGCCCGCCGCCTCGCCGACGCGCTGACCGGTTCCGCGATGACGGTCAGCTCCGTCGAGGAGAAGCCGTACACGCGTCGGCCCTACCCGCCGTTCATGACCTCGACGCTGCAGCAGGAGGCGGGCCGCAAGCTCCGGTTCGGCTCGGACCGCACGATGCGGATCGCGCAGCGGCTGTACGAGAACGGCTACATCACCTACATGCGTACCGACTCCACGACGTTGTCGGAGACGGCGATCGCGGCGGCCCGTGCGCAGGCCCGTGAGCTCTACGGCGACCCGTACGTGTCGCCGCAGCCGCGCCAGTACACCCGCAAGGTGAAGAACGCGCAGGAGGCGCACGAGGCGATCCGCCCGGCCGGCGAGGTGTTCCGCACCCCCGGCCAGGTCGCCGGTGAGCTGGAGACCGACGAGTTCCGCATGTACGAGCTGATCTGGCAGCGCACGGTCGCCTCCCAGATGGCCGACGCGCGCGGCACCACGATGAGCGTGCGCATCACCGGCACGGCCGCCAGCGGCGAGGAGTGCACGTTCGCGGCGTCCGGCCGCACAATCACGTTCCCCGGCTTTCTGCGGGCCTACGTGGAGACCGTGGACACCGAGGAGGGCGGCGAGGCCGACGACGCGGAGCGCAGGCTGCCGCACCTCACCAAGGGCCAGGGCGTCACCGCGACCGAGCTGAACCCGGACGGCCACACCACCAGCCCGCGGCCGCGCTACACCGAGCCGAGCCTGGTGAAGGCGCTGGAAGAGCTGGGCATCGGCCGCCCGTCGACGTACGCGTCGATCATCAACACCATCCAGGACCGCGGCTACGTGTGGAAGAAGGGTTCCGCGCTCGTCCCGTCCTGGATCGCGTTCTCCGTCGTCGGGCTGCTGGAGCGGCACTTCGGCCGGCTGGTGGACTACGACTTCACCGCCGCCATGGAGGACGAGCTGGACCGCATCGCCTCCGGCGAGCAGCAGCGCACCCAGTGGCTGACCGGGTTCTACTTCGGCGGCGACGTCGGCGCGGAGGGCTCGGTCGGACGCAGCGGCGGGCTGAAGAAGCTGGTCGGTTCCGGCGTGGACACGATCGACGCCCGCGAGATCAACTCGATCCCGCTGTTCAACGACGACACCGGCCGCCCGGTCGTGGTCCGGGTCGGCCGCTACGGCCCATACCTGGAGCGCGACGGCGAGGGCCCGGACGGCGCGGAGAACCCGCAGCGGGCGAACCTGCCGGAGGACCTGCCGCCGGACGAGCTGACCCTCGAGATCGCCGAGAAGCTGTTCTCGACGCCGGTCGAGGGCCGCACGCTCGGCACGGACCCGGTGACCGGCAACGACATCGTGGCCAAGGAAGGCCGTTTCGGGCCGTACGTCACCGAGGTGCTGCCGGAGCCGGAGGAGACGACGGGCAAGGCGAAGAAGGCGCCGAAGCCGCGCACCGGCTCGCTGTTCAAGACGATGGACCTCGAGTCGATCACGTTGGACGACGCGCTGCGGCTGCTGTCGCTGCCCAGGGTCGTCGGCACGGACCCGGCCAGCGGCGAGGAGATCACCGCGCAGAACGGCCGCTACGGCCCGTACCTGAAGAAGGGCACGGACTCGCGGTCGCTCGGCAACGAGGAGGAGCTCTTCACGGCCACGCTCGAGGACGCGCTCAAGCTCTACGCCGAGCCGAAGCGCCGTGGCCGCCAGGCCGCCGCGTCCGCGCCGTCGCTCAAGGAGATGGGCAACGACCCGGTGTCGGGCAAGCCCATGGTCGTCAAGGACGGCCGGTTCGGCCCGTACGTCACCGACGGCGAGTACAACGCGTCGCTGCGCAAGTCGGACAGCGTCGAGACGCTGACCGACGAGCGGGCGGCCGAGCTGCTGGCCGAGAAGCGCGCCAAGGGCCCGGCACCGAAGAAGACGACCCGGCGGGCGCCGGCGAAGGCGGGCGCGAAGAAGGCGCCGGCCAAGCGGTCCACGGCGAAGACGAAGTCCTGACCCGATACCGTTCCCGATCACCGAACGGGTGATGGGGGACGGGATGGGGGAGTTCGACCGAAGGGCGACGGAGGCGTGGTTCCGCCGTCGCGGGCTGCCGCTGGTGGTACGACGGGACGAGCGTGGTTCCCGGCTGCTGCAGCGTGCGTTGCCGGCGTTGGTGTTCGTGCTGGTCAACGACCCGCTCACGACGGCGGTCACGGTGCTGCTCGACGTGCCGGAGGACGTGCTCGAACGCAGGATGGCCAACACCGCGTACGTGTTCCTGCTGCTCGCGGTCGTCGTCGCGGCGCTGGTCGTGCCGGCTCTGGCCGGCTGGGGCGTCTCGGTGTGGATGCAGCGGCTGGCCCGGCGCGGCCGCTGGGTGCTCGCCCGCGCGGTGCTGGTGCTCAACGTGGTCGTGCTGCCGCTCGTCGAGTGGCGGACCGGGCTGCGAACGCAGTTGTGGCTTGCGTTCACCGTCAACATCGGTGTGACGTTGCTCATGCTGTTCTTCGTGTGGGTCGGCGCCGGTTCGATCCTCGCGTGGGGGCTGCGCAAGGCGGTCGCGGAGCTCGGCACGATCGGCCGGATGGCGACGAAGGCGTTGCCGCTGCTCGTGTTGGTGGTCATCTTCGCGTTCTTCTCCACCGAGGTCTGGCAGATCGCCGAGGCGCTGCCGCGCTGGCGGCTGTGGCTGGTGGTCGCCTTGTTCGCGGTGCTCGCGGTGCTGTTCATGGCGGCGCGGCTGGACGAGGAGCTGCGCCGGATGATCGACAAGGTGGCCGGCGACAAGGTCGACGATCTGGCCGAGGTGCTGCGCGACACCCCGCTCGCGGCCGCGGTGGCCGGCCCGCCGATCGATGCGGCGCCGCTCGGTCGGCGGGAGCGGGCGAACATCACACTGGTGCTGTTCGTCGCACAGCTACTGCAGATCGTGGTGCTGACGGTGCTGGTGTTCTGCGTGCTGATCGCGCTCGGCGCGCTCGCCATCGACAGCAAGGTGATCGACTCGTGGCTCGGCGACGGCGCCGCGGACGTCGCGGGCACGCTGTTCGGCGTGAAGCTGCCGCTGTCGAAGGGGCTCGTGCAGGTCTCGCTTTTCCTCGCCGCGTTGTCCGGGCTGTACTTCGCTGCCTCCGCGGCCACTGACCAGCACTATCGCGAGGCGTTCTTCGATCCGCTGCTCGACGATGTTCGAGTCAGCCTCGCGGCCCGGCAGGTATATCTCGCTCGACGCGACGATGCCTCCTAGTCTGGTAGGCGAATGCGGAACGCCACCGAGAGGTAGCACAGGGAGTCGACATGGCGAGCTGGACGCACGACGGCACCCAGGACCCCGGTCCGCCGCCGCTGATGAACGACCCGCTCTCCGGGCTGGTGACCGGCCGCCACTACGACGCGGAGTCGGTCCGGGTCCGGGTGGTCGAGCCCTCGCTGCCGGACATCACGGCGGTCCGCGAGGCGATGGCCTCGGTGCTCGACGACGACTCGGAGCTGCTGTTCGGCGACCGGGCGTTCGCGGAGCCGACCCCGCCGCCCGCACCCGCTGCGCCGGAGGCAGCGGCCGCGCCGGCCCCGGACCCGAAGACGGGCGAGCTGCCGGTGCAGACCCCGCCCCCGGCCGCGCCGGCGCCTCCCGTGGCGCTGCCCCCGGTCGTGGAGTCCGGCCGGAGGCCACGGACCCCGGCGCGGTTCGACATGAGCCCGCCCGGCATGCTGCCCGGCCGCATCCCGACGCAGCGCTCCAACCGGCCGGCCCGCCCATCCCGCCCGCAGCGTCGCGGCTGGTCGCCCGGCCTGGCCGCGATCGGGTTGTTACTCCTGGTGATGGGTGTGCTCGCGATCGTGATGCTCGCGAGCCTGATCGACACGATCGCGTCCCTCTTCAGCTGATTCTGGCGGCGCTCTCAGCTTGACCGCGTTAAGTTACGCGCGCACGCCCGAGTACCCGGTCGTGCGCGTGTCGCGGTTACCCTGGGACGCGGGCAGTGTGGAGATGGGGTGGCGGGAATCATCGGGGGCACGAGGGAAGTGCCGAACGCGGGCGCCGGGGCGCCCGCCGAGTCCAACGCGTCGATCACGCACCGTGCGCGGGCCGTGCTCGCGATCCGGGGGTTCCGCAGACTCTGGGGCGTCACCTATCTGTGCAGCATCGGTGACTGGCTCTCGCTGCTCGCGCTGACCGGCCTCGTCACGAAACTGACCGAGGGCTACCAGGCACAGAGCTTCGCGTTCGCCGGCGTCGTGCTGACCCAGCTCCTGCCCGGCCTGTTGTTCGCGCCGCTCGGCGGCCTGCTCGCGGACCGCTTCGACCGCCGCAAGGTCATGGTCATCTGCGACGTCCTGCGCTGCGCGCTGTTCGTCTCGATCGCGGCCGTCGGCTCCACGGTGTGGCTGTTCGTCGGCAACTTCCTCATCGGCTGCTGCGCGATGATGTGGATCCCGTCGAAGGACGCGGCGGTGCCGAACCTGCTGCGCAGGCCGGACCAGGTGGAGACCGCGAGCCAGCTCGGCCTCGTGATGACCTACGGCCTCGCGGTCATCACCGGCGCGGGCCTGTACGCGGCGATCACCGGCATCACCACCAACCTGAACATCCAGCCCGACCCGGCCGGCCTCGGCATCGCCAAGATCATCCTGGTCATCAACGGCCTGCTCTACCTGACGAGCGCGATCCTGGTCGCGACCAGAATCCCAGAGCTGTCCCTCCGGGACACGTCGCTTGCCGAGTCGCAGCGGGCCGACAAGAGGGCCGCAGAGGACTCCGGCGAGAAGCTCGGGCTGCTCGCGATGGCCCGCGACGCGGTCCGGTTCGTGCGCAGCACCCCGCTGGTGCGTGGGCTGCTGATCGGCATGATCGGCGCGTTCGCCGCGGCCGGGGCCCTGATCGGGACCGCGAACCTGTACGCGGACAGCCTCCGCGGCGGCGAGTCCACGTTCGGTCTGCTGTTCGTCGCGATGTTCATCGGGCTCGCCGCCGGCATGGCCGGCGCGCCGAAGCTCGCGCGGCGGCTGCCCCACAACCGGCTGTTCGGCATCGCCATCGTGCTCGCCGGGCTGGCGCTGACCCTGGTCGCGCTGTCCCCGCACCTGGTCGTGTCGCTGCTGACCGTCATGGTGGTCGGCGCGTGCGCGGGCGCCGCGTTCCTCACCGGTGTCACGATCATCGGCACTCAGGTCGAGGACGCCATCCGCGGTCGGATCAACGCGATCTACCAGGCGCTCATGAAGGTCATCCTGGCCGGCTCGATGGCGTTGACGCCGGTGCTGGTCGCGCTGGTCGCACCGCACGACATCATCGTGTGGGGCCGGTCGATGCGGATCGACGGCACCCGGCCGGTGCTGCTGGTCGCCGGGCTCATCGCCGCGCTGGTCGGTGTCATCGCGTACCGGCAGATGGACGACCGGCGCAGTGAGCCGATCCTCGCCGACCTGCTCAACGCCATCCGGCGCAAGCCGCGCCGGTCGACGGGACTGCTGGTCGCCGTCGAGGGCGACATCGTCTCGGACACGTCGATGCAGGCCCAGCTGCTGGCCGACTGGCTGCGCCGGCCCGGCGCCAAGGAGGTCGTCCTTGCCACCGACCCCGGGCTGGACGACCAGCGGCTTCAGTCGGTGCTGTCCGGCGCCCAGCTGACGGGCGCGCGGGCGCACGCCCTGGTGGCGGCCGCGGTGCGCGCGGACATCGTGGAACGCAGCATCCGCCCCGCGCTCGACCGTGGCGCGCTGGTGGTGATGGAGCGGTTCGTGGACAGCCCGCTCGCGCACCTCTCGGCGGCCGCCGGGCTGGACCCGGCCGAGCTGGAGGGCCTCGCGGACTGGGCGACCGCGCGACTGCGCCCGGACGTGACCATCCTGCTGGATCGCGACCCGAGCACCATGGACCCCGACCAGGCGGTGGCCACGAAGACCGAGCACCACTGGCACGTGCAGAAGCTGCTGACCGAGATGGCGTCCGCGGACCCGGACCGGTACGTGGTCGTGGACGCCGACGGCAGCCCGGAGCAGGTCGCCGTGCGGGTGCGGATCGCCGTGCAGACCGCGCTGGCCGGGCGGCGCCTGACCAGCCTCCTGCCGAGCGATAGCCTGGCGCCGGTCGAGGTTCGGGCCACGTAGTCGGAGGCGCCGTGAGCACCGTTTGGTCCCAGGTGGTCGGTCAGCCGGACGCTGTCGCCGTGTTGACGAAGTCGGCGGCCGTCGCGGCGTCGATGGTGGACGGCACGTTCAGCGGGTCCGCGTCCGCGGTGCCGCACGCGTGGCTGTTCACCGGCCCACCAGGCTCCGGCCGATCCGTCGCGGCCCGCGCTTTCGCCGCCGCGTTGCAATGTGAGACGGGCGTCGGCTGCGGCTCCTGCCCCGGCTGCCGCACGGCGCTGGCCGGCACCCACGCGGACGTGCACGTGGTCGTCCCGGAGGGGCTGTCGATCTCGGTCGCCGAGATGCGTGCCCTCGTGCAGATCTCCGCGCGCCGGCCGACCGGCGCCCGCTGGCAGGTAGTGATCATCACCGACGCGGACCGCCTGACCGAGGGCGCCGCGAACGCGCTGCTCAAGGCCGTGGAGGAGCCGCCGGAGCGGACGGTGTTCCTGCTGGCCGCGCCGTCGGACCACCCCGACGACGTCCCGGTGACGATCCGTTCCCGCTGCCGCCACCTCGCGCTGCGCACCCCGGCGGCCCCGGCGATCGCGGACGTCCTGCGCGAACGCGACGGCATCGAGTCGTCGATGGCGACGTGGGCGGCGTCGGTGTGCGGCGGCCACGTCGGCCGGGCCCGCCGCCTCGCGACGGACGCGGCGGCCCGGGAGCGCAGGGAGTCGGTGCTCCGCATCCCGCTGAGCCTGCGCAGGCTCTCGGACGTCTTCGACTGCGCGGACGACCTGGTGAAGGCCGCGGAAGCGGACGCGAGCCAGGTGAGCGGCACCCGCGACGAGGCGGAGAAAGACGCACTGAAGACCGCCATGGGCCACGGCGGCACCGGCAAGGGCACCGCGAGCGCCACCCGAGGCAGTGCGGCGGCGATCAAGGAGCTGGAACGCCGCCAGAAGTCGAGGGCGACGAGAACCCAACGCGACGCGATCGACCTAGCGCTGGTCGACCTGGCCGCCTTCTACCGGGACGTGCTGGTGGTCGCCTCCGGCGCTCGGGCGACCCTGAACCACCCGGACCGCGAGGGCGACGCACGCCAGGCCGCCGGCGTGTGGACCCCGGACTCGACGCTGCGCAGGCTGGAAGCCGTGCTGTCGTGTCGAGAGGCGATGGAGCTGAACGTGAAGCCGAGGATCGCCATCGAAGCGATGCTGACCGCAATGCACCACGGCTGACTCTGTGGACAACTGCCGCGGAGCCGCCGAAACTGTCGGTCCCCGCGGGTAGCGTGGTTCGAGGGGGCCAGCGGCCAAACCGGGCACCGGCTTGGCCGCCACACCGTCACTTCGTGTCGTCGTCCTTCGACTCGCCCTCAACCGACTCGGCCGCGTCGTCCTCGACGGCCGTGTCGTCCTCGGCCACCACCTCGTCCTCAGTCGCCGCATCGTTCGACGGCTCGGCGGCGTCGGTCGCGTCCTCCGCATCGACGGCGTCCACCGCATCGCCGGCACCGCCCGCCGGCGGATCCGTCAGCTGCGGACCGACCGCGACAGCCCCACGCGGCGTGCGCAGTGTCGGCAGAGCCGCCACCAGCACCACGCCGATCAGCAGCATCGCCGTCCCGGTCCAGAACATCGGCACCGCGTGGTACGCCATCGTCGTGTAGGCGAGCGGGCCCGGCACCTTGCCCTGCGGCTGGGGCGTCGGCGGCGGCGCGGGCCGGTCGGACGTCCGGCACACCACGCCACCGGTCGGCGCGTACGCCCGGGCGATCTGCTCCCCGAGCGACACCTGCGCGAGCGCCGTCGGCAGGTTCGGCAGCCCGAGCGCCTGCGTCGGCAGCACCTGCAGGTCGAGCATCCGCGCGGTCGCGCCGACCTGGTACCCGGCGAACGGCGTCGTCATCGCCATCCCGCGCTGGTCCAGCTGCGCGACCCCGAGCCGGATGACGCCGAGGTCCAGCTTCTGCAGGCCCTTGCTGACCGCGTCCGCCACCTTCTGCCCGTTCGCCAGCACGTCACCGATGATCGGCAGCTGCTCCGCGCCCGCCGCACCCGGCAGCGGGATCCCGACGGGGATGTCGAGCTTCGGGTGCGCGGCGTCCAGCACGCCGAGGCTCTTGCCGCCCTGCACCACCTCGAACACCGGCGCGGTGTAGCGCACGGTCGACGTCTTCTCATCGCCGGTCGACGTGACCTGCAGCGTCGGCTGGGAGAGCACCTTGATCTGGATCTCGAACGGCGTCCCGGCGAGCAGCTTCAACGCGGCGACCTGCATGGTCGAGGTCGACTGCACGGCCTTGTTCGGCGACCCCGGGAGGTCGACGAGCCGCACGACCGAGCGTGCCGACAGCGTGTTCGGCAGGCTGAGCAGCGACCCGGTGCCGTCCGCCTTGGGCGCAGAACCGCCGGACAGCACGCCGCCGAGGGTGCTCAGCGGCCCGGTCAGCTGCTTGAGCCCGTCGACGACCGCCTTGTCGGCGTTGGCGTCGAGGTTCGGCGCGTCGAACACGCCGGTCAGGTCCGGCGTCGAGGGCAGCGTGGGGATGGCGTTGAGCAGCGAGAGGCTCGCGACCTCGGTGGAGGCGTCGGAGATCGTGCCGACGCACGGGCCGAGGGTGTCGCTCCAGCGTGCGTGCACCTGGCCCTGGAGGCCGCGGGCCGCGACGAGCGCGTCGAGCGGTGACGACGGCAGCGCCAGCCCGCTGTGCACCGGCTCCGGGTTGTCGGGGGAGGCGGTCTGCGAGATCGCGCCGGGCGCCTGCGGGCTGGACCCCTGGAGGGCGAGCCCGCCGGGCGCGGCCTGGGCGATGGAGTGCTCGAACGCCAGGAACGCCTCGGAGTTGACCTGCGCCGACGCGAGCCCTAACCCGAGCTCGGCCGCCGCCTGCTTGGGCAGCTTGTCCGCCAGGCCCGGCACGATGGCCTTCGTCGGCGCCGAGTTGGGCAGGATGCGCACGATCCCCAGCCCCGTGCCGGCGTCCCCGACCGCGTGCCCGGGCGGCACGGGCCCGATGGGCGCCGACATGGGCGGCGAGTTCGGGTCCGTCGGCGTGGGCACCGGAGTGGTGGGCGGCTGCGCGAGCGCGGGAGCGGCGGACAACGCCAGCACAAGAGCGGCGAGCGGCATGGCCGTCGCGACAAGTGAGCGTCCGCGCATCGGCAGATCCTCCTCGGCAGTACCGGTCCTCCGACCAGCGTTCTCTATAACGACACCGGTGGGCTGCAGGTGACGCTCGAGCCCCAGCTACACTATGACCGCCTCGCCGCCTTAGCTCAGTCGGCCAGAGCGGCTCACTCGTAATGAGCAGGTCAAGGGTTCGATTCCCTTAGGCGGCTCCAGGTCAGAGGCCAGATGGCCCCAGATCCCATCCCGGATCTGGGGCCATCTGTGTCTCTCATGACGCGAGGTGCGCGAACTCCCGCCGCCAATCCGCGTACCACTCGCGGAACCATGGGTGCGACTCCGCGAGCGGCACGATCGAGCGCACTGTCTCCGCGTAGTACGACCGCTGCTTCGGCACCCGGGGATGCGTGTCCAACCGCTGCACGTTGCTCGCCCGGTCCGCCAGCTTGACCAGCACCGCGTCCGAGGGCGCCGACCGCAGGCGCGTGAGGTAGGCCGCCCGGTCGTCCGACTTCGTCACCCAGTCGACCAGTGTCGCGACCCGGTCGCCGAACGCGGCGCGGATCTCGGCGAGCGTGCAGGGGGTGTCCTCGACGACGTCGTGCAGCACCGCGGCGCGCAGCACCTCCACGTCGGCGACGCCCGCGCCGAACGCCAGGAATGCCGTGGCCTCCTGCAGATGTTCGACGTACGGTTCCCCGGCGGGCCGTGTCTGGTCGCCGTGCCACCGGATCGCGAAGGACACCGCGTCGGCCAGTGCGCCGGCGCCTGGCCAGCCATCCTTCGCCGAAAACGTTCGCAGCATGTCGCCGATCGTAGTCAGGAGAGCAGCCCATGACTGGGGAACAGGACATCCGTCGCACGCTCGCGTCGCACTCGCCGCTGCGCCGCAACCCGCACCGGATGCTGCGCAGGATGCTCGACTGGCTCCCGCCCGACACCCCGCTCTGGGGCCAGGACGCGCCGATCGCCCAGCTCGAGGAGCGCCTCGCCGACCTCCTCGGCAAACCGCGCGCACTGTTCTTCCCCACCGGCACCATGGCCCAGCAGGTCGCGCTGCGCATCCACGCCGAACGCACCGGCCGGCCCACCTTCGCCGCGCACCCCATGAACCACCTCGTCCAGTGGGAGCAGCACGGCTACTCGGTCGTCCACGGCCTGCGCTTCCAGTCCGCCGGCGACCCCAACTCGCTCCTCACACTCGAAGACCTCGACGACGTCAAGGAACCCGTCGCCGCGCTGCTCATCGAGCTGCCGCAGCGGGAGATCGGCGGCGTGCTCCCCACCTGGGACGACCTGACCGCGCAGGTCGAATGGGCGCGGGCCAAGGGCGCGGCCGCGCACCTCGACGGTGCCCGTCTCTGGGAGTCCCAGCCGTTCTACGACCGCCCGCACGCCGAGATCGCCGGGCTGTTCGACACCGTCTACGTGTCTCTCTACAAAGGACTCGAGGGCGTGCGTGGCGCGGTGCTCGCCGGCGACGAGAACACCATCGAGCACGCCGGCGTCTGGCGGCACCGGCTCGGCGGCGCGATCCCGGACGCGTGGCCGCTCGCGGTCGCCGCCCTGCTCGGGCTCGACGAGGTGCTGCCGAGAATGGCCGCGTTCCGCGACCACGCCGTCGCGCTCGCCGCGGCCATCACCGAGGGCGGCGTCGCGACTGTGCTGCCGAACCCGCCGCAGACGTCCATGTTCCACGTGCTGCTGCCCGTCGGCCAGAAGGCCGCCACGCAGGCGAGCGAGCAGCTGGCCGCCGACGAGGGCATCCACCTGTTCCGCCGCGCGGGCAGCGACCTGCGCCCGGACCGGTGCCGCTTCGAGCTGAGCGTCAGCGAGAACGCCATGGCGTTCACGCCGGCCGAGGTCGCCGAGTTGATCGCCGACGTCGTGGCACGAGCACGGCGGCTCGCGGCCGACTAGCCTCGCGGCGTGACGGATACAGCGGCGGTGCCCATGGAAGGCGCGGTCGCGCCCGGGTTCGAGCGGGTGCGGGACACGTTCCTGGCGAACTTCGCCGAGCACGGCGAGGTCGGCGCCGCCTGTTGCGTCTACGTCGACGGCGAGTTGGTCGTCGACCTCGCGGGCGGGGCGGTCGCGCCGGGCGGCGCGCCCTACATCCGCTCGACGCTGCAGATGGTCGCGTCGGCGACCAAGGGCGCGCTCGCGATCTGCGCGCTGCGCCTGACCGAACGCGGCGAGCTCGACCTGGACGCGCCGGTCGCGAGCTACTGGCCGGAGTTCGCGGCGGCGGGCAAGGCGGAGATCCCGGTTCGCTGGCTGCTGACCCACCAGGCCGGACTGCCCTATGTGGACACCGTGCTGCCGATGTCGCAGGTATATGGCTGGCAGCCGATGGTCGAGCTGCTCGCCGCGCAGCGTCCGCTCTGGACGCCCGGCACCGCGCACGGCTACCACGCGCTGACCTACGGCTGGCTGCTCGGTGAGGTCCTCGCGCGCGTCACCGGTCTGACGCCCGGCGCGCTGATCCGCCGCGAGGTCGCGGACCCGCTCGGCGTCGACTTCTGGGTCGGCCTGCCCGCGAGCGAGACCGCCCGCGTCGCGCCGCTGATCATCGCGTCCGCCGCGCCGGAGACGCCGCCGGACCCGTTCACCATGATGCTGTTCGACCCGGAGTCGGTGGCGCACAAGGCTTTCTTCGTGCCCAACGGCCTGTTCGGCTCGATGAACGACCCCGAAGCGTGGGCGGCGCAGCTCCCCGCCGCGAACGGCATGGCGACCGCGCGTTCCCTCGCCCGCATGTACGCCGCGTGCCTCGGCGAGATCGACGGAGTCCGTTTGCTGGCACCGGAAACGGTGCGCGAGGCGAGTGCGGAACAGGCCGGCGGCCGCGACGCCGTGCTGCAGATCGAGAGCCGGTTCGGCCTCGGTTTCCAGCTGTCGTACCCGTTGCGCCCGTTCGCCGGCCACGGTTCGTTCGGCCACTACGGGCTCGGCGGGTCGGTGGGTTTCGGGCATGCGGACAAGGGCGTGGCGTTCGGGTATGTGGTGAACCAGATGCTGCCCGGCGGCGTCGTGGACCCGCGGTCTGCCGCGTTGATCGAGGCGGTGTTCGCGGCGGCGTGAGAGAACGTTTACCGTAGCCGGGTGCCGCAGTACTCGTTCGAAGGCAAGAAACCGACCGTCCACCCCGACGCGTGGATCGCCCCGACCGCGACGCTGGTCGGCGACGTGACGGTCGAGGCGAACGCGTCGATCTGGTACGGCGCGGTGATCCGCGCCGACTTCGGCGCCATCGTCATCCGCGAAGGCGCCAACGTGCAGGACAACTCGGTGATCCACGTCGGGCTCGGCGTGTGCGAGGTCGGCCCGGGAGCCACCATCGGGCACCTGTGCGTCGTGCACGACTGCACCATCGGCGCGGAGGCACTGGTCGGCAACGGCGCGATCGTGCTCGACGGCGCGGTGGTCGGCCCGCGCGCGATGGTGGCCGCGGGCTCCACGGTGACGCCGGAGACGGCGGTCCCGGAGGAGACGGTCGCCCTTGGCTCGCCCGCCAAGAAGTTCGTGCCGCTGAGCGGTGCGGCGCGGGCGTGGGTGGACGGCAACCCGTCGATCTACCAGGATCTCGCACGCCGCCACCGAGACACGGTGGAAGAGGTCTGACGCGCTGGGGGCGGCCGCCGGCCCCCGGGTATCAAGTCTACGGCGGAGCACCGACAGTTCGGCCGGCTCGAGACGCGGTTGTCCACACCCCTCGCGCGGTGCTCACAGTGGTGCGTATGCACTTGTCCACAGGCAGCCGCAGCGAGGCCCGTTTCTGTCGGGGGTGGCCGGTAGCGTGGTTCGAGGGGGCCAGCGGCCAGCCCGCTACTCCGGCAGCGTGTACGGCACCGTCGTGGTGAGCCGCACGAAGCCCAGCTTCTCCAGGATCGGCCGGCTCGTCGGGAGCGCGTCCGTCCGCAGGTACCGGTACCCGCGCGCCACCGTCAACCGCGCCCGATAACTGACCATCGCCCGGTAGATCCCGCGCCCGCGCCATTCCGGCAGCGTGCCGCCGCCCCACAGGCTCGCGAAATCCGTGCCGACGTGAAAGTCCACCCGCGACGCACACACCGCCACGTCGCCGGCAAGCGCCAGCACCGGCGCCAGCGCCTCCGGGTTGGTGCGCAGCCGCTCGCGCATGCCCTCGATCATCGGGCCGTGGTCGCCGCCGAACACGCGGTCGTGCACCGAACCGACCTGCCGCAGACCGTCCTCATCGGACACAGTGATCAACCGAATGCCCTCCGGCGGCTCGATGTCCGCGGGCACGTCGGCGACGTCGGCCACCATCAGCGCCTCTTCCTCGCCCGGTTCGAGGCCCGCCGCGCGCAGCCGCGCCGGCAGGTCGGCCGGGCGGTCGTACGCGTAGTACTTCCACTCGACCTGGCGCTCCTGCTCGCGAAAGAACCGCAGCTGTTCGGCGATGACCTGGTCGGCGGTCGTCTCGTCGAGGTCGGACCATTCGACGCCGGACCAGCCGTCCGGGTTCTGGCTCAGACAGCGGATCACCGGCCCCACCCGCTCGAACCGGCCGCCGTCCAGCGTCGGCCGGACCACGTTGCGGAGCTGCTTGTCGAACGCCGCGAGCGCGGCCGCCTGATCCATGCCGGTAGTGGACCACCGGCGGTCCGGCCCCGGCAATCCGGTTTACCCGGCGCGCCGGGCGACCGCCAGCAGATGCGCCGTCGCCCCGAGGATCGCGGGTTCGCGTTCGGTGCTGTCGAGCAGTTCGAGCAGCAGCGCCCGTCTGGCCGGGTCGGCGAGGCGGTCCCGCAGGTCGGGGATCCAGTGCGCCATGCCCTCGACCGGCAGCAGGTCGGCGAACTCGAGCCCGGCGTCGGTGAACTCGCCGGCGACCTCGTCCGGATGGTGGAAGTAGCAGGTCGTGAAGCCGTACGGCAGGTGCTGCGTGCCGCGGCGGGTGCCGCTTGCCAGGTCCTCGCGCAACATGTCGGCGAACCCGGGGGCGTCGACGATGCCGCGCAGCATCCCCTCGAACAGCGGCGTCCAGCGGCTGATCGCGGCCCCGATCACGAGCCCGCCCGGCCGGACGACCCGGCGCGCCTCCGCGAGCGCGCGCACCCGGTCGGCGCGGTCGATGAGGTGGTAAAGCGGGCCGAGCATCAGCACGACGTCGTGGCTGGCCTCGGGCTCCGGCAGCTCGCGGGCGTCACCGAGCACGGCGTCGATGCCGAGCGCCCGCGCGGTGTCGACGTGGCGCGGCACCGGATCGACCAGCCGCACGCGGTGCCCGTTGTCCGCGAGCCAGGTCGCGTACACACCGGACGCGCCGCCGACGTCGAGCACGTCGGCGGACGGCGGCAGGTAGCGTTCGAGCAATACTTTGGTGCGCAACAGTTCCAGCGACTCGTCGAGGCGGTCGTCCTCGCCGCCGCGGTCGTAGTACTCGATGATGTCGGCGTCCATGACAGGACGGTAGACGTCGCGGTTGTTACCCGCGACTCGTTTATCGGGCTTGAGTCTGACGTTACGTCAGTTCCTAGCGTGGCCCCATGGCACCGAAGAAGAAGCAGACGTTCCAGATCACGCTGGAGATGCCGGCCGGCGACGCGCCGATGGTCGACCTCGGCAAGATGCTGGGGCAGACCGGCGTGAACCTGGTGGAGGTCAAGCGTTCCTACGACGCGAGCACGGCGGGCCAGCGCGGCGACGTGGTGCCCGCGGTGGTCACGGTGTTCGAGGACCGGACGTTCGAGCTGCGTCTGAAGACTCCGCCGACGGCGTTCCTCATCAAGAAGGCGTTGGGCGGCAAGGGATCCGCGCGGCCGGGTCATGACAGTGCCGGCTCGCTGACGAAGGAGCAGCTGCGGTCGATCGCGGAACGCAAACTGCCGGACCTGAACACGGCGGACCTCGACGCGGCGATGCGGATCATCGCGGGCACCGCTCGTTCGATGGGAGTGTCCATAGTGGAATGAGAGACCGGCCGGCGGCGCTGCCGCCATTTCGCACGCTCGACCCGGCACTGGCCACCGCGGAACGCCTGTTGTCCAACGGCGACCGGCGACTGTCCACAGTGGTCCTTGTGCTACCGGACGAGATCGCAGCGGCCGAGATGCTGAACGAGGTGCTCGCCGGCTGCGGCGCGAGTCCCCGCCTCCGCGCGGCGGGCATGTCGTGGCGGATGGTGCATGTGGCGGCGGCCGGCCGCGACACCGAGCTGGTCGTCGCGGCCGGCGGACTGGCCGCGCTGGTGGCGGTGGCGGGGTGGCGGCGCCTGAAGAACTGCGACACGTGCGGCGCGCCGTTCGTCGACCGCACGAACGGCTGCACCCGCCGCTGGTGCACCCCGCACCGCCCGAGAAGCTGAATCGCGCACCCACGCCCTTACCACGACCCTCCGACAATCCCGCCCTCACCGCAGCCCCGAGAACCCCACCTGTCCACAACCATCCCGGTTGTCCACAATCAAGATCGACAACCCGGCCCGCGCCCATCGCGCCGGTAAACTGGACTCGGGGCCGCCCCCCGGAGAGGGTGGGGGCCGAGCCAGTGAGTGGGGACGCGTGGGGCGAAGTTCCCCCTAAAGTGGTAGTTGTGGCTTGTTTCGTGTGTGAGAAGCACCGGGGTGGGATGCCCGGCGGGGCCGTCGGGGCGGACGAACTCGTTGTCGTCTCCCATGTTTCGCCGGATGCGCCTGGGCAGGACGGGGCTCCCGTCTATCTCGGGCACCTCGTCGTCGAGCCGCGTCGGCACGTTGCCGGGCTCGCGGATCTCACCGATGCCGAGGCCGCCGCGATCGGGTTGTGGGCCGGGCGGGGGAGCCGGGCGCTGCGGGGCCTCGGCGCCGAGCACGTCTACTCCGCGGTGATCGGGCACGGCATCGACCACCTGCACCTTCACCTGTGGCCGCGTTATCCGGGCACGCCGCGCGAGTTCTGGTGGCAGCGGGTCGACGAGTGGTCGGGCGCCCGCCGCGGCGGGGAACCCGAGATCGTCCGGCTCGTGGGAGAGCTGCGGGCGAGACTCGATGAGGCGGGTACCGGCAGATAGTGTGCTGGGCGGCACCGAAACGTCCTGATGGAGGCACCCATGCACCAGCCGGCGATCCCGCATCTTGCCGCCGCCGATCCCGAGCTCGCACAGCTCGTCGAGAGCGAGGCGCAGCGCCAGTTCGAGAAGGTGCGGCTGATCGCGTCGGAGAACTACGTCTCCACGGCCGTGCTCGAGGCCACCGGCACCGTGCTGACCAACAAGTACTCCGAGGGTTACGCCGGCAAGCGCTACTACGAGGGCCAGCAGTTCATCGACCAGATCGAGCTGCTCGCGGTCGAGCGGGCGAAGGCCGTGTTCGGCGTCGACCACGCGAACGTGCAGACCTACTCGGGGTCGCCGGCGAACCTCGCGATCTACCTGGCGCTCGCTGCGCCCGGCGACACGGTCATGGGCATGGCGCTGCCCGCCGGCGGCCACCTCACGCACGGCTGGAGCGTGTCCGCGACCGGCAAGTGGTTCCGCGCGGTGCAGTACGGCGTGCGCAAGGACACCGGTCGCGTCGACCTCGACGAGGTGCGTGACCTCGCCATCGCAGAGCGGCCGAAGCTGATCTTCTGCGGCGGCACGGCCATCCCGCGGACGATCGACTTCCCGGCGTTCGCGGAGATCGCCAAGGAGGCCGGCGCGGTGCTGGTCGCCGACATCGCGCACATCGCCGGGCTGGTCGCGGGCGGCGCGCACCCGTCGCCGGTCGGGCACGCGCAGATCATCTCGACGACGACGCACAAGACGCTGCGCGGCCCGCGCGGCGCGATGCTGATGTCCGACACCGAGCACGCGAAGGCGTTGGACAAGGCGGTCTTCCCCGGTCTGCAGGGCGGCCCGCACAACCACACGACCGCCGGTATCGCGGTCGCGCTCGCGGAGGCGGCGCAGCCGTCGTTCCGCGAGTACGCCGCCGGGATCGTCGCGAACTCGAAGGCGCTGGCCGAGGCGCTGCTGGCCCGCGGGTTCGACCTGGTGTCGGGCGGGACGGACAACCACCTGATCCTGATCGACCTGACGAGCAAGGGCATCGGGGGCAAGCCGGCCGCGAAGGCGCTCGACCGGGCCGGCGTGGAGCTGAACTACAACACCGTGCCGTTCGATCCGCGCAAGCCGTTCGACCCGTCCGGGGTGCGGCTCGGCACCGCGGCGATCACGACGCGTGGGCTGGGTGTCGAGGAGATGCCGCAGGTCGCGGAGTGGATCGACCGCACGGTGACGGCCGCGAACGACGCGGACGAGACGGCGATCGCGGCGATCGCCGCCGAGGTGCGGGAGCTGCTGGCCGGCTACCCGATGCCTGGGTGGGCATAACCAGTTATCCACAACCAGCGGAGTTGTCCACAGGCAAGATCCACATCCCTGGTCTGTCGGTAGGCACCGGTAGACTGGCAAGGCGGGACGCCCCCGGGATCGGGTGGGGGTTGCATCGCGCGCGGGGTGTGGGTTTGCCTTGTGCGGCTGGTAGTCCCCGGTGTGCCCGCCGCCGAACCTCGAGCGGTTACCGCACGAAGGAAGGTGCGCTCGGCCGGCTCTCGTTGTGGGAGCGGTCCAGCGCGGTCACCACATAGGTGTACCGCGTTCCCGGCGCGGCGCCCGCGTCCGTGAACGTCTGCATCGGGCCCTTGCCGGCGCGGAGCGTCCCGACCAGATGTTGCGCGTCCGCCAGGTCGCAGCGGTCCACCAGGTGGTTGCCGTCCACCCGGTACACCGCGTACGACGTCGCGTGGCCGGACACCAACCGCAGGCGCACGCCGGACGACGTCCTGGCCGCGTCGAGGATCACCGGGAGGCCGGGGCCGCGGCCGGCGAGACGGCCGGCGGTCGGCGGGAGCGCCGGCTGCTGGTAGTGCTCGTCGTGGACGATTGTCATGTGGGACAAGCGGTTCGCGCGTACCTGGGCCGCCGAGAAGAAGATGTCGCCACCCACCGCGGGATAGTCGCGGTTGAACGTCAGCTGCCGGCTCATCTCGTTCGGGTCCTGCCACTGCGCCGGCTGGCCAGCCGCGGCCACCTTGTGGTTCGCGTGGCCGATGTAGAGCGACACGTCCGTCCCGGCCACGATGTCCGACCACCACGGGACGAGCTTGCCGTAGTCCGCGATCGCGAAGCCGATGTTCCAGTACACCTGCGGCACGATGTAGTCGAGCCACTCCTCGCGCACCCATTTCACGGTGTCCGCGTACAGGTCGTCGTAGGTCTGCACGCCGCCCTGCGTCGGGGAGCCCGCGGGGTCGGTCGACGAGTTGCGCCAGATCGCGAACGGGCTGACGCCGAACTGCACCCACGGCTTCACCGAGCGGATCGACGACGACAGCTCGGAGATCAACAAGTCGACATTGTGCCGCCGCCAGTCCGCGAGCGACCGGCCGTCGCCGTACTGGGCGTACGTCGCCGCGTCGTCGAAGACCTGGCCGGCCACCGGGTACGGGTAGAAGTAGTCGTCGAAGTGGACGGCGTCGACGTCGTAGCGACGCACCGCGTCCATGATCGCGTCGATCGTGAACTCGCGGACCTCGGGAATCCCCGGGTTGTAGTACAGCTTCCCACCGTAGGGCAGCACCCAGTCCGGGTGCACGCGCGCCGGATGTGTCGGCAGCAGCGCGTTGACGTCCGTCCCCATCGACACCCGGTACGGGTTGAACCAGCCGTGGAACTCCAGGTTCCGCTTGTGCGCCTCGGACACCGCGAACGCCAGCGGGTCGTAGCCGGGGTCGTGGCCCTGCGTGCCGGTCAGCCAGTGCGACCACGGCTCGAACGGCGACGGCCAGAACGCGTCCGCGGTGGGCCGGACCTGCACGACCACCGCGTTCAGTCCCAGCTCGACCGCCTCGTCGTACCAGCGGACCAGCTCGGCCTTCTGTGTGTCCGCGGAAAGTCCCTGCTTGGACGGCCAGTCGATGTTCGCGACGCTGGCGATCCACTCGGCGCGCAGCTGCTGCTTCGGCGCGGCGGGATCGGGCGTGCACTGGGACGGCGCGGGGGCGGCCACGGCCGGCACGACCGGGGTGAGCGCGAGGGCGGCGGAGGCCGCGACCAGAGCGATGCCGAGGAGTCGACGCATTCGAGCAGTCTGTCGCGTGCGCCACACCCGTGCCAACTGTGAGAAGGTAACGAGTCGTACTCAATGCCCGCCGGTTGTTAACCGCCGCATACGTCCGGCATGTCCGTTTGACGGTGTTTGCGCACGTCAGGGGCGTACTGTGGGATCGGCGTCACAAAGTAATTCGCTTGCCGAACGACCTATCATGGGTGCATGCTTGTATCGACCAACTAATTGGATGATGCAAGCAACAGGGGAGAGCCGTCGTGGCCGCACCGGGGATCGACGTGCAGGCAGCAGCCGAACTGACCCAGTCGGAGATCGACGCGGGTCGTCGGCTCGCCGGCGCCATCTTCGGGCTCGGCAAGCAGCAGGCGACGCTCAGCCACCGGATGAGCAAGGCCGGCGTCGACCGCTCGACGATCATGCTGCTCAAGACCCTGCTGGTGCTGGGTCCGAGCCGGTCGAGTGCGTTGGCGGCGGCGGTTCACTCCGACCCGTCGACGGTCAGCAGGCAGATCGCCGCGCTCGTGCGGGACGGTCTGGTTGAACGGAGGGCAGACCCCGAGGACGGCAGGGCCAGCGTGCTGGTGCCCACCGAAGCCGGGATCGAGGTCCTCGAGGAGCAGCGCAGGCGGCTAGGCCTTGCGCTCGCTCGAGTAGTACAGCAGTGGGCGCCGGAGGACGTGGACATGTTCCTCGATCTGCTCGATCGGTTCGTCGCCGACCACGAGCGCCACCTGCCAACGATGATCAACGAATGCGCGATCGCGCGTTCCGAAGGGGAGAACTGATGTCCGAGTCAACCTCGCGCACTGAGCCCGAGGTGAAGCCGCCGTCTTCGGGGGGACGGGGCGCACTCTCGCACCGACAGATCATGACGGTGCTCGCCGGCCTGATGCTCGGCATGCTGCTGGCCGCGCTGGACATGACGATCATGGCCTCGGCGACCAAGACGATCGCCGACCAGCTGCACGGCCAGACCATCCAGGCCTGGGTGACCACCGCGTACCTGATCACTGCCACCATCTCGACGCCGCTGTACGGCAAGCTGTCCGACATCCTCGGCCGCAAGCCGATGTACCTGACCGCGATCACGCTGTTCCTGACCGGCTCGGTGCTGTCCGGGGTCGCGAACTCGATGTACGAGCTCGCCGCGTTCCGCGCGGTCCAGGGTCTCGGCGCCGGCGGTCTGATGTCGCTCGCGCTCGCGATCATCGCCGACATGGTGTCGCCGCGTGAACGCAGCCGTTACCAGGGTTACTTCATGGCCATCTGGGGAGTTTCCAGCGTGGCCGGCCCGGTCGTCGGCGGGTTCTTCGCCGGCGCCGGCACTTTCGCCGGCATCGACGGATGGCGCTGGGTGTTCCTGGTGAACGTGCCGATCGGCATCATCGCGCTGATCGTGGTCGCCAAGTTCCTGAACGTGCCGCACACCAGGGTCAACCACCGCGTCGACTACATGGGCGCGAGCGCACTGGCCGTCGCGCTGGTGCCGCTGCTGATCGTGGCCGAGCAGGGTCGCGAGTGGGGCTGGGGCTCGACCGCGGCGCTGTCGATGTACGCCATCGGGGCCGTCGGGCTCGTCGCGTTCGTGTTCGTGGAGCGGATGATGGGCGACGAGGCGCTGCTGCCGCTGCGGCTGTTCCGCAGGCCGGTGTTCTCGCTGTCGAACGTCATCAACTTCGTGATGGGTATCGGCATGTTCGGCATGATGATGTCGCTGCCGCTCTACCTGCAGATCGTGAAGGGCGCGACGCCGACCGAGTCCGGTCTGCTGACCCTGCCGATGACCGCGGGCATCCTCGTGGCGTCGATGGGCAGCGGCATCATCATCTCGAAGACCGGCCGCTACAAGCGGTTCCCGGTCGTCGGCCTCGCGGTCGTGTCGATCTCGATGTTCCTGTTCGCGCAGATCGGCGTCGACACCCCGATGTACCAGACGATGCTGATCATGGGGCTGGCCGGCCTCGGGCTGGGGCTGTGCATGCAGACCCTGATCCTGGCCATCCAGAACGACGTGCCCGCCAAGGACATGGGCGTGGCGACCTCGTCGGCGACCTTCTTCCGGTCGATCGGCGGCACGGTCGGCACCGCGGTGTTCCTGTCGATCCTGTTCAGCGTGACGCTGAGCAACCTGCCGATCTTCCCAGGCGGCGGTGGCGGGGCGATCGACCTGAACGACACGTCGTTCCTCGCGACGCTGAGCCCCGAGCAGGCGCGGCCGATCCTGGAGGCGTTCTCGACCGGTATCGACACGGTGTTCATGGTCGGCGGCATCGTGGTCGCCATCGCGTTCCTGCTGATCTGGTTCCTCAAGGAGGTGCCGCTGTCCGACAAGTCGGGCATCCAGCGCGCCGCCGACGACGAGGAGGCCGCGGCAGCGTCCGCACCGGCGATCGCGCACTGATCCCGGGGAGGTGAGAGCCCCGCACGCCACGGCGTGCGGGGCTCGCCTCGTCTCAGTGCAGCTCGAGCCCGGACTCCTTGAGCCGCGCGTAGGACCGCACGATCTCCTTCTCCGCCTCGTCGCGGCCCACCCAGGTCGCGCCCTCGACGCTCTTGCCCGGCTCCAGGTCCTTGTAGACCTCGAAGAAGTGCTGGATCTCCAGGCGGTGGTACTCGGCCAGGTGGTGGATGTCGCGCAGGTGCTCGCTGCGCGGGTCCTCCGCCGGCACGCACAGCACCTTGTCGTCGCCGCCCTTCTCGTCGGTCATGCGGAACATGCCGATGGCGCGCGACTTGATCAGGCAGCCGGGGAACGTAGGCTCCTGGACCAGCACCAACGCGTCCAGCGGGTCGCCGTCCTCGCCGAGAGTGTTCTCGACGTAGCCGTAGTCCGCCGGGTACTGGGTGGCCGTGAACAACGTGCGGTCCAACCGGATGCGACCACTGGTGTGGTCCATCTCGTACTTGTTGCGCACACCCTTGGGGATTTCGATCGTGACGTCGAACTCCACGGTTTCCCTCGCTCGGATCGGCTCGTGTCTTGGTGCCATCTAGTGTGGACCACTGCTGGTTACCTTTTGGGGAGGGCATGTGCCGCAGTCCGGGGATGGCGATCTCTGGCCGACCAACGACGACGACACGTCGTCGAAGTCCGCCGAGGGCGACTCGACCCATCAGCTGCCGGTGCCGGCCCAGCACCCTGACCAGCAGGAACAACGCCCGCCGAGCGGACCTGCCGCAGGCGGCTGGTTCGACCAGCCGAGCCCGCCGGCCGCGGCGGTCGACAAGCCGGCCGCGCCGCCGCAGCGTGACGAACCGCACGCCGATCAGGCGAGATCCGAGCCGCTCCGGGTCGCGGAGCCCCGGACGCCGCAGGCGCCTCAGGCGCAGTGGCCTGGGCAGTCCGACGAGTCGCACAAGGGTGAGCAGGTCGGCCTGAGGTTCGAGCAGCCGGTCGACCAGCAGCGAAAGGTCGAGCGGCCGGCCACGGATCAGCAGAACGCGGCCGAGCCGGAGGACGACCAGCCGCGCGCCGCCCAGGCTGAGGCTGAGGCGAACGCTGACCAGCCGTCGGCGGAGCCGCATGGAGACGAGCCGCACCGGACCGAGCCCCATGGGGCCGAGCTGCGTGGAGACGAGCCGCAGCGGGATGAGCCGCGTGGGGCCGAGTCGCGTGGGGATGCGCCACGCCGCGATGAGCCGCGTGAAGATGCGCCGCGGCGGGGCGAGCCGCGTGAGGATGAGCCGCGGCGGGATGAGCTTCGTGCGGATGAGCCGCCGCGTGCGGATCAGTCGCGCACGGAGCAGCCGGAGTCGCACCAGCGCGACGAGCAGCGGGCAGAGCAGCAAACTGAGCTGCCGCGGCGCTCCGAGCACAAGCCGGTGGACCTGTGGCAGGAGCCGGCACGCTCCGAGGAGCAGAAGGCCCCCGACCAGCAGGCCGAGTTGCCGCGGCGCTCCGAGCACAAGCCGGCGGATCAGTGGCAGCAGCCGGAGCCCCCCGAGGAGCAGAAGGCCACAGAGCAGCAGCCGCCGTTCGACCTGTGGCAGCCGGCCGAGCAGCGTGCCGAGCAGGAGAAGCCGGCCGACCAGCAGCGCCAGGCCGAACAGCGACCGCAGTCCGACCAGAAGCAACAGGCTGGGCCGGGACCGCAGACCGACGAGCCCGACCTGTGGCAGGCCGACGCGCGATCGCAGGATGAGCAGCGGCCGCCTTCGGGTCAGCAGCCTGCTGATCAGGAGCGGTCGGCCGATCAACGGCAGGAGTCTGATCAGCGGCAGCGTTCCGATGGGCAGGCGTCCGACCGGGAGCGGCCCACTGCCCAGCAGCAGCCTGATCCGCGTCAGGGAGATCAACGGCAGCGGCCCGGTCAGCAAGCGCCTGACCAGGAGCGGCCCGCCGATCCGCGACGAGGGGACCCGCGGCAGCGATCAGACCGGCCGGCGTCCGATCAGGAGCGGCCCGCCGATCAGCGGCCGCAGGCCGATCCGCGACTGGGAGATCCGCGGCAGCGGTCCGATCGGCAGGCGTCTGACGAGGGGCGGTCCACGGCCGAGCCGCAGTCCGATCCGCGTCAGGGGGACCCGCGGCAGCGGTCCGATCGGCAGGCGTCCGGCCAGGAGCGGCCCACCGATCAGCGGTCGCAGGCCAACCAGTGGCCGTCCGAGCCGCGGGTCGCGGACCCGCGTCCGCCCGAGCGGCAGCGCCCCGGTCAGCCGACCGACCCGCGCCGGCGGCCGGAGCAGCAGCGCACGCAGCCCGTGAGCTGGCCTGTTGCCGACCTGGAGAGACAGGCGCGCAACCAGGAGACAACCCGCCGGCTGCAGATCCCGCAGCCCAAGGAAGACGAGCCAACAAGTTTCTTCTCGCGGCCGCTGCCGACCGAGCAGCGTCCCCCGCGCCGGGCCGACGCCGAGGCGACCGCCTACTTCGGCGCCCCGTCCCGCCAGGAGAACCCGCCGCAGCTGTTCTCCGGTCAGTCCCGCCAGGAGTGGCCGCCGCCGGAACCGCCGCGTGCCGCACCGGTTCGGGTCGGGCCGCCGAGGGACGAGCCGGAGCCCGAGCCGGAACCGGAGCCACGCAGGCGCGGCCGCAAGCCGCTGCTGATCACGGCCGTCGCGATCGTCGCGGTCATCGGGATCGCCGCCGGGGTGGTCTTCGGGGTTCCCGGCCTCGCCGCCAAACTCGGGCTGAGCGGCGACGACCCCGGCGTGGCCGTCGAGCCGCCCGCGCCGCCCATCGACTTCACACCGGGGCTGCACGGCCCGGACGGCGGCGCGCCGACCCCGACCGCGGCGGGTGTCGAGGCCGCGCTCGCCGGTCCGGCCGCCGACCCCGCGCTCGGCGCGCTGACCGGCATCGTCATCGACCCGGCCACCGGGCAGGCCCTGTGGCAGAAGGACGGCGAGACGGCGATCGTCCCGGCGTCCACCGGCAAACTCCTCACCGCGGCCGCCGCGCTGCTGAGCCTCGACCACACGACGCAGCTGGTCACGAAGGTCGTCGAGGGCGAGGAGCCCGGTTCGGTGGTGATCGTCGGCGGTGGCGACCCGACGCTGTCGTCCCTGAAACCGGGCCTCGAGTCCGTCTACCCGGGCGCCGCGCACCTCACCGACCTGGTCGACCAGGTCAAGGCGAGCGGCGCGCAGGTGCAGAAGGTGTACGTCGACCTCGACCGCTACACCGGGCCGAAGATGGCGCCCAGCTGGGAGGGCGTCGACATCGGCCTCGGCTACATCACGCCGATCGTGCCCGCCATGCTCGACGGCGGCCGCGCGGACGCGACCGAGGACTACTCGACCCGCACCGACAACCCGGCCGGCGGCCTTGTCGACGAGTTCGCCGCCCGCATCGGCGCCACCGCGCCCGACTCGGCGGAGGCGAAGGCGCCCGCGAACGCGAAGGTGCTCGGCGAGGTGCGGTCCGCGCCGATGGCGCAGCTCGTCGACAACCTGCTGAACCACTCCGACAACGTGCTCGCCGAGTCCGTCGCCCGCGAGGTGGCGATCAAGGCCGGCGAGCCGCCGTCGTTCGACGGCGCCAGCAAGGCGACGCTGGATGTGTTGCGGCAGAACAACTTCAACGTCGACGGTGTGTCCTGGGTGGACGCCAGCGGACTGTCCAACGAGGACAAGGTGCCCGCGAAGCTGCTCGGCGAGATCCTCGCGGTCGCTGCCGGCCCGGACGGCAAGGACCCGCGCACCGCCAAGCTCCGGCCGCTGCTCGGCGGCCTGCCCGTCGCCGGCGGCAGCGGCACGCTCGGCGACCGCTACAGCGAGGCGGGCGCCACCGACGGCAAGGGCTGGGTGCGGGCCAAGACCGGCTCGCTGACCGGGGTCAACTCGCTCGCCGGCATCGTCCTCGACAAGGACAACCGGCCGCTGGTGTTCGCGTTCCTCACGAGCGGCACGACGGCGACCACCGCCCGCCCCGCGCTGGACAAGGTGTCCGCCGCGCTGCGCGGCTGCGGCTGTCAGTAGTCACGACAACAGTCACGACAACGTCCTACCGCCCGACGTCGGGTAGCGTCGGAGGCATGGGCGCGGCGGTCAGTGACCAGCAGACGGGCAATCGGACACCCGTGGACTGGGGTGTCGCTGTCGCCACGGCGCAGCGGTTGATCAAACCCGGTCCCGTGGTGCCGATGGAGGAGGCCGAGCGCGCGGTCGAGCAGCTGCGCGTGGCCACCGGCGTCGCCGAGTCGCACGTGCGTGAGCTGACCGGCCTCGGCATCGACCTCCCGCTGCATCCCGGCGAGGTCGTCGACCGCCGCCGCTGGGTCGAGGCAGCGGCGGAAGGGCTCGCCGCGCTGACCGAGGGCGCACTGCCGGCCGGCCCGAACCGCGCGATGGGCGGCGTGCTCGCGGGCAGCGCGGGCGTCCAGGCCGGCATGGTGCTCGCCTACCTCGGCGGCCGTGTGCTCGGCCAGTACGACCCGTTCGGCGGCGAGGGCGACAGCGGGCGGCTGCTGCTGGTCGCGCCGAACATCATGGCCGCGCAGCGTGCGCTGGACGTGCCGGCAGAGGACTTCCAGATGTGGGTGTGCCTGCACGAGTGCACGCACCGGCTGCAGTTCACGGCCGTGCCGTGGCTGCGCGACTACTTCTCCGGCGAGGTCGCGAGCTTCCTGTCCGGCCTCGACGAGACGGCCACCGGCGCTTTCAGCAAGCTGCCGGAGGTGGTCAAGTCCATGCGGCGGCGCACCGACGACAACGACCCGGGCAGTTCGGGCCCGATCGGGCTGGTGGAGATGCTGCAGTCGCCGCAGCAGCGCGCGGTGTTCGACCGGCTGATCGCGTTGTCCACGCTGCTCGAGGGGCACGCGGACCACGTGATGGACGCGGTCGGGCCGACCGTGGTGCCGACGGTGGCGACGATCCGTGCGCGGTTCACCGCCCGGCGGCGCGGCGGCGGCATGCTCGACCGGATCCTGCGGACGCTGCTCGGCGTCGACGCGAAGGTCAAGCAGTACGCGGCGGGCGCCGCGTTCACCAGGTACGTCGTCGACTCGGTCGGTATGACCGGCTTCAACCGGGTGTGGGAGTCGGCGGAGACCGTGCCGCTGCGCGCCGAGATCGGCGACCCGGCGGCCTGGGTGCGGCGCGTCCACGGCCGGTGACGGACTTCCAGCCGGTGGCGCAGGTGCGCCAGGCGGTGCGGCTCCTGCTCGACTCGGCTTCGGTGTCCGAACGGCTCGGCGTCGCGGTGTCCGGCGGCGCCGACTCACTCGCGCTCGCGGCCGCCGCCGCCCATGTCGCCGGCCGCAGCGGGCTGACGGTGCACGGGTTGGTCGTCGACCACCAGCTTCAGGCTGAGTCGGCGACGGTCGCCGAGGATGCCGCCAAGCAGCTCGACGGCCTCGGGTTCGACGAGGTGCGGGTGCTGACCGTGTCGGTCGGCGGGCGTGGCGGCCCGGAGGCGGCCGCTCGTGCCGCGCGCTACGAGGCGCTGCGCACCGCGCTGCCGGACACGCTGATCCTGTTGGGACACACCCGCGACGACCAGGCGGAGACCGTGCTGCTCGGCCTCGGCCGCGGGTCCGGGCCCCGGTCGATCGCGGGCATGCGGCCGCTGGACCCGCCGTGGGGCCGCCCGTTTCTGTCGGTGCCCCGTGCTACGACTGTCGCGGCGTGTGCGGAGCTGGGACTGACCCCGTGGGAGGACCCGCACAACGCCGATCCGGCGTACACGAGGGTGCGACTGCGGAGGGAGGTGTTGCCGCTGCTGGAGGACGTGCTGCAGGGCGGGGTGGCGCCCGCGCTCGCACGGACGGCGGCACAGCTCCGCGACGACGCTGAGGCGTTGGACACACTGGCTTCTCGACTGCTCGGGGTCGCGCTCGTCGAGGGCGGGCTCGACGTGGCCGCACTGGTCTCGGAACCGCCCGCGTTGCGCCGCAGGGTGCTGCGCCGGTGGCTCCTTGGAACCGGCGTGACCGAATTGACCGATGCGCATCTGCGTGCCGCGGACGCGCTGATCGGTGAGTGGCGCGGACAGGGCGGTGTGTGGCTGCCTGGCGGCTTGGTGGTGGGCCGGGCCCATGGCAGGCTGCGGGTAACCGCGTGGGAGCCAGGAGAGGGGACCGGGTGTACGGCGACGACATCGCCTCCGTGCTGATCAGTGAGCAGCAGATTCACGAGAAGATCAAAGAGCTCGCGAAGCAGGTGTCCGACGACTATCCGGAGCGCGGCGACCGCGCGGACCTGGTGCTCGTCGGCGTGCTGAAGGGCGCGGTCATGTTCATGACCGACCTGGCGCGGGCGCTGACGGTGCCGGTGCAGATGGAGTTCATGGCGGTGAGCTCCTACGGGTCGGCCACGTCCTCGTCCGGCGTGGTGCGGATCCTCAAGGACCTCGACCGCGACATCGCCGGCCGGCACGTGCTGATCGTCGAGGACATCATCGACTCGGGCCTCACGCTGTCGTGGCTGCTGAAGAACCTGGCGTCGCGCAACCCCGCGTCGCTCGAGGTGTGCACGCTGCTGCGCAAGCCGGACGCCGTGAAGGTCGAGGTGCCCGTGCGGTACGTCGGCTTCGAGATCCCGAACGAGTTCGTCGTCGGGTACGGGCTGGACTACGCGGAGCGGTACCGCGACCTGCCGCACATCGGGACGCTCGACCCCAAGGTCTACTCGTCGTGACGGAGTTCCTCTCGCCGGTGGCGCTGGACTTCCTGTGGGAGTCCCTCGACGCCGGCGAGCTGCCGTACCCGCTGGACGTGCCGTCGCACGGCCGGACCGTGGACGAGCGCGGCCTGCTGCGGCAGCAGGTGTTCGGCGAGCTGCGGGCGCAGGAGCTGCTCGACGGCCGCGGCCGGATGTCGCCGCGGCTGGAGGATCTGCTGACGCTGCTCGCGCGCGGCACCCACAGCATCGACGCGGTGTCGTCGGACACGACGGCGCTCGCGGTCGGCGACGGCTCGACCGGTCTGCTGGTCACGCAGGAGCCGTCGGGGGTGCGGCTGCGGTCGATCGACCCCGGCTCGCTGGCGTCGTCGGTCGTGGCGCTGCTGCCGCCCTGCCGGCGCGGCACCGAACAGTCGATCACGATCCCGGCGTCGGAGCTGACGCCCTTGTCCGAGGGCCGCTCCGCCGGCCGGTCCGCGGCCGACCGCCAGGTGCTCGCGCGGCTGTCCGAACAGCCGAAGCTGCGCGCCGGCCAGCTGGCGGTGAACGCCCGCAAGCCGATGGGCGGCCGCCTGCGCTCGCCGGTCCTGTCGTGGTTCGACACCGAGTCCGGCCGGTACCTGACGTACTCCAAGCAGGACTGGATCACGATCGCGCCCGCCGACGCCCCGACCCTCCGACACCGCCTGGGGGAAATGCTCGTCACTGTGAGTGCCCAACGGTCCGGTTAGGTGGCCCATTGTGTTGATTGGCTCCCCAGCAGTCACTGACGTGCGTTAATCTCAACCACGGTCACGCACGCGGGCCCTGTCCGCGCGCGTCGGGGTACTGAGGGATACCGGGGAGCACAGGGTGTACGAGGCAATCGGCGGGGCGGTCAACGCCTTCAGCAACGCAGCAATGAGCGGCCAGGTCTCCATCGAGGCCGACGCCGCGGCAGACGCGCTAGCGCGAATCGGCAAGGTTCGAGACGAGCTGACGGTCTTGATAAAGCAAAGTGGAAGCGGTGCGTCCGAGGTTCAACTCGGCGCGAACCCGGTCGGCGAGGCAATGGCCCAGAAGTCCATGGGCCGTTACGACGGCGCGGACTCGTTCATGGCGGCTCTGAAACTGCTCGCGGCCCAGACTGAGAAGGCCGAGACCGCGCTCAAGCAGTGCATCGACAATTACGTGGACACCGACACCGGACAAGCTCAGAAGTACGGCCGC